>Ga0070664_100000519_pt1 | contig 29237 bp, 18 predicted proteins | sample KBSC73metaG_FD_65863 | JGI IMG/M metagenome (GOLD analysis project Ga0070664, IMG submission 65863) | Corn rhizosphere microbial communities from Kellogg Biological Station, Michigan, USA - KBS C7-3 metaG | ecosystem: Host-associated > Plants > Roots > Rhizosphere > Soil ... | reverse complement strand
GACCTCGATAGTGGAAGCAGTGGCGCCAAGTACTACTCAGGAATTGATTACTCAGGGAAGGAACCTACTCGTCCGGCATTTGCGGTTAGTCCGTGCGATCAAGATGACGCAACTACTGGAATTAAGAAGCCCGACACGGTTGCCGATCCGAAAATTGGTCTGCTAGGCACGGACGTGAACAATCCCTCGTATCTGGATAGCGCCGACATGGCGCGCGCGTATCTCAACGGACTGCAAGCTAAGGCACAGACGATTGGCAGATACTTTCCAAGTGGTAAGACCATCGACCAAGCACTTGACGCTCCATTATTTACCTTCGTTGATGGTGATGCCACGTTGATGAACGGTTCCGGCTTTCTGGTTGTGACTGGAACATTGACTATGCGAGGAGATGCGAATTTCAAGGGAGTCATCGTTGTCATGGGCGGCGGTACAGTTGTCAGAAATGGTGGTGGTAACGGCGAAATTCTTGGAGGACTCACCATTGCAAAGTTCGATCGCAGTTCTGGTGGTTTTCTTGCGCCAAGCTTTCACACGAATGGTGGTGGTACTTCCAACATCCAATACGATTCCACCGCTCTAGGCAAATCGCTATCTTCAGCGATGAACGTTTCCGGCGTACTGGAATTCTAAGCGAATACCAGTTCACCAACATGAGGCTGGGCGTAATCCGGGTTTTCTCTCCTTCTTCCCCGGATTCCCCGGCCTCATTGTCCTTTGGAGTGCGGCGGCCCGGCGCCGCTTTGTTATATCCGAGAGCTGAAACAAAACTAGAGGCTTTTGGAACGCGCCCCAGTGCGAACAGTGTTTAATCGCCCACCGATTAAAGGAGAAGATTGAAAAGCGGCGCCGGGCCGCCGCACTCCAAGGTGAACCTCTTTGGGGGTGTTTTGCGCGTTAGTGTTATGGAGCGTCATCGAGTCGCTCGTTTTGAAACGCTTTGAAGGAGACACTTAATGTCCACTGCAGTATTGGATCTACTGGAAGATAGTTCACCGAGCAAAGGGAAGGAATCAGCTGCACCGCCCGAAGTCGCCTTGATGCAAATGTTGTTTGCACCCCTGGCCGCTCAGGCTATTCATGTAGTCGCAAAACTCGGCGTCGCTGACCAGTTGGCGAATGGCCCACGCAGTATCAATGAACTCGCGCAAGAAACTGGCTCCGATGCATCATCGCTATATCGCGTTCTGCGCGCGCTTGCGTCTTTTGGAGTCTTTGCCGAAAAACCAAATAAAGTATTTGAGCTCACGCCGTCAGCTGACTTGCTTAGAACTGACGTGAAGGGTTCCTTAAGAGACATCGCAGCGTTTATGGGTGCGGACTGGCACTGGAGCGTATGGGGTCAGTTGTCGTACAGCGTTCGGACCGGTAAACCAGCCTGGGACCATGTTCACGGAAAAGCCGCATTCCCGTATTTTTCTGAGAACAAAGAGGCCGGAAGAATATTTGATGATGCGATGAGCAGTAATTCAAGCCTGGCAATAGATGCTCTTTTAAAGGCTTATGATTTTAGTCAGTACGGAATTTTAGTCGAAGTAGCGGGTGGTCATGGGCGTCTGTTATCGGCAATAGTCGCTGCCACCCACGGTTTAAAGGGTATTCTTTTTGATCAGCCATATGTGATTGAAGGCGCCGGTGAAAAGTTGAAAAACTCGCCGGTTGCTTCCCGGATCGAATTGCAGAGTGGCGATTTCTTTGTGAGCGTGCCACGTGGAGGTGACGCTTACTTGATGAAACACATCATCCATGATTGGGACGACGAGCGAGCGCTGTCGATCTTAACGAACGTCAAACGGGCCATGAATCCTGGAGCCAAGCTCCTTCTCGTCGAAGTCGTTATCACTGAAGAGAACACAGCTGACGTCGGCAAGTTCGTAGATTTGGAAATGCTCGTGTCACCAGGCGGTAAGGAACGGACGGCTCAAGAGTATGATGAGTTGTTCGCGCGGGCAGGATTCAGACTGACGCGGATCATTCCGACAGAATCTCCCTACAGTGTAATTGAGGGAGTTGCTAGCTAAGCAATACGCTAGCTGGCGCGGTGAAGAAGCGGCACTGTTCGCCGGAACCAGTGCCGCTCTTCTATTTTTCTTTTGCAGCTTCGACTAGAACTCAGTTTGGAGCTGGATTAGCTCGGCGACTCTCTGCGGTCCTCTGCGTGCCTCTGCGCTGCTTCAGTTACAATCAGGATGAGCACATGACCGAGTTACGCAGAGAACCGCACAGAGTCGCAGACCGAAGAGCGGGGGCGCCGCTGTGATCGGACATTACATTCTTGAGTGTGATGCTCGCTCTGCCACCCTTCCCAACAGCATGATTCTGGTATTTGAGTGTGATGCTCGCTCTGCCACCCTTCCCAACTGCATGATTCTGGTATTTGAGTGTGATGCTCGCTCTGCCACCCTTCCCAACTGCATGATTCTGGTATTTGAGTGTGCTTGCAACCGTCCTCTGGAATGGTTCGCTGAATATCTAACCAACCCGATTCGTTGCAAGGCAGCCGGTATCTCAGCGTTGAGCATAAACCAGCGCCACACATTTCCGCTTCGCGCGTTCTCAGCACTCAATAGTATGATCCCCACATTTATTCCAATCACATCCGTATCGACCCAATCATTGTTTGGATTGAACGCGTCAATGAACCCGTATCTCCCGTAGACTCTCGCTCCAAATTTCTCCCGCATTGTCATCAGTGCCGCCACTGAAAGTTGGGGCGTAAACATCAACGAGCCTCCAGCCGCAGAAGGTACTACTGTTCCATCAATATCGGGATCGAATGGTGGTCCACCCCACGCCAGGTAACCCTTCACACTATCCGAAGCGGTTATGCCCCACACATTTGGACCATAACCTTTGAACCGGTACGCGAGATCGATACAAAACGTACGATGGGCCAGCGTTGCGTTAATGGAATTCTGAAAGTAATCGATACGATCACCACTCAGTTCACGTCTCGAGCGGTAGTCAATCCACGCATGTGCATATTGATGCATGAAGAGAGGAACCCCAATCGTGGTGTAATACGAATAACCACCATAGCGGTAACGGTCTCGCCAAAGAGCCTTCCATGATTCAGGAGAGATTGAGTGTTTTGGAGATCCGATGGCCAGGATGTAGAGAATAGTGTCTTCGCTGAAAGTATCCCACTTCGCTTTCAAGAAGCCTGTCTCCGGTTTCCAGCCGTGCGAGAGGAGTAATGGATCACCGTTGAGCATCCAACGAAAGTCAACTCGTTCATAAATCTTCGAAGCCAGGCTCTTGATTTGACCGTCGTCTCTAAAATATTGTCGGACCGTCAGTACTCCGGCAAGCAGAAGTGCCGTATCAATCGACGAAATCTCACTATTCCAGCGACGTTCTCCGCTCTTTGCGTCGAGCCAGTGATAAAACCAACCATTCTTATGAAAAACTCGGTTCGCAAAGAACTCCAGCGTAATTCGCACTCTTTCCCTGGCGGCTGACCGTTCAATCCAGCCTCTTTCAATGGCAACGCAGATTCCCGTAAGACCAAAACCAGTGGAAGCGATGCTCGCTACACCGTGGTGAGTGACATCGAGTTCTGAGCCATCCATACGAGCGCGATCGGGAATAAGGCCAGTCTTGGGATCGGCTTGTTCCCAGAGGTAGGCAAAAGAGCGCCTTCCCAGATCATTGAGAAATGCTTCCTCTGCTACTGAGAAAATATGTTTGGTGCTGGATGGGACGGTTGTCTGTGCAACCGTAGTCGCGGGGAGGGAATTGATAAAGACCAACAGGCAGACTACAAGCAGTCTGATTCTTGGATTTCTCACTTCTTGTTGGGTACAACGTCGATCGAGTTGGGTCAGACTCTTCACCTTACTTATTTACGTGCTCCACAAAATCAATCTCTGTGCTCCCTCCGTGTTATTTGTGACTCTGTAAATTGAAGTCCCTAACCACAGAGTCACAAAGAACACGGAGGGGGCACAGAGAAGAGACCATTACAATAATCTTAGTAGTAAATCAGCGACGTTCGACCGTAAGCGTCTTCTCGATTAATTGTTCGGAACTCGTACCGACCATCACTTTGAACTCTCCGGGCTCAACTACAAACTTCATCTCACTATTCCAGATGCTGAGACGATCCGGATCGAGCGTGAACTCAACCCGTTTAGTTTCACCTGGTTGTAGTGACACTCTTTGAAAGCCCTTCAGTTCTTTGACTGGTCGCGTGACGCTCGCTGCCACGTCTCGAATGTAGAGTTGCGCGACCTCATCGCCCGCTCGCTGGCCCACATTCTTAACATCGAGTGTTACTTTGACAGAACCGTTAACAGGTATGCGATCAGCGCTAAGTTGAACATTAGAAATTTCAAACCTGGTGTAGCTCAGCCCAAACCCGAATGGGAACTGTGGAGTTGAAGGCAGATCCTGATACTTAGAGTTATAACGACTCGCTGGATCGGGTGGTCGTCCAGTATTCATGTGGTTGTAGTAAATCGGAACCTGGCCGACGTCGCGCGGAAATGTTACCGGAAGCTTTCCACCCGGATTGACGTCGCCAAACAGAATGTCGGCAATCGCATTGCCAGATTCTGTGCCACCCATCCATGATTCGAGGATGGCAGGAACATTGTCGACTATCCACCCGATCGTTGGAGGTCGGCCGTTGACTAACACGACAACCGTAGGTTTGCCGGTCGCATGAATCGCCTTCACTAAATCCATCTGTACGCCGGGAAGATTCAAGGTTGAGCGTGACGCCGCTTCGCCGACCATCTCTTTTGCCTCGCCAACGAAGACAACCGCCACTTCGGAGTTGTTTGCAGCCTCTACGGCTTCAGTGAAAGCTGCTCTTGAATCTCCTGTTACTTCACATCCTTTCGCATAGTTGATCTTTGTTTGTGGCGAGACTTTATTCTTCAGACCCTGAAGTGGAGTAATCGTGTCGGCCTCTTTGCCGTCACCGCTCCACCAGCCGAGCGGTGCGCGGTTGTCGTCGGCTAATGGTCCAATTACGGCTATTGACGAAACGTTCTTATTCAGTGGCAAAGTATTGTTATCGTTTTTGAGCAGGACCATCGACTTCGCCGCAATTTCTCTTGCAGCTGCCCGGCTGTCTGCATTCAGAAACGCATTCTGTTCGAGCGTTTCGTCAGCAAATGGATGATCAAAAAGGCCCAGGCGGAATTTAATCCGCAGGATGCGTCTCACCGCTTCGTCGATCTCTTTTTGAGAGAGTCGTCCTTCTTTTAGAAGTGTTGGTCCATATTGATTGAAAGTTCGACTCACCATTTCCATGTCAACGCCAGCGCTCAGTGATTTCTGTGCGGCGTCTGCATCATTTGCAGCATAACCGTGGTTGATCAGTTCTTTCACGGCGGTGTAATCGCTGACGACAAAACCCTCAAACTTCCATTCGTCTCGAAGGATTGTGGTGAGCGTGAAGTGATTCGCGGACGTGGGAACACCGTTGAGATCATTGAACGCGCTCATGAAAGTACCGACGCCGGCATCCACTGCTGCTTTGAAGGGCGGTAGGTAGACGGAGCGCAAGGTGTTTTCGGATATTTCAGTTGTGTTGTAGTCGCGACCACCTTCAGCGGCGCCGTATCCAACGTAGTGTTTGGCACAAGCTAAGATCCTGTTTGCCGTGTTGTAATTCGGGCCTTGAAAACCATTGACCTGGGCTCGAGCGAATGCTGAGCCGAGATACGGATCCTCACCGGCGCCTTCAGTAATCCGACCCCAGCGCGGATCTCGAGCAATGTCGACCATGGGCGCAAACGTCCAACGCAATCCAGTTGCATAAGTCTCTTTGGCTGCGATCGAACTGGCTCGTTCAGCTGCCGCAGGATCCCAGCTGCTAGCCTGGGCCAACGGAATCGGGAAGATAGTGCGATAGCCGTGAATTACATCAAATCCAAACAGAATTGGAATCTTTAGTCGAGATTCATCAACGGCGACGTGTTGGAGTTGGTTTACCTGTTTCGCGCCACGCACATTCAGTGTCGAACCAAGTAAGCCTTTCCTTGCCAACTCAAGATGTTCAGGACGAAAAGTCCCATTACCTTCGCCGTCCAGTTGTTGTAATTGGCCCAGCTTCTCTTCGAGCGTCATCTTCGCGAGTAGTGCATTGACGCGAGCTTCAACATCTAGGTGCTGTTGCGCAGGTTTTACGGCGAGCGTGCTGAAGACGAGCAGCAGAATTACAACACTGACGTAAAGGGATCGGGTAGCTTTCATACGGGTGCTTTCGATTGTAGGGGCGGCACACCGTGGCCGCCCCGGTTTATGAATGGCTCAACGTGGTTGGTTCTCTGTACGCCGAATGGGGCGGCCTCGGAGGACCGCCCCTACAAGTTAGAAATTCAGGCGACCCTGAATTTCGATGACCCGTCCGGAGAGTGCTCCGGAAGATCTGCCAAAATTGACATTTTGTACGTTAGTTCCGTCAGTGTTGAAGCCGAACGGTTGCAGGTTAAGAATATTGAAGACATTAAAGAAGTTTGCCTTGACTTCAAAATTCGAGCCTTCGCCCAACAATCGTGACGGCAAACCAAATTTCTTTCCGAGCGTCAGATCGATGTCCCGATAATTTGGCCCACGGAACGAGTTCCTGCCAATTCCCGGTAATCGTGTTCCCAACGCCGTTGTGTCGAAGAAGTTTGAGCCGCCACCTGGAAAGTTACTGCCGGAAATGAATGCGTCATTTGAGGTGTCATTGCCAGCCTGTCCATTATAAGCGCCCGGTCTACTCGGGCAAATTGAAGGACCAAGTGTAGAAACGCACTGTCCAATAACAGGAGTCCATGGGAATCCAGTATGGAACGTCGCGATACCGCTCAATTCCCAACCACCCAGGACCTTTCTGGCCACGTTATTTCCCGTCCGGAAGAATGGCAATTCCCACACTGCCGATGCTACCAAATGATGTCGCACATCATAATCAGATGGGCCACGTTCCTGAGTGACATCGGTAGGAAACGTGGGATTGGTCGCCGCAGTTGGATTCTCGTTGGACACTATATCGATACTCTTGGCCCAACGGTAGTTTACGTTGAACAAAAATCCGCCGGAAAATCTTCGCGCGAGGGTCAACAGCATCGCATTGTAACTGGCGGTGGTGTCAGGAGTCGGGAAGAACACATTTGAAGCAAAAAAGTTTCCCGGGTCATTCGGAAAAATAAAGCGTTCGTTAACAAGCCGTACGAGTTTTCTGCTTGCGCTCCCCTGGTAACCGGCTGTTCCAGACATCTTGCCTGGTAGCTCAAACTGAAAATCAAGCGAGTAAACATAAACGTAAGGTGTCGGCACATCTGCCGGCGCACCCCAGATCTCCACTTGTTTGCCGCCCCCGGTATTTGTTGGAATCCCATTCGAATCAAAATTGAGAATCAGATTAGGGTTTGCTGGAAAACTCGTAGGAGTGTTGTTTGCGCCAAGGTTGTACGCGATTACGCCGCCGGCGAAAGGACTACCGGCTGTTCCACAGCAGATCGAATATCGCGCCATAAAGGGCGGATTACCACGAGAGTTAGCAAATAGAACGTCGGGCAATCTGTTGTAGGCGATCCCGAAGCCACCTCTGACAACGAACTTGTCCTGTGGGAGAGCGCCGACCCACGGAACACTCTTTGGGCTCCAGGCAAAACCAACTCGTGGCCCAAAATTGTTCTTGTCAGACGGCCATAATTTATCGGGTCTCACAATTGTTGCCTGAGTCAGGCCGGCTAAGCCCGGACCAAGAACCAGGTTACTCAACTTGCCTTCTTTCTCGGTCAAGGGCGCGAAGTATTCCCAGCGCAGACCGAGGTTGAGTGTGAAGTTTGGTCTAACCTTCCAGTCGTCCTGACCAAAGAAAGCTATTGTATGCGAGCGAAAATATCGCTGTGTATCCGGTGGGCCACCGGTCCGCGGATCCGCGTCGATCTGATAGAAGACAGGAGCGTCGTTGGCGAAATTGAAGAGACCGGTCATCGAATAGAGTGGGCGTGCGCCACCGATAAGATTGTTATTGTCCTCTTCCTTGCGATACTCACCTCCAAACGCCAGCGCGTGATTTCCTCGGACGTTGCGTAGCGTGTCGCGGACTTCGAACGTGTTCTCAGCGAAGTTAGCTGGAGTTGTTTCAGACCAGTTCGGGCCAAACCGAATTCGATCGAACGGCAAGGCCTCAATCTCGACTCGGGGCAATCCGAAGTTCGTATCGGCCGCCGTATTGAGTTCGTTAAAAGCAAATCTTGTGGCATTGACTCGCGCTTCGTTGACTGTCGTCGCCGAAATGATTCGAGTGTAAGTGATCATGCCAAACAGATTCGTTGGTTCACTGCGGATATCTCCCATCGGTCTGCTTCTGCCGGCTTGATCGCTGGTGAGTCCTCTGAATTTCGACACGTAGCTACTGAACGTCAGTGTGTCTTTTTGAGTGAGGTTGAGATCAATACGAGGGTTGTACTGATCGCCGTTGCTGCTGGACGGTAGTCCGATCTGTGCGAACTGGATGTCCGGAATTCCGTCGAGGTTACCACCGTTCCCGGGAACGTACTGTCCGGTCGACCCTATCGGCGATCCAATATCTAATCCACCGGCTAATTGCGTGCAGTTGGTTGCATTGAAACCAATCGCGCCACACGCCGTGGGAATCACGCTGATGATTCTCGGTGTTATGCCGGAGGCCCCCAGGATGCGAGCAGTGACGGAACCAGGTCGGACTTGTTGAATAAGATTTCGAAACTCGGATGTCTCAACCCACGCGTTGAAAGAATCATTTGTTGAACTGCGCAAACCTTCATAAGAGAAAAAGAAAAATGCCTTGTTCTTAAGTAGGTTGAATGCTGGAGGGTCGCCTTCGCCGAAGCGAGGTGCGGGAATCGGACCACCCAGGCTGCCCCCAAACTGATTGTAATGCTGGTTATTTCTGACCGGTGGCGCGTTATTGAAACCGCCGTACTTGTTGAAGGCATTCAATCCGGGACTGTTATTTTTCAGAAAGAGACTGCCGTGAAATTGATTCGTCCCGTTTTGCGATACTGTCTGAACTTGCGCGCCAGAATTGCGTCCGAACTCGGCTGAATAGGCGTTCGCCACAACTCTTACTTCTTTAATAGATTCCTGATTTGGCGTGATAACGGCGGCGCCGCCCCAGGTGAGACTGTTAACGCTGGTACCATCGATCTGATAGTCATTTGCTGAAACTCTTTGTCCGTTCGCCGAGATCTGTGGTTGATTTTCTGTTGCGAAGATTGTTCGGTTTGTTCCGCCCGGCCCTGACTGGTTGGGAAGATTGACGGCACCACCATTTCCGCCGCGCGCGAAGTCTCCGAAGATTCCTGGCGTCAGACGGGTTAACTCATAAGGGTCGCGACCAAACTGCGGGAGTGTTCGTACCTCCTGGTTGGTTATTGCTTTATCGACGTTGGCGTTTTCCGTGCGGAGTAACGGCCCGGTGTCGTCGCTGATAACCACGGTAGCAGTGACCTCGCCAACCTCAAGGATTACATCCATACCCTGGACCGCTTCGGCATTGACTACCACGTTGTCATAGACTTGTTGTTTGTAACCAGTCTTCTCAACGGCCAACTTATAGCGACCCGGTGCGAGTCCAGAGATCCGGTAGAATCCTTCGGCGCTTGAAGTGGCTTCCTGTTCTTTGCCGGTCTCAGTGTTGGTGAGGGTGATTTTTGCTTCGGGGACAAGTGCTCCTCCCGAATCACTGATTGTTCCCTGGATACCCGCCTTGAACTGAGCAGTGGCAATGCCACAAAACGTTAAAATAAAAAAACCGCACACGAGTGTGCGGACAAAAAAGCCCAATCTATACATGCAAAACCTCCTAGTCGAACAACTTCCCATGCGGGCAAAATCTGTTTACCTAGCGGTTGGGGAGATCGCTTTTTGGGGGATGGTCTGAGTTTGTGGTCCTATTGGCAGAGAAATCCACGTCGACACGTTTTAGACAACTGTAACGGTTCGGGGATTGGATTTGATATTACAGCAAAAACAAAAAACTTCAATATGAATTTAATAGTTGTATTTGGTACGCTTACGCTCGTTAACCGTCATTCTCTGTCCGGATTTGTAAAGTACCGAAACTTTCGCAAGCTTTAGCGCATACTTTGGTCCAATTAGTCACGAACTGATCTGAACCGTGACCGTTTCGCAATCGACTGCGACCACTCAATGAAGCTCAAACTATTAATTGCATTCTTCTGTCTACTAATTCTATCGGCTAATGGCGAGGCTCAAGATCTGAACCGGTTGGTCAAAATTGGCCCAGCAATCGCTTTTAGCAAACAGCCGGACGGCATCACCATCAACTGCTCGGATGGTTCGCAGGTACAGCTCAAGGTCCTATCCGCAGATCTGGTTCGAGTCAGAACCTCGTTTGCCAGGAACCTCGAGGCAAATGATCATTCATGGGCGATCGCGAAAGAGGCTTGGCCTCCGGCTCAATGGACCATCTCGGAGTCGACTACTGCAATTACACTAAAAACTGACGAACTGACCGTCAATATCAATCGCACTCCACTCCTAATCGAATTTCGCGATGCTAAAACAGGTGAGGTAATTAATGTTGATCAACAGCCAATGATGTACGACCGTGAGCGGACACTCAATAATATGATGTTCGATCCGGCTGCGGGAACGTTTGTTGCGGCGGCGAAGAAGCTTGGTCTTAACGAACACTTCTACGGGCTGGGAGAAAAGGCAGCAAAACTCGACAAGCGACGTGGATCATTTGTCAATTGGAATTCCGATACACCCGGATACTCCGAGGGCAAAGATCCCATCTACCAAACCATTCCTTTTTATATAGGACTTGAAAGAGGGCGTTGTTACGGAATCTTTTTCGACAACTCCTATCGCAGCTATTTTAATTTCGGTTTCAACTCACAGGAGAGGATCTGGTTTGGCGCTGAAGGGGGCGAGCTGAACTATTACTTTTTCTATGGACCATCCATGAAGAAAGTCGTCAGCCGTTATGCCGATCTAACCGGCCACATGCCTTTGCCCCCGATGTGGACTTTGGGGAATCAACAAAGTCGCTGGAGCTATTACCCGGATGCGCTGGTTGAACAAGTGGTGGCCGAGTATCGTCGTCGCGATTTGCCGCTCGACGCTATCCATCTTGATATCGATTATATGGATGGATATCGAGTCTTTACCTGGAATAAAGATCGGTTTCCGGATCCAAAAGGCTTAATCGACAGATTGGCAAAGCAGGGTGTCAAGGTCGTTACGATTGTCGATCCGGGAGTTAAGTATCAGACCGCCCAGACGGCCTCATCGTCGTCCACCGGCTATTACGTGTTGGACCAGGGTCTCGAGAAGAATTACTTTCAGCGACGAAGAAATGGCGACTTGTTCATTCCGCGAGTCTGGCCAGGTGAAAGTGTCTTTGTTGATTACACCAATTCAGATGCACGGCGTTGGTGGGGCGATTTGCATCGTGCGTATACGGACCAGGGAGTAGCGGGCATCTGGAACGACATGAACGAGCCGGCTGACTTCGTAGATCAATCAGGTAAGAATCAGCTCGATGTGGTTAGTTACGATGAAGGTGCCAGAACAACGCACGCTAAGAATCGAAATGTATTTGCTTTGTTGATGGCGAAAGCAACCTATGAAGGTCTGCAGCGTCTACAACCCGACAAGCGTCCCTATGTGATCACACGAGCGGCCTATGCGGGGGTGCAACGTTATTCGACCATGTGGACCGGCGACACAAACAGTAATTGGGAAGGCCTTGCTTTATCAGTTTCAATGTTCTCGACTCTCGGCCTTTCGGGCGAGCCATTTGTTGGGGCCGACGTTGGTGGATTCATGGGGCGTGCAAACGGTGAACTCCTGGCCCGTGCTTACCAGGTGAGTTTCCTTGCGCCTTTTTGCCGGAACCACAAGACGATTGATAGTTACGACCAGGAACCCTGGAGATTCGGCAAGTACTATGAAGACATAATTCGCAAGTATCTAAAATTGCGATACCGGCTGCTGCCATTTCTCTATACCACCCTGGAAGACTCGCACCGGACTGGTCTACCGTTGTTTAGACCATTGGTACTGAACTATCCGGATGATGAGAGCACATATAATTTGGATGATGAGTTTATGATTGGTGACGATCTACTGGTCGCGCCTGTGCTCAAGCCTGACGTAGTGCGCCGTCTGGTCTATCTGCCGAAAGGTGTGTGGTATGACTACTGGACGAGGGAAAAGTTACAGGGTGAGCAAATGATTGAGGTGAAGGCTCCACTCGACACGGTGCCGATGTTTGTACGGGGTGGGGCGATCCTGCCTTTTGGACCAGACATGAAGTATGTTGGCGAGAAGACGCTCGAGCCGGAGTTTGTGATTTATCCTGACGAGAAGGGAACTGCGCAAACGAAGCTTTATGAGGACGACGGAATTAGTCCAGCCTATCTTAATGGTGCTTTTCGTCGGACTTCGGTGAGTGTTGCGACTGACCGTCAGCAAGTGTCGATTCGAATCAGTGCTCCTGAGGGTAGTTACCGTCCAGGTAGTCGTACCATGAGTTTTGTGCTGCGGTCTGGAACAAACAACTTTCGCGTCAGTGTCGACGGTCGCCCTCTGGATCGTGCCGTCGCGAATCAGCCCGGCTGGTCCACTGGCCCAAGCGGTTTGACTATACGCACCATCGACGATGGGCAGGCCCATTTGATCCAGATCGGTCAGTTGCATTGAAATCGTCATACCATCGCCTTTAGCCGCATGCTCACTTAGTGTCAACCTAGCCCTCTTGATCTCGAGTGGGGCTAGGTGGAAGGTGAAGGACCACGCGACTAAAGTTGGTGGTATCTTTATTTGCCCACGAATTTCTTGACACTGTCGCAGACCGTTTGCTACTTTCGGGCCTCCGTTAAGTCATAGAGAAAAAGTCAGTTGGGCGATCGTTAAAACTAACGGACACCGACCGCTTTTTCTCCTGACTTGTTCCGCTCTTCAGCAAATTAGATCGCAGCTTAAAATTTCGTCGTCACTAAGCACAACAATATGAAACGTACCCTCCTTGTTGTAGCTGCCGTTGCTCTCTATTTCCTCCATCAGGATATCTGGTTCTGGAGAGACGGCACACTCGTGTTTGGCTTTATACCTATCGGACTCTTCTATCACGCGTGTTATGCCGTGGCCGCCAGTCTGGTGATGTGGCTGCTGGTGACATATGCATGGCCCGCCCACCTCGAACAGGAAGCCGAAGCAGTGCCAGAGGAGGGCCGCAAACATTGATTCCAGCCATTGTCGTATTTCTCTATCTCGCCATCGTTTTGTACATCGGAATCTTTGCTTTTCGTCGCGCGAAAGGTAAGGAGGAAGCTGAGGATTACTTCCTGGCAAGCCGTTCACTTGGTCCATTTGTCTTTCTGTTCTCCCTGTTCGGGACCAACATGACGGCCTTCGCGATCCTTGGTTCATCGGGCCATGCGTTCTCAAACGGCATCGTCACCTTCGGTTTGATGGCGTCGTCTTCCGCCTTTGTTATTCCCTTAACCATCTTCTTAATTGGCACGCGCGTTTGGGCGTTGGGTAAGAAGTATGGATTTATGACTCCGGTCCAGATGTTTCGAGACCGGTGGGAATGTGGCCACATCGGCACAGTCATCTTCGTCGTGCAATCTGTTTTACTAGTTCCTTACATAATCATCGGAATAATGGGAGGGGGTACAACTCTCTACACGATCAGCGGTGGTGCCGTGCCATTTTGGTTTGGCGGCGCGATTGTCGCCATGGTGGTGATGAGTTATGTCTTCTTTGGTGGTATGCGCGGCACAGCCTGGGTCAATACTTTCCAGACAGTCCTGTTCCTCCTGTTTGGCGCCATCGCTCTTATCGTTATCGGCGTGGGGATGGGAGGATTTCAAACGGCCGCGCAGGCAATTCAGAACTCCCCGATGTCCAACCTCCTGACGCGCGAGCGGATCTCGCCTTATTACTTCTTCAGCTACACATTTATCCCGTTGTCAGCGATCGCTTTCCCACACATTTTGATCTTTTGTTTGACGGCTCGAAAGATGAACCAGTTTAAGAAGACTGTGATCTTTTATCCGTTGTGCATCATGGCCATCTGGTTGCCCTGCGTATTCCTTGGCGTCATGGCGAATCGTGTTACCGATGTTCCACAGATTCGTGCGAAACAGGAAGCCCGGAGAGTTTTGGCGACGCAAGGTAAGACCATGGAGCCCGAGAAACGCGACGAGTTGCGAGATGCTGCAGCCGGCGACGATGTGATCATGCTATTGCTACAGCGATACGCGCCGCTCTGGCTCGCTGGTCTCTTAGGTGCGGGGATTATGGCGGCAGTCATGGCCAGCGACTCACAAATACTCGCGCTCTCGACTATGTTTACGGAGGACGTCTTCGCTTACTACGGAGGTAAGAAACGTTTTGGGGAGGCGGTCCAGGTACAGACCGGACGTCTATTCATTGTACTGATAACTCTGTTTGCATATGCGATTGCTTTGCGTGCGCCGGAAACCATCTTCGAGCTGGCGATTCAGTATGCATTTTCAGGGTTCGCCGCGTTGTCTCCGCTATTGGTAGCAGCGCTTTTTTGGAAGGGAAGTACAAAGTGGGGAGCGCTGGCCGTGACCGTTTGGACCGCACTTGCGGTGGTTGCCGTCGCGATCTTTCAGGCCATGGTGCCGGCGCCGGCACCCGGTTCAAATATTGTTGCCTGGTCGCTCGGTGGTGCAGAGGTCTTATCTCGAACGCCGGGAGGAACGACGGTGTTTGGATTTATGCCAGTTGTTCCGATGGTTATCGTTTCGGCGCTGTTAATGATCCTGGTTTCGCTGGCTACTGCTAAGCCGCGTCAAGCAACCCTCGCAAGGTATTTTGGAGGATGAAATCCATGAAGAGATCGATTTTGTTACTTGTTGCACTATTGGTTGTTTGGACCACGGTTGCCGGACAGGGAGCTTCTTCGAGTCAAAAACCGGAAAATCCCAAACGACGAGTGGCGAAGACTGGAGCAACTCCCAACGGTCTCTTTTCCCCGGCAATTATTTCGGGTGATCTGGTCTTTGCCTCGGGTCAGATTGGAATCGATCCAAAAACAGGACAACTGGCTGAAGGACTGGAAGGTCAATTGGAGCAGGTATTCAAAAATATCGCCGGGGTATTGGAGGCCGCTGGAAGTAGCACAGAGCATATCTTGAAGGCGACAGTGTTCCTCACCGACATGAATGATTACAACGCGATGAATGAGCTTTATCGCAAACACTTCAAAGCTGATCCACCTGCAAGGACCACAGTCCAGGTTGTAAAGTTGCCGAGGGATGCTCGAATCGAGATTGAAGTTATTGCTGTACTGAAGTGAACCTTGGAGTGCGACGGCCCGGCGTCGCTTTGTTATATGGTCAAATACCGATGTAACAAAGCGACGCCGGGCCGTCGCACTCCAAGGTTAGCCGAAGCAGTAGAGTTTGCCGTCCTGGGACCCGATCACGATGCGGCCATTCGCGATTGCAGGTGAGGCAGATAATGGCGCCCCGGCCGTAAACTCCCAGAGCTTATTTCCGTTACTCAAACTCAACACGTAAAACCTTCCGTCATTTGAACCCACGAACACTTTGCCTCCGGCCACCGCTGGCGACGACTCTACTCGAGCTCGAGTCGCAAACGTCCAAACATTCTTGCCGGCGAGATTGAGTCCGTGGACCATTTTGTCGCGGCCGCCTACGACAACCCGGTCTTGTGTGACGGCAGCTGAGGAGTAAAAGGGAAACTTTCGGGTGGGATGCTGATAGCGCCACGTGATTTTATGTTGCGTCAGACTCACTCCTAAGACTTCGTTGTCGAACGTTCCGTAATAAGCATTCCCGAGTCTTACAGCAGGCGAGGCGCCAGTGTATGAACCGGATGAAACGGTAAACATCTCTTTGCCATCTGAGATGCGAATAGCGCGAAAGACTTCGTCGCAACCTGCAATGAAGGCCATGCCGTTCGAGACGCTCGGAGTTGAATGCACTGGTCCGTTAGTCTTTACCTTCCAAAGCACGGAACCATTTCGTGTCGAAAGGCAGTATAAGTTTTCATCATACGAGCCAATCAGCACCCGATCTCCGACCACCACGGGTGACGATTTGATCTCATTCCCGGATTTAAAGGTCCAGAGTCGCTTACCGTCCGGGGCGTTAACTGCGTGAAGCACGCCAGACAAATCGCCGATATAGACGACCCCATTTGCGTACGCCGGCGACGACTCGCCAATCGACGCGCCAGTTGAATATTTCCAATAGACCTGGCCGTTATCGAGGCTTAACGAAACAAGTTCTCCTTTTTGCGAACCCACCAGGACTGTTCCGCCAACGATTGCCGCAGACGACTCAATCGAATCTCCAGCTTCGTATGTCCAGATCTGTTTGAGTGAATCAGGAACGGTTGAGCTTGAAACACCGGTTAGTTGTGAGTTCCCTCGAAACTGGGACCAGTTGTTAGCAGGCGTTTCTTGTGCTTTTACTGAGAGGCAACAGAGGCCCAGCACTATGGAGAAGGCAAAAACAAGTAGTCCCTGGCGATCTAATAAGCGCATCGGTAAACCTCCAACGCACCTTCGCGGTTAAACGTTCTTGGATTAAAAGTGCCGGTCCATTGCTCGGCCGCATCAGCAGCAAGAGCCGGAAATTCCGCATCGCTGATTCCGGCAGCGCTCAGGCGTGTATGCAAACCTCCGGATACAGCAAGTTGTTCAAGTCGTTGGGCTAAAGCTTCGGTTGGACTGAACTGTAGTGTTGTATCCGCGGCGCTCGAGAGTTGCAACAACTCGCTATATCGATCAGCTGCAGCAGACTCGTTCCAACGAACCACAGTGGGGAGCAACATAGCAATCGCTTCACCGTGAGGCGTTCCATACCGCGCGGTCAACGGATTCGCGCAGGCATGAGTAGCCCCCAGCATTGAATTCTCAATGGCCAGACCAGCGTAATAGGCGCCCAACTGCATTGCTCCTCGAGCCTCGAGATTGCCGGGATTTGTTAGAACTGATTCGTAATTCGACTCAAGCAGTCGCCACGCCTCCCTCGAGAAAAGATCGGATACGGCGTTTCGCTTTGTTGTTACGAACGTCTCAATTGCATGGGCCAGGGCGTCGAAACCGGACGTTGCTGTGATAAGACGAGGTTGAGAAACAGTCAACGATGGATCCAGCAGCGCGACCTTAAAAGCGGCACCAGGATCTCCGCAGGCCATTTTGATGTGAGTTTCAGCGTCGGAGATTAAAGCAAAGCTCTGGGCTTCGCTTCCTGTTCCGGAAGTCGTCGGAATGCCGATCATTGGTAGAAGCGGAAAACTGGTCTTTCCATAACCTCGATAGTCGGCCATCCGGCCCCCGTTTGTGATCAGGAAGTTGATTCCTTTAGCGCAGTCCATCGAACTGCCCCCGCCGAGCCCGATAAGCGAATCGATTTTTTCTGCGCGCGCAAAGACAGTTCCGGCTTCAACCATTGAGGAATCAGGATTAGCTTCGAAATCGTGAAACCGCACTACTTCGATGCCAGCGGCCTGCAAGGGCTCTAGTGCTTCTTCGACGTGTCCGCTGGCGACAAGCCCATGGTCTGCAACCAGCAGCGTTCTATGAAATCCGAGCTCAGTTGCCAGTTCGCCAAGTCGCGCAATTGACCCGACGCCGAATACCACTCGAGTTTTTGGTTTGTAATCGAAAGAGTTGAGAACTCGCATCTTTAGTTCGACTGTCCTCCGCGTTCTCCGACTGCGAAGACGGAATCAGTTGTGCGTAAGATGACGAGCCCATCTGAAATTGCGGGAGTCGCCATTAGTGGCTGGCCCATTGAATTGGTCGCAAGTAGCTCAAACTTTCTTCCCGCCTTAACGACAAATACATCACCATCTTCACTCGCAAGGTAAAGTTTTCCGTCGGCAGCTATTGGCGAAGCACTGAAGGAACTGGGTAATCGTTCCTGGTAAATCCGTTCTCCTGTCTTTGCCTCGTACGCGCTCAACACGCCGTTATCTGCACAAGCATAATAAATGTCGTTGTAGATAATTGGGGTTGGAGTGTATGGGCTGCCTTTGATGGATTTCCATGCGATGAAATCGTTTGTTTCCTGTCCAGGTTTTAGAGAGATGTCGCCAGTGGCACCCGATCGAAACGCATAGATGGGTCGTCCAGCTGGGTACCCACCGCTAATATAAATGAGACCTTCCGCAACCAAGGGCGCCTGCATTTTTACTTCAGTGTTGTCGTCGGAGAATCGCCACAGTTCCTTGCCAGTCAAAGGATCGTAGCCACGTATAAAACGGCCGCCGTTGGCTACCAGCTCCGTTCGCATTGCAGAAGCGTTGATAGTTGGAGTACTCCACGAAGTAATTTCATCTCTCTCGACGCGCCAGGCCTGCGAGCCATCTTTTAAGTTGTAAGCGGCGATGAATGACTGCTTATGACCATCAGCCTGGATGATTACCAGATCTTTGTATATGACGGGACTACTTGCGTGGCCCCAGGAAGAGGTCGGGTCGTCCCATAGACCAGGATCCAAAATACCAACGTCTTTCTTCCAGATGACTTTGCCGTCGAGGTCATAGCAATCAAGCCCCTGGGAACCAAACATCGCCACGACATAGCGCCCGTCAGTGACCGGAGTTGAATTGGCCTGGGTGGCCTTTATATGTCGTTTTGCGCGAGGAGTACCTTCGTAAGCGGTCTTGGACCAGAGCACTTTTCCTGACACTTTATCAAGGCAGTAGATTTGCCATGTGTGTTTGACTGTATCGGTTGCGAGTCCGATTCCCTGACCTTTGGCGGCGAACTTCGTAGCGGGATCACTGCTGATTGCCGTTATCAGAAATATTTTGTTACCCCAGATTATCGGACTCGAATGAGAGAATCCGGGTATCGCGGTTTTCCAAACAACATTGGACGATTTCTCACCGTTCCAACTGGTTGGAGCATTTCCTGCGGCGACTCCAGATGCGTTTGGCCCGCGAAAGGAAGGCCAATTCTGTGCGCTGGCGACCGATGCCGTGACGAGTATTAGTAGCGGCACAACTGGCTTCATGGTAGCTCCTCAAAAAGCGTCGGAATTCGGTTGATTGATTGGGGAGCTCAGCTAAATCCTACTTCCTCGCCGTTGTTGCCTTCGGTTGCGCCATATCTTGTAGCGCAAAGAGTTGGTTACGGTTCGTAATGAACAACATTCCGTTTGCGGGAACAGCTGTTGAGTACACAGAACTTCCCATGTTGATTTCAGAAATTACTTTTGCAGTTTTTCCTTCCTGCATAATCAGAACGTCACCATCTTCGTCACCAATATAGATCTTGCCGTCGATGAGCATTGGTGAACCCCATACGGCGGCAAACAAATCGTGCGTCCAGAATGGTTTACCTGTGTTTGCATCCAGGGCGTGCAGGAAGCCGCTAAAGTCAGCCTGGTAAACGATGTCATCCTTTATGGCAGGCGTAGAGATGGAGCGGCGAATTTTATCGTAATGCCAGATCAGACCGGTCGTGGTGATATCGCCACGTTTGGTTGCGTCGATGCAGTACATGTGGCCGACGCCTTCACCGTGTTCAGGGTCCTGTCCATTAGAGATATACACCCGGTCTTTATAGATGACGGGGGTGCTGATCAGTTCGTTTCTGGTCTTGGGCCATATGGCATCCTTGGGATTAGTATCGAACTCCCAAAGTTTCTTACCCGTGGTTGCTTCATAACCGCGAATCCAGCCGTCACCCTGTCCGTGTACGAGTTGGACCACTCCACCTATTGTCCCCACGGTTGGGGAAGACCACTGTCCGTGTAAGATCCGATCAAAAACTGAATTGTCCTCCCAGACCAGCTTCCCGGTCTTCTTGTTCACCGCGATGATCGAAGGAGCCTTTGGTGAAGGAATGTTGACATGACTTTCATCCTGACCATTCGAAGTACTGACGTAGATCAGATCGCCATAGGAAACCGGGGAAGAGTTTGCCAGGTTATGTGGCAGCGAACCGACTTCTTCGATCATGTCGAACTTCCACACCACGTCGGCATTAGTTTCACCCGTGAGTGCTTCGTCGGTGACCGGTCCATCGTTCTCCTTGTCTCTAAAACCCTGGGTATCGAGGCAGACGAGTTCAGCGCGATTGGAGACATAATAGACGCGATCACCTTCCACCAGCGGGGAAGACGCGACGCCCTGATAGGGCCAATCATTGACGCGTCCGGCCGAGAGTTTGTCGTGGACCATTTGCCACATGAATTGGCCGTCTGACTCACGGAACGCCATCAATACGCCTTTGTCGCCGGTAATCTTGGGATCTCGCAGGCCTTCGTTATTGGTACCAACGAACACCATGCCTCCTGAGACGACAACGTTGCCATAGCTCTGCGAACCGAGTTGGGCGACCCATTTCACGTTCTTCTTCGTCTTCACGTCCCAGGTGGTAGGCAGACCCTTCATGTTGGCGACCATGTTTCGATCCGGTGTACCGCCCCACATAGGCCAATCACCTGAACCGGGATCGGATGCAGAGGTGTGAAACGTAACGAGCGATAATGTTGCCCCAATGATTGCAACCAGGATGATGACCTTTACTACTTTGTTTCTCATTTGTTTGCGTACACCTTTATGTTGTCGAAATAGAGTTCAGCCAGGCCATTCCCAAAAACACCGGGAGCGCCCTGACGGTTTGGAATCGGATCGATTCTTTCGATCATCCACGCGCTCGGTTCAGTTTCACCGACCGGCCAGGCTTTACCTCGGGCTCGAGTCTTGCCATCCGGCAAATTCTGGACTTCAAGTTTGAGCCGGTACCAGGTATCAGGTTTCCATGCGTATGGAATGTTGACGGTTCGTTTAATTTCAGGTTGCCATGGTTCGATATGGAGCATCTGGCTATTACCGTAAAGCGTCAACACATATCGCTGTGCAATCACGCCTGCATCACCTTGTTGTCTTCGCTTTTGCGTGGCGAATATATCCGACTCGATTGTGTAGTTTGAGAGGTCAGATGGTCCAAGGTAGGCCCGAGCGCGGCTCAACAGAGAAGAACCTTCCGTTAACTTTACCAGCACTTTATTTCCGTTTAATTCACGTACAGTGAATTTGAGCGTCGTATTCACCCAGCCGAGGGGCTGGCTATTGACGGCAAAGCTATCGAAGGTCTCGCTCCACGGTAATGGAGGAAAAATCCTGACACTCGCCGTTCCCGACAGTCCTCCAATTGTAGCTTTTACCAATCCGGCCTGGACCACATCATCGGTCGACGCAACAAACTGTCCTTTATCAATAGTCCCTTTTAACTGATCAAGAGACCATGATTCGGCTGTTTGTTCTCCTATCAAGTTGCCGTGAGCATCGAATGTCCGCACATGAAATGTCACCTTGTCGCCCGGTTTAAGCATCAACTCGGTGGGGGTTACCTGGACAAAGGCCGGCGTGGTATCGGCTACTACCCTGGTTGTTTCGGGAGTCGTGTTATGGCTTCGATTGTTGTTTTTCTTACCTATGCAATAAACGTTCGAATCGCTGACGAAATACACTCGACCATTGGCCACCGCCGCCGACCCAATAATTGACTCGGGTTGTGCTTCGGTACCCAGTTGATGTTCATCCAGAATGTCGCATCCGGTTGCTGTTGGACGGAGAATGAAAAACTTCCCATTTTCAGTTCCGACATACAATTTCCCATCAGCGAATACCGGTGATGCCTTTTGAATAGTACCAAGGTTCTTCAGCCAGAGCTGTTTCCCGCTATTTACGTCAAAGGCAGCTATGTTGGCGCCATTATCAATCTGGTACATCCGATCGCCGTCAATCACCGGCGAAGAAAACCCGCCTTGCCAACCGTACGTGCTCCACTTGATGTTTTCTTTCTTTATCTCGCCTTTGGAAGCAGCATCGACGGCAACCATCATTCCCATTTCGCTCGAACTCAGGTTTTCCTCACTGTGCGTCAGTATTGCCGTGTTCTGATAAACGACAACTCCGGTGTTCAGGCCACGTTTGCTGATTTCGTACTTCCAAACCGGTTCGCCGGTTTGTGCTTTGATGGCATGGACCACTCCATCACTTGCACCCTGAATTAACAGACGAGTGCCGTTGATGGTGACGATAATTGGAGGCGCGTAAGTCGTGTCATAGGGACGGCCGCCTGGCGCACTGACCCACATGGTCTCTCCGGTTTTCTTATCGAATGCCATGAACCGATGTGCTCCGCGACCGTGCTGTCCCCACATGAACGTAACGCCACTAACGATTACAAGATCGCCATCAACAATTGGCGAAACTGTCCTGCCGCCATGAGTGGTCAAGAGTCCAAAGTCTTCACCGAGCGATCGCTCCCAGATTACTTTCCCGTCGCGATTCAAACCGATCAGGTTTCCACCTACTCCGAAAACGTAGACATTGCCCGTTGTAGGATCACCGACCGGTGAGGCCCAACCGACTCGATGAGGCGGTACATCGCTCAGATAAACATTGAAGCGGTGCTCCCACAACAGCTTGCCTGTATCGGCGTTAAAGCACATGACACGCTCTTGCAAGTCCGCTCCTTTGCCGGCGGAGTTCTGAATATACACACGGTCGCCCATCACTATCGGCGACGAGCGACCTCCGTACGGAGCTTTCCAGAGTAAGTTATCTCCGGTTGGAGACCATTTCTCAGGAAGGTGCTTTTCAGTGGAGATTCCGTCGCGAGCGGGCCCGCGCCAGTCGGCCCAATCGCTGGCAGTCACCAGAAGAGTGGTTGCAAGAAAAACATTCAGAATTATGGATAAGAAGCTACTCATTTTGAAGGCCCAATGGTTAATGAAGGAGTTGCGTAAATCCAGTGCGCTTTTGCAACCTTAAGGATGTAGAATGCGTAAGCCCAGTTGCAGTCGCTACGGTTTTCTCGATCAAACTGTCTGAAGTGCAGGGATATAATCTTTCCCTTCTCGAACTTGAGTCAAGTTGCGAAGGCTTGAAAAGCTCAAGTTCCGAAAAAGGCGTTTCGGACCCAGTCGCTCATTTCACGGCGATTTAGTTCCAGAGACGTCTTTATACCAGATACTACGACCGATCAGTCCTAATTGTTTAAATCGCAATTGTTAAAAACACGCGGAGGAGATTGAGATGCAATTCCTCAAAGTGGCGTTCATAACCTTGCTCAGCGTGAACTTGGCAGCACTGTTCCAAGATCCAAAGCAACAACTCAACGAGCAGTTATGGGAAGCCGTGAGAAAAGGCGACGCAGCATCGGTGACCGCATTGTTGGATAAAGGGGCCGATGTCAATGCTAAGTACAGATATGGAACGACGGCACTATTCAAGGCGGCCGAACGAGGGCACACCGAGGTGGTGAAGATACTGCTCGCCAGAGGTGCGGATGCTTCAGTAAAGGACACATTCTATAAAGCGACCGCAATGACGTGGGCGCTTGATGGCAAACACTTCGAGATTGTGAAACTCCTGTTGCCCAAGGTGCCTGAGGACGCAGGCGATGTTTTGAGTACAGGTGTGAGCGAGAGCAATCAGGAGTTGGTCCAGGCAGCTTTGGCGACTGGAAAAGTGTCGGCTGAGGACATGACTGTCGCCATGGCGGGCGCGATGGATGATCCGAAGAACGCTGCAATTGTGGAAGCTCTTAAAAAAGCCGGCGCCGTTCCTCCACCAACCGTGGACGCTGCAGTACTTCAATCATACGCTGGAAGGTACCGGGGTGATCCTGGACCAGAAGTCACCTTTTCAGTGAAGGACGGGAAGTTGATCGTCTCGTCGAGTGGGCAACCACCGACTCCGTTGATGCCCCTCAACCAGACCACCTTTAGACCTGTTGCCTTTAGCGGAATTTCTTTCGCCTTCAATAGCGAAAACGGCAAGATCGTCAGTGTTGCGTTCAAGCAAGGACAAAATACGACGGCTCTAAAACGGATCGAAGAGACAAAACAACCTTAATAATTTCTGACCGAGGGTTTAAGTATGACGAGACTTACGATTCTGATGCTGCTCATTACTTTTGGTGGCGTGACGACTCGGGCACAAAATTGGCCGCAGTTTCGTGGCCCAAGCGCAAGCGGAGTTGCCGAAGGAGCTGCAAAACCGGTGAAGTTCGACGCGTCAAAATCGGAAAACGTCGTTTGGAAAACCGCAATTCCCGGGTTATCGCATGCGAGTCCGATTGTCTGGGGAAATAAAATCTTTGTCGTCACCGCAGTCAGCTCTGAGAAGGACGAGACCCGCTTTGGCGCTTATGGTGACGTCGCTCCGGTAAAGAATGATCCAAAACACACCTGGAAGGTGTATGCAGTTGATAAGCAGAAGGGAACAATACTGTGGGAACGTGTTGCATACGAAGGCTTGCCAAAAGTTAAGCGACATCCAAAGTCCTCGCACGCCGCTTCAACACCAGTAACCGATGGCAAGTATCTGATCGTAAATTTCGGGTCGGAAGGTCTTTATGCATACGATCTCGAAGGCAATCTTCTCTGGAAACAAGACCTCGGGGTCCTGGACTCCGGCTGGTTTTACGATCCCGATTATCAATGGGAGTACGGAAGTTCGCCGATAATCTACAAGGGCTTTGTAATCGTTCAGGCTGACATTCAGAAAAATTCCTTTATTGCAGCCTACGATATCAAAACCGGCAAACTCGCCTGGAAAACCGATCGAGAAGAAATGCCTTCGTGGGGAACGCCGACCGTTTACGAAGGAGCGCAACGGGCCGAACTTGTCACTAATGGAACCAGAGCAATTCGCGGTTACGATCCCGCGACAGGAAAAGAGTTGTGGCGGCTGACTCCAAATTCCGAAATTACTACGCCAACTCCAATTGTGGCCCACGATCTGATCTTCGTCACAGCGGGTTATCCACCGGTTCAACCCATTTACGCAATCAAACCAGGCGCCTCGGGTGATATTTCATTAAAAGATAAGCAGGAGACCAATGACTTTATCGCCTGGAGCAAACAACGCGGTGGTCCATACATGCCAACGCCATTAGTTTATGGCGACTTGCTTTATACCTGCTCCAATAATGGCGTACTGACTGCATATAACGCCAAGACTGGTGAGCGCATTTACCAGGAGAGACTGGGTGGCACGGGCGCTCCATTCTCAGCATCGCCGGTCGCTTCGGACGGAAAGCTGTACTTCTCGAGTGAAGATGGAGACATCTTTGTTGTAAGGGCTGGTCCAAAGTATGAGTTTCTCTCCAAAAATCCAGTTGGAGAAGTATTGATGGCAACGCCTGCCGTTTCAGATGGTTTTATTATCGTGAGAGGACTGAATCACCTCTTCGCATTCGGCGACTCGACAGCCACAAAGAAAACGGCCCGCTCTCAAAATTGATTGACAAAGTCAAAAGACCTAAGACCAAAGCTAAATTGTTCTCAAAGGAAACTACCGTGAAATCCAAACGTCGCATCGCCACCGGAATTGCTATTGTCACCGTACTAGGCTTCGGTTTTCTCTCGCTAATCAACACATCTTCGGCTGCTAACTGGCCTCAATGGCGCGGCGCAGACGGCTCTGGAGTTTCTACGGAGAAGAATCTTCCAAGTGATTGGAATCTCTCAAAAAATATTAAATGGAAGACGCCGATTAGTGGACGAGGACATTCGTCACCAATCGTTTGGGAGAACAAGATATTTTTGACTACAGCCGTCGAGGGTGACGTTGTTCCGGGCGCCAAGGCTGTGAAACACATGGATGGCGACAAAGAGTTTCTGCACCCCGACAGCGTTGGTGCAGACCGTAAACATAGTTTCAAGGTGATCGGTCTTGATCGTCAAAGCGGAAAAGTTTTGTGGGAATCGGTCGCGTGGGAAGGCACTCCTTACGACAATCGTCATCGTAAGAGCTCTTACGCAGCTTCTACTCCAGCGACCGACGGAAAGCTTGTGTATGCATTCTTTGGAACTGAAGGACTCTATGCGTACGACTTCAACGGTAAGCTCGCATGGAAAGCGATGCTTGGGAATCTTGGCACAGTCGGAATGGGCACGGGAACTTCACCAATCCTTTACGAAAACCTGGTAATCGTACAGTGCGATGAAGAGAATGGTGCTGCGTCCTTTATAGTCGCGGTTGATAAGAAGACGGGTAAAGAGGTTTGGAAAACTCCACGTAAAGTGCAGGTTAGCTGGTCCACGCCGTTGCTTGTTCACACGGCGAAACGAGCGGAGCTAATTACGAGTGGCACTGAATCCATCATCGCGTACGATCCGGCCACTGGCAAGGAACTCTGGACGCACAAGGGCGTCGAAAGCAATGCCATACCTTCCCCAGTAGCGAATAGTGACGTCGCATTTCTCGTTGCAGGTTTTCCGGCAAAGATTGCCATGGCGCTCAAACTTGGTGGGTCAGGTGATTTGACTGGCAGCGCGAGTGAAGTCTGGAAGTACAGCAAAGGGACTGCCTATGTTCCATCGCCGATTCTTTACCAGGATTATCTATACATCATGACCGATCGTGGCATTCTCACCTGTCTCGATGCGCGCACTGGAGAAGTGAAGTACGAAGGTGGACGCATTCCGATTCCAGCTACGTTTACAGCTTCTCCGGTAGCCTTTGACGGTAAGATTCTGCTCACCAGTGAAGACGGCGATACCTTTATTATTAAGGCAGGGCCCAAACATGAAGTGCTGGGCACGAATTCAGTCGGAGAGCCTGTGTACGCATCGCCCGCAATCGCCGACGGACGTATCTTCATCCGCGGTGAACACAATCTCTATTGCATCGGTTCGTGATGCCCTTAGGTGAGGTCAGTACCGATGCGCGGTAGCGTCGGGTAAGCCTGCACTTGCGGTCGGGTTGTTGGTATTTCGAGACTCACCCGACGCTGCCGCCCATCGGTACTGACCTCGGCGACCACTACTATCCCGTTGTCTCCTCCCACGGAACATTCTGCTGGCTTCATGCGTCTAAAAGGTTAATAATCGGTCTCTTCGAAACGTTCCAAGATCTTGACCCTTCGTTAACTGATCAAATGGGAGGATGTGAATATGTTCCAGGAACCCGCCGCGACACCTTGGTACAACTCGACAGCGATTCTAGTTGCCGCATCGATACTCTTACCTCCCGTCGGCCTCGCGTTGGTCTGGCTGAGACGCGACACGTTGCGGACAAAGCTCATCGCAACATTGTGCATCCTGGTCATCGCCATAGGCTACGTTTTCACTTTTAATCTCTGGCAACGGTCACGTAGTGCAAACGAAGCTCACTATGCTCAGCTCGAGCAACATCGACAACAACAAGCCGCCCTGGCCGCAAATAATGGCCCGGCAGCTCCCGCTACAGCTTCCCCTGCCGCGAGTGTCGCCATCGCCGGTCAGCAACCGAGCCCGGGAACAACCGATGCCGCGGCACAGACAGCGTCCAGCCATGCCACTCGAAACTATTGGACCAGCTTTCGCGGTCCAAAGCGCGATGGGCAGTATGACGAGATGTCGATCCTGACAACCTGGCCCGCTGCTGGATTGCCGCTTGTCTGGAAACAACCTGTTGGCGTTGGTTATTCGTCGTTCTCAGTTGCAGATGGTGCAGCCTATACCATTGAACAAAGAAGACGACAGGAAGTTGCGGTCGCGTACGACGTCGCTACGGGCAAGGAGATCTGGACGCAAGCGTGGAACGCCGAATACAACGATGAAACGGGTGATGGACCACGAGCCACGCCTACATGGGATCAGGGCCGTATTTACGCGCTCGGAGCAACTGGCGAATTGCGCTGTCTTGATGCTAAAACCGGCGCAGTGATCTGGGGCAGGAATATTCTCTCTGAGAACCAGGCGCAGAATCTTCCCTGGGCCATGGCGGCGTCGCCACTCGTAGTTGACGACAAAGTGATCGTATTACCGGGTGGAACAAGTGGTAAGTCGGTAGTTGCGTATAACAAGATGACCGGCGCGCCCGTTTGGAAAGTCCTCAACGACACGCAGGCTTATGTCTCGCCTATGCTGGTCGAGTTGGCGGGACGGCGCCAAATCATGGTGGTGAGCTCTTCACGAGTAGTGGGGCTCGTGCCTGAAGATGGCTCCGTGCTCTGGAGTTATCCTTGGAATACCGATAACGGAATCAATGTTTCACAGCCATTAATGGTCGACAAGAACCGATTCTTTATTTCCTCTGGATACGGCAAGGGTGCAGCCCTGGTCCAACTCTCCGGCAGTGGTAAGAGCCTGACTCCAACGACCGTTTGGGAAAACAATTACATGAAGAACAAGTTTAATAGTTCAGTTCTTTATAACGGTTATGTCTATGGACTGGACGAAGGTATCTTGACGTGTCTTGACGTAAATACTGGAGAACGTAAGTGGAAGGGCGGACGGTATGGTTACGGTCAGGTTATCCTGGCAAGCGGCCACCTGGTTGTAATCAGCGACAACGGCGATCTCGCACTCGTCAAAGCCAGCCCGGATCAATACTCGGAAGTGTCGCGCTTTACTGCGTTGCAGGGAAAGACGTGGAATTATCCTGCCATTGCAGCTGGTCGAATCCTTGTCCGAAACTCGAATGAGATGGCGGCCTACAATATTGCCTCCAATTGATCGGGTTACTTCTTTAGGAAAATTCGTTTTGTTTCGTACGACGCGTTAGGGTTGTCGACGTACATGTCGATCACCAACTCGCCCTGGGCCGATAGTGTCCACTTCCTTACAATGTTTGTTGTTGCTGGTCCTTTTGGGGTTTCTGCTGTGGTTGCCTCTGTCACCATAATCCCATTACCAGCGGGAAGCCACGTGCTGGTTCTTTTGCCTTTTGCTGGCGGTTGTCCTGGCGCTACCGGAGGCGTAAATTCGTGTTCCTTGCCATCCAGTATGTAGGTGTCTTTCACGGATCGTTCGTTATTAGGTTGAATTAGTTTTGTTTCGAGTTCAATGGTTTCTTCGTTTTGCGTGACGGTCATGGTCTGCTGCATGTCACCCGGCATACCAAAACTCCGTCCGCGATCCATGGTCCAACTCCCCGTAAAGTTTGGCTTACCGGCGGCTGCGGCTAAGATCGAAAGAACAAACAACACCACTACGCTTCCTATGACGGTTCTCCTCATCTTCGTTCCTCCTAACTCAGGGTGTTCCTTAATTGATTTACACAAACGCCAATCCTGGTGTGTGTGTGTCGAACCATGAGTACAGTGCCGCGAGCGCAGCGACGGGAAGGCACACTCAAACTTAGGCTTGAATCCTGATTAGATTCATTGAGTGTACGATCCGGTAGTTGCGCTCGCGGCACTGTATCGTTGTCATGTTACTTCTTGTGCAAGGCCCAGGGGATCCTCAATTTGCCTTTTAACGAGCGATAGTAGTGGGCCGGTCATAAAAGTTGTCACCAGCGCC
>Ga0070664_100000513_pt1 | contig 29427 bp, 30 predicted proteins | sample KBSC73metaG_FD_65863 | JGI IMG/M metagenome (GOLD analysis project Ga0070664, IMG submission 65863) | Corn rhizosphere microbial communities from Kellogg Biological Station, Michigan, USA - KBS C7-3 metaG | ecosystem: Host-associated > Plants > Roots > Rhizosphere > Soil ... | reverse complement strand
ACAGCCGGCCGCGGTACCCAGTCGGGTGGATGCCACGTGTATAGGGATAGAAGCCCGGCATCCCCAGTGCTTCGGCGCTCGTTTCAGCGGCGTCGAGCGGAGTGTAGATCGGCTGCACCTCCTTCTCGGAGTTCGTGAAGGCGATGTCGCGCAGCTCGCCCTTCTCGTACTTCTTTCGCCATTCAGCGACTTCCTGGCGCAGCAGTCGCAGCTCGGCGCTCTGCTCCTCGATGGTGGCGATCAGCTCACTGTCCGCCGCTCCGTTGGAGCTCGGACTCTTCAGTTTCGTCATTTATCCTCTTCTCCACGTACGAGCTCGGCGCTCTGTCGCAACAGCTGGTCGGCGACCGCGAAAGGTGTTGCGCTACCCTGTTCCACGGCCGGCAGCTGCTGCTCCAGCCAACTCATCGTGCCGGTGTCCTGCCACAGGCGACCGCGCACCTTCTGCTCGACGACGTCCATCACGCGCTCCCTCATTCGCTGCCGTCGCCGGGCGTGAAGCCCTCCACTCTGCTCAAGATAAGCAAAGTGCTTGTCGAGGGCCGCCACGATGTCGTCGATCCCTTCCTCCCTGATTCCTACGGCGCTGAGCACCGGTGGCGTCCATTCCATCGGATTGTCCATCGCCGCGGCTTTCCGCGCCGTTCGGGCCGGATTGATCATCTTGAGATCCACACCGTGATGACCGGGAGCGCCGCTGTAGGACACGCCCTTTCGCAACCCGAGCATCAGCTCGACATCGTTGCGGAGACGGTCGGCGCCGGGCCGATCCGCCTTGTTGACGACGAAGATGTCCGCCACCTCCATCACGCCCGCCTTCAGGGTCTGGATGGAATCGCCAGACTCGGGCACCAGAATGAGCAGCGTCGAGTCGGCGGTTCGGGCGACGTCCAGCTCCGACTGCCCGACACCGACGGTCTCGATGAGTAGGCGATCGAAACCAAACGCGTCGAGGACATCCGCCACTTCACGAGTCGACGCCGCCAAACCACCGAGTGATCCGCGGGTAGCCATCGATCGAATGAAGACACCGGGATCCAGCGCGACCTGCTCCATTCGAACGCGGTCGCCGAGCAGCGCACCCCCCGTGAACGGCGAGGTCGGATCGACGGCGATCACCCCCACCTTGAGCCCGGCATCTCGATAGCGTTTTACCAGCAGCGCGGTGATGGTGCTTTTGCCCGCGCCGGGCGGACCGGTCAACCCGACACGTCGGGCGCGGCCCGTGCGCGGATGCAGTGCACCGAGGAGATCCTCGAAGCCTTCGCGGTGGTTCTCGACGATGCTGACGACGCGCGCCAGTGCCGCCGGCTTACCAGAGGTGAAGTCGGCGAGAAGCTTCTCAGAGGATGCGCGCAAGGATCTTCTCCTGCCGGCGCCACATCGCCGAAGTTGTGCACGCCGCATCAGTGGGATGATCGCGACCAAGGACGTGCAGCGTACCGTGGATGACCAAACGGAGCAGCTCCTCGCCGGCTGAATTCCCTTGTCGACGCGCGTTCTCGCGCGCGACCTCGGCGCAGATGTACACATCGCCGATGACGGCCCCACGCCTGCCGGCCCGTCGCATGCCGAACGAGATGACGTCGGTCGGGCCTTCGTGGCCGAGGTAGCGCCGATTGAGTCGGGAGATCGCCGCGCGTCCGACGAAGGTGATGGAAAGCATGGCGTCCTTCACGCGCTCCGCCCGCAGTGTCGCGATTGCCGCCTCCCTGATTCGTGCGCGTGAGATGCTCAGGCGCCTCACGCTCGAGGATATGTCGATCGCCAGCCCGCGCGGTGGCTTCTTCATTCAGTCACGCGCGCACCGCGATCTCAGGCGCCCGAATCCTCTGCGTACGCCTTGATGATCTCGCGAACCAGCCGGTGCCGCACCACGTCGGCGTCATTGAGATAATGAAAGCCGATGCCCTCGATGCCGGGCAAGATGCGCTCGATCTGCACGAGCCCGGATTCCTCGCGCCTCGGCAGGTCGATCTGGGTCTTGTCGCCGGTGATCACCGCCTTTGAGTTAACGCCGAGGCGGGTGAGGAACATCTTCATCTGCGCCGTGGTCGCGTTCTGCGCCTCGTCGAGAATGACGAATGCATCGGCGAGAGTGCGGCCGCGCATGTACGCCAGTGGCGCGATCTCGATGGTGCGCGTCTCGAGCGACTTCTGCACCCGTTCCTGAGGCATCATGTCCTCGAGCGCGTCGTAGAGCGGGCGCAGATACGGATCGACTTTCGCCTGCATGTCGCCTGGCAAAAAGCCGAGACTCTCGCCTGCCTCTACTGCCGGACGCGCGAGAACGATTCGACGGACCCGCTTGCGGGACAGCGCGTCGACGGCGGCGGCGACGGCGAGATAAGTCTTGCCCGTTCCCGCTGGGCCGATGCCGACCACGATGTCGTTGTCGGCCATCAGCTTCATGTACTCGGCCTGCCCGGTGGTCTTGGCCTGGATGATCTTGCGGACACCGGGGAGCACAATGCGCGTGCCGTTCTCGGAGCCGTTGCCGTTTCCGTCTCTCGGTCCCTCGATGCTCATTCGCAGCACATCGTCAGCGGTGAGCGGCATCTGCTGCTTGGCGGTGTCGATCATTCGTTGCGCAATCGGGACGGCGCGGGTAACGGCCTCCGCGTTTCCACTGATCGCCAGAGTGTCGCCGCGCAGTGCGATCTTGGCTCCGGTTTGCCGCGCCAGCTCGACGAGGTTCTCGTCGTTCACGCCGGCGAGGGTCAGCATGTCCGCGCCCTCTGTGTTGAGGCGCTGGATCGTTGTCTCTTCGCTCACGTCAATCGGTCATGGTTTGAAGATGAAGGTCTCTGAGATCTTCGGGTGGAATGGCGGACGGCGCGTCCTCGAACAGCGCAGTCGCCGCGGTCGTTTTCGGGAAGGCGATCACATCTCGAAGGGAGGTCGCGCCGGACAGCACCATCGCCAGGCGATCGAACCCGAAGGCGATGCCTCCGTGCGGCGGTGCGCCGGCGCTGAGCGCGTCGAGAAGAAAGCCAAAGCGTGCCTGGGCATTCTCGTCGTCGATGCCGAGCAGTGAAAGAACTTTTCTCTGCAAATTGGGGTCGTTAATTCTGATGCTTCCGCCGCCCAGCTCCAGTCCGTTCAGCACGACATCGTAGGCGAGGGCGCGCACCTTTTCCGGCGCGGAATCGAGCAGCTCGATGTCGTCAGGATGCGGTGAAGTGAACGGGTGGTGCACGGAGCTGAGGGTTCCGTCCGGCTCCCGCGAAAAGAGCGGGAAGTCGGTGACCCAAAGGAACGACCGCTTGTTGTCCGGAACCAGCGACAACCGCTGCGCGACATCCTGTCGAACGCGGTCCAGCGAGGGATTGGTCACCTTGTCGCTTCCGGCCACCAGCAAACACAGCTCGCCTTCGCCGATCGCCAGGCGTTGGGCTCCCGTTTCGCTCAGGAATTTGGCGGCTGGTCCTTCGAGCCCGCTCGCACCACGCTTGAGTCGAATCAAGCCGCCTGCTCCACCGGACTTCGCGATCGCCTCCAGCTCGTCGACCTGCTTTCGCGAAAGAGTCGCGCCGCCCGGAACCTTGATGCCGCGAACCCGCCCGCCGGATGCCAGCGCGGAGTTCGTGACCGTGAACTCCGATCCGCGAAATGCATCACTGGCGTCGAAAAGCTCAAGGCCGTAACGGATGTCCGGCCGGTCGATACCGAAACGCTCCATCGCGTCGGCGTAGGCCATGTGCTCGAAGGTCGCGGGAATCTCGATTCCGGCATCCTTCCACAGAGCAGCGAGCAGTCCTTCGGTGAGCGAGAAGATGTCTTCCGGCTTGATGAACGATGCTTCGATATCTATCTGAGTGAACTCGGGCTGACGATCGGCGCGCAGATCTTCATCCCTGAAGCAGCGCGCAATCTGGAAATAGCGGTCAAAACCCGAGATCATGAGCAGCTGCTTGTACACCTGCGGTGACTGCGGCAGCGCGTAGAACGCACCGGGGTGCACTCTGCTCGGCACCACATAATCACGCGCCCCCGACGGGGCCGGCTTTGACAGAATCGGCGTCTCGATCTCGAGATAGCCGCGCTCATCGAGGTATCTGCGGGTCGTCTGCTGCAGCTTGTGGCGGAGAATCAGATTCCTCTGGAGATCACTGCGCCGCAGGTCGAGGTTCCGGTGTTTCAGCCGAAGCTCCTCCGCCGGAAGCTTCTCGCCCTTTCCGCGCGCGACCGGTATCGCCGGAGTGTCGGCTGGTCCGACGATCCGAAAGTCTCGCGCCCGGACCTCGATCGCGCCGGTTTCCATTTCAGCGTTCCGCATCTCGGGCGGGCGCGCCGCGACTTCGCCCTCGAGCATGATGACTGTTTCCAGGCCCAGCTTGCCGGCGCGCTCGATTACGTCGGGCGCGGTCCACTTTGGATCAAAGGAAACCTGGACCAGTCCCGCGCGATCCCTGAGGTCGAGGAAAACGATTCCCCCGAGATTTCGCGTGCGGTGAACCCAGCCACCGAGGCTGACTTTGGAGCCGACGTGATCTACTCTGAGCTCGCCGCCGAGATGCGAGCGAGTGGCTGTCGCGAAACGCGAAGAGGGGGCGGTCGAGATCAGCGCCGGAAGGTGTGGGTCGAATAAGCCATTGAGAGGGGTTAAATTTAGTAGTTGCATAGACTTGGTGGAAGGAGCATGTCGGACAATATCATGGGCGGGCCGCCGTCGGCGGCGAAGCAGAACCTGCTCAACATGCTCCCGTCGGTCGCCGAGGAGCGGTTGAGGGCTTTTGCCGTCGAGCGCGGCGAAAAGCCGTTCCGCGCCTCCCAGGTCGTCCGGCATCTCTGGCAAAGTCCAACCCAGAGCTTCGACGCGATGACGGACCTGCCCGTCGCATTTCGCGCGTTGCTCGCGGAGCATTTCGTGATCCCGCGGCTCGGGCTCGCGATGCGCCAGACTTCGAGCGACGGCACCGAGAAGTTTTTGTTCCGGCTCGAGGATGGCGAGTTCATCGAGACGGTGGCGATCCCGGATGGCTCTCGGCTGACACTCTGCATTTCTTCGCAGGCCGGGTGCGCGCTCCAGTGCGCGTTCTGCGCGACGGGGGCGATGGGGTTCACGCGCAACCTCCAGCTGTGGGAGATCGCCGGACAGGTGCGGGAGATGAAGCTGCTTTCGCCGCCCATGCAGGTCACCAACATCGTGTTCATGGGAATGGGAGAGCCGCTCATGAACTGGAAAGCCGTCGACCCGACCCTCACCGTGCTGAACGCGGCCGACGGATTCGAGATCGGCGCTCGACACATCACCGTCTCGACGGTCGGTGTGCTGCCAGGTATCGTCGCGCTCGGTGAGCGTCCGGAGCAATTCAGGTTGGCGATCTCGATTCACGCGCCAAACGACGAGCTGCGTCAGTCGTTGATGCCGATCAATACAAAGTATCCGCTCGCGAGCGTGATCGAAGCGGCCAAAGTGTTCGACAGACGGGTCACCTTCGAGTACGTCATGCTCGGCGGGATCAACGATGCTGGCGAGCACGCGAAACAGCTCGGCGCGCTCGCGCGAGAGTGCCGCGCCTTTGTGAATCTGATCCCGCTTCACCCGGGCGGCGCCGGAGACTTCACGCCGAGCTCACCCGAACAAATCAGCTGGTTCGCGCGGCGGTTGCGCGCGGAGGGTGTCGAAGTGGCAATCAGAAAGAGCCGCGGCATGGACATCGCCGCCGCGTGCGGCCAGTTACGGGTGGAACGGCTGCGGCGGCGGACGCCAGTCGGCACCGATCAGGACGGTAACATCCAGGTAGCGTGAGCTGTCCGGTCGTGACACCACCGGCGCATTCATCGCGCGACCTACCAACCTGGCCCATTCGAGGTGCGACGACCGATCGTAGACGATCGATTTCGCGCGCTGCTCGCTGACATTCCCCGACCCGACCACGTCGAACCCCCGGTCGCGAAGATAGAGCGTAGCCCGACGCGCCAGTCCCCGGGTTTTCGTCGCGTTCAGCACTTCGACCTTGATGCGAACATTGTCGGGAGCGCGGGCGTCAGCCGGCGCGTAACTCTCACCTCGCCCACCACGGAACGCCGACCACGCCATCCACGCGATGGCTCCCACCACACACAGTATCAGAATGACGATGATGATGCGCCCGTAACGCCGTCGGCGAGGCGTCGCCCCCGCGTCCCGCTTCCCGCCATTCACCGCAAGCTATTCCAGAGCTCGACGGTCTCGGGGAAGATGTGATTGCCCTCACGCACCGACCACTCGAGGCGGAACCTCACCACCTGCCTGAAGACGCCGTCGAAATTGTGCGGCACCTGGCTGGCAAGAAACCCGCGGTCCTCGGCGAGAAATTTTCTTCCCGGCTCCAAATAGTCGGCCATGTACAGGGCGCGGCCCGTCCTGTCCCAGCGCGCGTGCCCAACGGTGTGATACCTGATCGCCTCGAGCAGGCTCTGCCGGCGTTCGCCTTCGGCGGCGAGCTTGAGCGCGACGGCGGGGCCGTGCAGCAACCCGTCCGGAGACGTGCGATCGCCGGTAATCTCGCGCAGCTCCTCGACTGGCGCGTCGCGCAGCGCGTCGTGCCATGTCCCGGCATCGATCCACGCATTTGCCTCTTCGGCCGGAACGCGCATAGCGGCGCCCCACGCGCGTAGCAGCGAGGTCACGCGCTGGATGTGCGCGAATCTGCGCTCGCTAACTTCAGCCCAAACCGGCAGACCCGAATCCTGAAGCTTGATCATCTCAGAAGATGATGTTGTCGATCAACCTGGTTTCACCAACCCGGACCGCTCCAACCGCGGCGTCGCCATGTCTCACGTTGTTGACGCGCTGGAAGGTGTCGGCATTCACGACGGCGAGATAGCGCGGCGTCAGCCCGACGACCCGCTCGAGCATCCTCCAGCCCGTCGCTTCCAACGCGCTCGCGCGCCGTTCTCCACGTCCGAAAACATCCCGCATTGCAAACAGCGCTTTCGACAACTTTACGCCGAGCTCTCGGTCCTTCTCTGACAGGTAGCGATTGCGACTCGACATTGCGAGGCCATCAGCCTCCCTCACCACCGGCACGACGTGAATTCCGACCGGAAAGTTGAGGTCGCGGACCATCGCTTTTACCGCCGCGACCTGCTGCAGATCTTTCTGACCAAAGACTGCGACATCGGGCATCACGATGTGAAACAGCTTGGCGACGACCGTCAAAACACCCTCGAAGTGATGCGGTCGCACCGCGCCTTCCCACTCCTTGCCAATACTGCCTGGATGCACGATCACCACCGGCGCGTGCTCGGGATACATGTCCTCGCGTGTTGGCGTGAAGATGAAATCGACCCCGCGCTCAGAGGCGAGACGCGAATCGTCATCGAGCGTGCGCGGATAGCGATCGAAATCTTCGCTTGGTCCGAACTGGAGCGGATTGACGAAGACGCTCATCACGACCGTGTCGGCCACACGTTTCGCTTCGTCGACCAGAGTGAGGTGACCCTCGTGCAATGCTCCCATTGTCGGTACGAAGGCGATGCTCTTCCCTTTCGCCCTCAGATCCGCGACGACGTGTCGCATCTCCGCGATTTTGCCGACCGCCTGCATCTCAGAAACTGTGTTCCGCGTCGGGGTAAGCGCCGCTCCGCACGTCGCCCGCCCAGGCGCCAAGCGCGCTTCGAACCTCCTCCGCCATCTCGGCGTAGCGCTTCAGAAACTTCGGCTGGAAAGTATCGTTGAGGCCGAGCACATCCGGGAGCACCAGCACCTGACCATCACAGTTCGGTCCGGCTCCAATCCCTATAGTCGGAATTCCCACCGCCGCCGTAATTCGCGCCGATACCGCGGCCGGAACGAGCTCGAGGACGACGCCGAAGGCACCCGCCTGCTCGAGGCCTTTGGCTTCCTCGATCAGTCGCTCGGCTCCTTCTTCCTCGCGCCCCTGTACTCGCGCGCCGCCAATGGTATTGACCGACTGGGGCGTGAAGCCGATGTGCGCCATGACCGGGATCCCGGTGCGCACCAGCGCGTGCACGGTGTCGAGCATTTCGGGACTTCCGCCCTCGACTTTCACGGCGCCCACGCCGGTCTCCTGAATGGCGCGGCCGCAATTGAGCACCGCGCTTTCGATGCTCGCCTGATAGGAAAGAAACGGCATGTCGATGATGATCAGCGCGCGCTTCACTCCACGCCGCACGGCCGACGCGTGGTAAATCATGTGGTCCAGTGTCACCGGCAGCGTCGATGGGTATCCCATGATCGCGGTGCCCAGCGAATCTCCGACCAGAATCGCATCGACCCCGGACTCGTCGACGAGTCTTCCGAAGAGCGCGTCATATGCAGTCATGACCACGATCTTCTCGCCCTTGCGCTTGCGCTCGGCGAAATCGCGAACGGTCACTGGCCGCTCGGTCCTTGGTTTATCCAACGCGCGCGCTCCTCAGGGTGGTGAGCTCTCGAAGCCAGAAATGGCGGTTCGACAACTCGGGATGCGGGACCGTCAGTTCCGGCTCGGCCACGCTCTGTCTCTCGAACAGGACGATGTCGAGATCAAGAGTGCGCGGGCCCCACCGTTCCGTCCGGACACGGCCGGCATCGAGCTCGATGCGTTGCAGCTCCTCCAGAAGCTTCTGCGGGGACAGCTCTGTTTCGATGGCGATCATCTGATTGAGAAAGGGACCCTGCGCGACCGGCCCGATGGGAGCGGTTTCTTCAGCATCGGTTTCGCCGAGCACTCGCGTTCGCGGCAGCGCGGCGATTCGACGTCTTGCCTCCGCCAAAAATACCTCACGCTGGCCGAGGTTGGAGCCGAGCGCTATGTAAGCGACATCCTTCACGCACGCTCTCGCTCGAGGGCGACCTCGGCGTACGCGAGCGGGCCAGGCAGCGCGACGTTCGGTTTGCGCACCGCTATGCGCACCCGCTGGACGAGTGGAACCTCCAAAGCACGCTCGGCGATGCGCTCACCGACTTCCTCGAGGAAGTTGATGTGTCCGCGCGTAACCACCTCCGCGACCAGATCGTAGACGCGCCGGTAATCGACAATGTCCTTCGTCGTTGGCTTCAACCCGCCGCGCCGGACCCAGAGTGAAGCATCGACTTCGATGGACTGGGCGATCTCGGCCTCGTGTGGCAACACGCCGATTCGGGCGTGGAAGCGCATCGCCTTGAGCGTGACTACATCGGTGAGAGCGTCGCGCTCAGAAGTGCGCGCCGCCGGCCTCGAATTTTTTCCTGTCGCATCTGAGCTAGCCATCAAGCGCCTCTCGCAGACTGCGTGTCAGCTTCAGGACTTCCTCCGGCCCGGTCGCCGCGGCTTTGACGAGCGCGCTGCCCACCACGACCCCGTCGGCGAGCTCGCCCACCGCGCGCGCCTGTTCCGGGGTGGAGATGCCGAATCCAACACAGATGGGCAGAGTCGTCGCCGAGCGCAGCCGCGCCACCGTCTGGGGAAGCGAAGCATCGGTTTGCTCGCGCACTCCGGTAACGCCGAGCCGGCTGATAAGATAAACGAATCCGCTGCCGTGTCGGGCGATCTCCGCCATTCGCTCACGCGGCGTGGTCGGTGCTACGAGTCTGATGAACGCGAGTGGGCTGCTGCCCAGCCATTCTTCGCGGTCCGGATCCGCACCAACGGGGATGTCGGTCACGAGAATGCCGGCCGCACCAGCTTCGGCGGCCCGGCCTAGCGCATCGGGCCCCGCGGCGAGAATCGGGTTCAAATACGTAAACAGGACGACCGGCGATCGTAGTCTCGCTTCGGTGATGAGGTCGAGAGCGCCATCGTAGCTCATTCCGTTTTCTAGAGCTTTCTGGGAGCTGGCCTGTATGACGGGTCCGTCGGCGATCGGATCGGAGAAAGGCACGCCGAGCTCGATGATGTCGGCCCCGCCTTCCTCCAACGCGTGCAGCGTCGCGAGGGAACGCGCACGATCGGGGTGGCCGGCTGTGACATAGCAGACCAGGGCGCGCCGCGAAGATTTTTTTAGCGCGTCGAAACGACGCGAGATGGAATTAGATGAGGTAGTCGCCGGGGGTGATGCCATACCGATCGGGATCCGCCGTCTTGATGATGGTCCGGGCATATTGGCCTCCTGCCTCGGGGACGGCTAGGTCCACCTGGAGCGGCGGACTGATTCTGTTCCCCTGCGCATCACTGATGATCTTGATGATCGGCCGCGAAAGCGCCTCTGGATTGGGATTGGCTGCCGAAACTACGGCCAGCTCGAATGTATCCAATACCACCAGGGTACCGACCGGATAGATCCCGAGAAGATTGATGAACGCCTTCACCAGCACCGGATCGAGGCCGCGTCGCGGATTGTCACGCATTTCCTCGAGAACAGCCGACGGCGGCAGCGCCTCGGTCTTGTAAACGCGCCTCGAGGTCGCCGCGTCGTAACCGTCGGCGATCGAGACGATTTTGCTCAGCAGACTCACCTGGCGCGGTCTCACGCATTTCGGGTAGCCGGTAAGATCGACCTTCATGTGGTGTTCCTGGCACACCGTCATCGCGCGATAGGAGAGCTCTTCCTGCTGACGGCGGAACTGGAACAGCACCAGCACTCCGAGCCACGGATGCGCCGCCATCCATTTCCACTCTTCGTCGGTGAGCTCACCGGATTTCTGAAGCAGATCGAGCGGGACGCGCGACTTGCCGATGTCGTGCATCAAGGCGGCGAGTCCGAGCTCGTAGAGCTGGAGCTTGGTCATCCCGAGCCGCCTGCCGAGCGCGATCGAGAAAATGCAAACGTTGACCGAGTGGGTGAAGGTGTACTCGTCGTAGTCGCGAATCGCGGTTAGACCGATCAGCGAGGTCTCCTCGTTCAGAACCTGGTCGACGATTCCCTGCACCACGCGCTTGATCTTTCGGATGTTCGGCGTCTTCCCGATGCGCACCGAGTTGATCACGTCCTTGGTTACGGCGACCGATTGCGAGTACGTGCGATTCGCTGCCGCCTTGGCTTCCTCGTTGAACTCCTTGTCGCTGGCGGTCTCAGCCGGCGCGTCGAGCTCGAACGTCTCGATTCTTGCTTCCTTGAGCCTCGAGACGATCTCCTTGAACCGCTCGGCGGGAGAGCTCTTGGTCTCCCCTCCGAGCAGTGACAGCAGCAGCGACCAGTCGCGCGCGGTGCCGCTGGTGCCGACGTGGATGGTTCCGATGCCGGCGAGCTTGCAAAGAGTGAGGATGTGGCCGAACGTCGCGTAGTTGCTGAGATCGAGGCGAAGTCGGGTTTCGTTGAGGAAAATGAACTCGCCCGAGATCCGGAACTCGAGATCTCCTTCCTCCGCGCGCAGCTCCTCCGCGACCTGCGCCAGCTCGGTGAGGGTCTTCTGCACGGCGCTATGCTCGAGAGGATACAGCTTGATCGCGCGGAGCGCCGCGTAAAACGCGATCATGAAGTTCCTGCCGCCGCGACGGACGCTGGCACCGGATTGCTTTTCGGCGTCGCTCCTGACGGTCTTCGTTGCGGGCGCCGTCATGCCGTTGCGCCTCGTATCGCGCGGCTTACGGCATTGCGCACGATCACGTCTTTCTCACCGGCCGCGCGATTCAACGAGTCCGTTGCCTTCGCCGTGTTGATCTTGCCCAGTGCCATAGCTGCGCAGGCGCGAATTTCCGAGTCGTCTTTCTTCCCCATGAAGCCCTTCGAGTTTAGCAAGCCGTCCAGCAGCGCCACGCCCCCGTCTCCACACAACAGGCCGTACGCCTCGAAGAAAGCCATTTTCTCGGTGAGATTGCTCTCACGCAGATCCTTGCCCTTGATTGCGGCTTCGATCCGGGGCAGGGCGGCGCGAGCGTTCTTGGCGCCGATCGCGCGGACTGCGACGATGCGGACCTCGCGGTCTTCATCGATCAGGGCGCGCTCGAGCATCTGCATCGCTCCCGGCGATCCGATCTCCGTCAATGCCGTCACTGCGGCAAGTCGCATGTCCGGCTCGCCGACGGTGAGCATTTTTCCGAGCGCCGGAACGGCAGCCGGGGATTTGAGAGCCGCGGCGCGACGAATCGCCTCGAGCACGACGGCCTCGTCGTCGGATCCAATGAGCCGAATCAGCTCGGCGCTATTGCTGCTTGCGAGCCGACCCGCCGCGACCTCGAGGAGCATCTTGAGCTGCGGGTTGCTGCTGCGACCGATCCAGCTGAGGATCGTCTCGAGCGCTCGTGGCTGCAGAATCCCGAAGAGCTCGTCCAGCTCGTGCTGGGGCGCGCGGAGGGGCGAATCCTCGAGCGCCTGAAGCAGCTGGCCGAGAGGCTTCGGATCGCTCATTAGCTCATTGAGCTGGGTCAGGCGCTGCTTCTGGGCCTCGAGGACATCGGCCGAGCGGCTCGCGGTAACCCCAGCTTCGCGGAGCAGATAGGCCGCGTTCCGATACTGAGCAGTGGAAAGCAGGATGAGAAGGAAGTAGTCGAGAAGACCACAGATCTCTTCGCGTACGGTGGGATCCTTCTGATTCTCGAAGGTGTCGAGCAGCGAAGCGATCACGGCCGGCCTGAGATCGGTCGAGAACTCGCGCTTGATCTCGCTCTGCAGATACTCGACTTCGTTGTCGTCGAGGAAGTAGAGCGTCGAGTCGAAGTCGTCGAGCTTGGCGATTGACGACTGCGTCGACTCGAGACCCGCTTCGGCCTGCGCGGGCGACAGAATTTTTTCTTTCTGCTCGGCGCGCTCCATCGATTCCACGCCCGGCCCGGCATCCTGGGTTAGGTCGACGTAGCGGTACTGGAGATTCGCGAACTCCTGCTCCCACATGAGGGTCAGGAGATCATCGTCGTCATCCGTCGCCTTGCGCACCCGCTGCAGCAGATTGAAGAGGATGCCCAGTTCTTCCTGCTCGAAGCCCTCGAGCATCTTGAGCTCGCGGATGCCGTCCTTGTAGAGCAGCCAGGCGACATTGTCGCTGGTGCGCTCATGCTCGTCGAGAACGACGCGTCCCTCCCATTCGAGACGGGTCTCGATCACCTGCAGAATGAGCTCGTCGGTGTGCTGCCAGAGCGCCGCAAATGCTTCACGCACGACCTCGAGCGAGCGCGCGTGCATTGGATTGTTGGGCAGATACAGCTGATGCGCGCGCACAGCCTTAACAAAGGCCTTCAGCAGGTCAGTGACGTACACCATGGGGAACGAGGGCTCTTCGAGCACACGCTCCTCGGTCTTCGGGGGAACCGAAGTTGTCATTTGGGAAGAAGACCCATTTCCGTTATCTGCGCGAGATCCTTGTCGCCCCTGCCGCTGATGCAGATAAGCACCGCGTCATCGCTGCTCCACCGCTCCTTCTCTTTGACGACCCAGGCGACGGCGTGTGACGTCTCCAGAGCCGGGATAATTCCCTCTAGCCGGCTCAGAATCCCCAGCCCCTGGACCGCCTCGTCGTCAGTTACCGACACGTAGATCGCGCGCCCGCTTTCCTTCATGTACGAGTGCTCGGGGCCGACCCCCGGGTAGTCGAGTCCTGCCGATATGGAGTGCGCTGGATGGACCTGGCCCGTTTCATCCTGCAGCAGGTAGCTCAGCGACCCGTGGAGCACCCCCGGAACGCCCCGCTCGAGGGACGCCGAATGCTCTCCTGAATCCAGCCCGTGACCGGCGGCCTCTACTCCCACGAGCTCGACGGCCTTGTCGGCGACGAAGGGGTGGAAAATCCCCATCGCGTTGGACCCGCCTCCCACGCACGCGACCACGGTCGACGGCAGACGACCCGCCATCTCCAGCATCTGGGCCTTGGCCTCCCGCCCAATCACAGCCTGGAAGTCGCGCACCATCCGCGGATACGGCGCCGGCCCCACCACCGAGCCGATGATGTAGTAGCTGTCGTTGACGTTGGTCACCCAGTCGCGGATCGCTTCGCTGGTCGCGTCCTTGAGCGTGCGGGTGCCCGAAAGGACGGGTACGACCTTGGCGCCCATCAACCGCATGCGGTAGACGTTCAGCTGCTGTCGCCGCATGTCCTCTTCGCCCATGTAGACGGTGCAGTCGAGACCGAACCGCGCGCACACCGTGGCAGTGGCGACCCCATGCTGGCCCGCACCCGTTTCGGCGATGATGCGCCGCTTTCCCATGCGCTGCGCCAGCAGCGCCTGGCCGAGCGCGCTGTTGATTTTGTGGGCGCCCGTGTGGTTCAGATCCTCGCGCTTCAGGTAGACCGAGCACCCGACTTCCGCTGACAGTCTCGGCGCGCTGCTGACAGGTGACGGACGCCCGACGTACTCCTTCAGCAGACGGTCGAGATCCTTGCGGAACTCGGCGTCGAGCATCGCATCGTCGAACGCGGCATCCAGCTCGTCGAGCGCCGGGATAAGAGTCTCCGGCACATACCGCCCGCCGAAGACTCCGAACCGGTATGCGGTGTCCTGGGCCACCTAGTGCGGACGCAGGCCGGTGGCCGCGGCGAAGAACTCCCGCATCAGCCACGGGTCTTTGATTCCCGGTGCGCTCTCGACGCCGGACGATACGTCGACCACATCCGGGGCGAGGGTGCGGATTGCCGAGCCGACGTTGTCGGGCTTCAACCCCCCGGCGAGCACCACCGCCGAGCTACCCCGATCGCGGGCAAGATCGACGGCGACATCGCTCCAGGGCAGAGCCTGGCCCGTGCCCCCAAGACGCTTTTCGCTGCGGGCGTCGAGCACGACGGCATCGGCTGTGTCGAACAGGCCCTCCGCGTCGACCGGTATGTGGTGACCGGCGATCCGAATCGCCGCCCACACCTCGCCGCGGAAATTTTTTCGAATCGAGCGAACTTCCGAGGGAGTCGGATCCGCGTGAAGCTGAACGACGTCGAGGCAGGCAGCCTCCGAGGCGCGGGCGATTTCGTCGGGGGAATTGGTCCCGAACACACCGACGCGGCGCACTTTACTTCCGCCAGCGTCGAGAATCTCGCGACCCTGCGACGGCGATACGCGGCGAGGGCCGTCGGCGAATACGACTCCGATGTACGACGCCCCTATCTCGGAGGCGAGTGCGGCGTCCTGTGGGCGGGTCATGCCGCAAAACTTAACCTTTGCGAGCACCGCTCACCCGCCCGGTCTTTGTGAGCGTGCGAAGCACCGATTCAGGATCGGTCGAACGCGAGAGCTCTGATCCGACCAGCGCGGCGTCCGCTCCTGCCAACGCGACGCGCGCGATATCTGCCGCACCCTTCATCCCACTTTCTGCGACGGCAATCACGTCCGCGGGAACCAGCGGCAACAGTCGGAGCGACGTCTCAGGATCGATCTCGAGGGTCTCCAGATTCCGATTGTTGACACCGATCATCGCGGCGCCGAGGCCGAGCGCGAGCTCGAGCTCGCGTTCGTCGCGCACCTCGACGAGGAGCTCCAGATCAAGCTCGTCTCCCGCCCGTAGCAGCTCTTGCAGGCGGTCGGGGGAGACGGCACGAGCGATCACCAGAGCGGCCGATGCGCCGAGCGATTTCGCCTCGAAGAGCTGCACGACTTCAACGTGGAAGTCTTTCTTGAGGACTGGCAGACCCACGGTCTGGCGCGCTTTGGTGAGATCAGCGTTGGACCCACCGAATCGCGAGGGCTCCGTTAGGACGGAGATCGCCGCCGCGCCGCCCCGCTCGTAGGCGAGAACCTGAGCGGCGATGTCCAGCGCTGGATTGATCGATCCCTTTGATGGCGAGGAGCGCTTGACCTCGGCGATGATCGAGACGTTTGGACGCCTGAGCGCTCCCTTGAGCGAAGTGGCGGGCGGCTGGCGCTCCGCCAGAGCGCGAAGGTCGCCGATCCGCCCGTCGAGAGTTGCCGCGCGCGCTCGTGCCTCGTCCGTCAAGGCACCGAGGGCGCCGACCGGTGGCGTCCAGGCCGAAAAAGCTTGCGCTTCGGTCGATCTTCGGCTAACGTAGGAATTCGGCAAATGTTCGGTGGGATCGGCGGACCGGTCCAAAGTAGCTAAACCAGCCGCGAAAAGGGATATGTCGCTCACAAAACGCCAGCGGGAGATACTGACCTACCTCGCCACCTACACCGAAGAGCACGGCTACGCGCCAAGCTTCGAGGAGATCGCGACGCAGTTTAACTATAACTCCCTCGCGACTGTGCACGAGCATCTCACCAACCTCGAGCGCAAGGGATACATCAAGCGCGCGTACAATGAGAGCCGCGGGATCGAGCTCATGCCTTCTGAGGTTCTCCCGCGCGCGGCATCGTTACCCCTGCTTGGCACTGTCGCCGCCGGCATGCCCATCGAGGCGATCCAGATGCCCGAGACCATTGGCGTTCCTGAGGATCTGGTGCGGCGTGGTGGCAATCACTACGTGCTCAGGGTGCGCGGAAACTCGATGATCGACGAGCAAATCCGCGATGGCGACTTCGTGATCGTGAACGAGAAAAACACCGCTGACAACGGTGAGATGGTGATCGCTCTCATCGATGGCTCTTCGGCCACCGTCAAGAAGTTTTATCGGGAACGCGACGGCCGGATCCGACTCCAGCCGGCTAACGAAACGATGAACCCCATCTACGTCCACGAGAACGACATCTCGATCCAGGGGATTGTCGTCGGAGTGCTGAGAAGATTCTAGAGAGCGACGATCCTAAATCGTTGGCTTCTTGACGCTTGTATAGGCTCGTCTCAACCGATCCAGTACCGTTTTAGCCGCGCCGGAATCGATTGATTTTTCTGCGGCTGCCACACCCTCGCCGTAAGTTTCGACCCGACCGCTGACGTAAATCGCAGCACCCGCATTGAGCGCAATAGCAGCGCGTGCGCCTTTCGGACCGGACCCCGCCAGAATCCTTTCGATGATCCGCGCATTCTCCGCGGGCTCGCTACCCGCCAGATCCTCGCGTGGGATCTTTTTGTAGCCGTGATCCTCGGGATGGATGGTCCATCGGCTGCTCGAGCCGTTCTTCACCTCGATGACGTGGGTCGGCCCGAGCGGCGACACCTCGTCAAGCCCCGGTTCCCCGTGCACGACTAGCGCGTGGGTGGCGCCGAGCGCTGACAACGCGCCGGCCAACAGCGGCGTCCTCTCCAGATCAGCGACGCCTACGACCTGGCGTCCCGCCCGCGCGGGATTGGCGAGAGGCCCGACGATGTTCATCACTGTCGGGATCGCGAGCTCGCGTCGGACCGGACCGACATGCCGCATCGCAGGGTGCATCGAGGGGGCGAACATGAACACGATGCCGACTTCCCGGAGGGCGTTCTCCATGACGGGTACGGTGGCCTCGATCGGCACGCCCAGCGCTTCGAGCACGTCGGCACTACCACACTTTGAGCTGAACGAGCGATTTCCATGCTTGGCGATGCGGACCCCGGCGCCCGCGGCGACTATCGCCGCCGCGGTTGAGATGTTGAAGGTCGACACAGAGCCGCCCCCGGTGCCGCAGGTATCGACGAGGGCTTCCGGGTCCTCGGCATCGAGGGAGATCATCGCCGAGCGCAACGCACGCACGACGCCGGCGACGACTTCGGCGGTCTCACCCGTCGCGCGAAGCGCCGATAGCAAGGCGGCGATCTGGACCGCGGTCGCCTGACCCTGCATCACGACGTCGAACGCGGCTTCGGCGTCGGCTGCGGTCAGCGGCTCCCGGAAGGCGAGTTTATGGATGGCGCCCTGGAGCGCGTTGGCCGGTGGAGCGCTCATCGGGTTGCGGTCAGAACGGGGAAGCTTGCTCTCTCGATGCGACGATCTGGAGAACTTCCTCGATGATCTTGCGTGAGTCCTGACCTTCCATCGCCTCGCGCAACGCCTGCTCTACCCTATAAATGATGGTGCTCTGGGTCTGCAGCGCTTCGCCCTGGGCGTGGAGCTGGACGTGAGCTTTCTCGAGCTTGGTAACTGCAACCCGCACCTGCTCCTCGACGGCCGACAGTCTTTGCGCAGTAGCTCTCGCTTCTACGGCAGCAACTTCGATTGCCCGCTTGAGCTGGGTAACACGAATCGAGTCGCCGGTTCCCTTCCCGTTCAATGCTGCCTGCGCTTCCGTCAACTTCTGCTGGAGCTCAGAGACTGTGCGCGCATGCTCGTCGTTCAGGGAGCGCGTCACCTCTTCGAGCGCGCGCACGGCCTCTTCCCTCGCGCGTCGCTCGGCCAGTCGTGCGAATGCAAGAGCGAAGAGGTCGACCGCTGGAGCGATTTTCTCCGACAGCCGGTGTCCGAAGCGAGTTTTGGGTTCCGACAGCGAGAGCACCGCCGCCAGCTCTCCGTCGACAAGAAGCCCGCGGAGCAGCAGAACTCCAGCTTCCGGATTCGCGCCGACACCGAGGAGCTTTTGGTAGTCGCCGGATTCGCCGCCCATATCCGCGAACTGCTTGCCGGCGGTAAGAGTGCGGCGCACGGCGGTGGGAAGATGATCGATCGCGATCTGGATTTGCGCGCTGCGCATGCCTTCGTGCGCGGGAATGAGGCGTTCGGTAAGAAGATCGCGGCGCGCGTCGTAAATGAACAATGCCAGGTGGCCGTTGCGATCGAACTCCGTCACGTCCTGTGCAAGCGCGTTCAACGCTTCCGCCACGTTACCGGCAGCGGAGAGTACGTTTGACAGACCAGCCAGAGTTCTTGGTGCCATCGTCGAAAATCAGGAGGGAAGAGCGACTCGCGGGGAAGACGATCCACATTGACCAGCCGACACACGAAAGTCAATCATCTCCAACGGGTTACGTTCCTTGCAATGAGGCTTCGCGCCGGGTAATTTCACGCGATGCTGTCGCGTTCCGTGCAACTCGTGTTGCACTACGATGGCGGGGGGTTCTCCGGCTGGCAGCGGCAGCCTGAAGAGCGAACGGTTCAGGGTGTTCTCGAGGCGGCGGCAGCCAGGCTGTGTAGCGCACCCGTCGCCGTCGTTGGTGCGGGGCGGACGGACGCAGGTGTGCACGCGCGAGGACAGGCCGCCGGAGTGCGCGTCCCGGAAAAGTGGACCAGCTCCACTTTGCGGCGGGCCATGAATGCCATTCTTCCGGATGATGTATGGATTGCGGCAGCCCACGAGATGCATGAGGAGTTTCACCCACGCTATAGCGCGGTGTCACGCAGCTATAGCTACTTCGTAGGCACAGACGATCTCGCATCTTCCCCCTTCCGCCGGACCACCGAGCTTGTCTGGACCAGGCCGCTCGATCTCGACGAGATGTCAACGGCGGCCCGCGCCATCGAGGGCGAGCACTGCTTTCGCGCTTTCGCCGTCAAAGGCACCGCACCCGACCGTGACGAGCACCGTTGCACCATCGAGCGCGCCGCCTGGCGCCGGCGCGAAGGTGGCCTGGTGTTCGACATCACAGCCGATCGGTTCCTCCACCACATGGTTCGCTTTCTGGTCGGCACGATGCTGGACATTGGCGAGGGGAGACGCGCCGCCTCCGCGATGGCCGATCTGCTCATCCAGGCAGACAACAGCCAGGTTTCGCCACCCGCGCCGGCGCACGCCCTTTTCCTCGAACGTGTCGAATATCCGAAGGACCTTTACCTGAGAGCTGAATGAACATCTACATCGAGAGCGTCGACCTTGACGAGATCAGAAACGCGGCCGCCGCCGGGCTCGCCGACGGCGTCGCGTTCTCGCGCAGCGCGTCGGCGACCGACACTGGCGACGAGAGCACCCGCGAGCGCCTCGAGGAGATCTCCCGGGAATTCGCCATTCCGATCTGCGTTCCGGTCGCCGCTCTGAGCTCGGCCGACATTTATAGCGAGGCACGCGAGCTGGCGAAGGTCTCCGATCACGTCATCGTACAGATTCCGCTCGTTGAGGATTCTCTGATTCCGATGGCGCGGTTGACGGCGGAAGGCGTCGTCGTCTGCGCGACCTTCGTCTTCAGCGCGGCGCAGGCAATTATTGCTGCCAAGACCGGCGCTGCCGCGGTGCGAATTACTCTCGATGACCTCGACAGCTACGGCCAGCACGCCACCCGCACCCTCGCCGACATCAAGAATGCGCTCGAGTCTGGCGGGGAGGAATGCGACGTGATGGCCGACTCACCCCGCACCGGAGTTCAGTTCGCCGAGTGCGCGCTCGCCGGAGCCGACATCATCACGGTTACACCGGAGACGCTCCGACAGCTGGTGGTGCACCCACTCAGCGATCGCGGCGTCGACCGGTTCCTCAACGAGCTCGCGCGGCGCCCGAAAATGCGCACCCCAACATGAAGCCCAGATTCAACCGCGCACTCGGCGCATTGCTCTTCATCGCCTGTCAGGGGGCGTCCACGACTCAATCGTCGGCGCAGTCGTCCTCGACGATCCCGACGACCACCACGCAGGTCAATGCGTCGCGGCGCACCGCCATCACCGAAGCCGTAGCGCGCGTCGCGCCATCGGTCGTAACAGTGCAGACCGAAGTCGTCGAGCGCGTACCGGCGGATGTATTCGAGCAGTTCTTCGGCGGTCGATCCGGACAGCGCGCAGCGGCGGGCCTCGGCTCAGGCTTCATCGTCCGGGCTGACGGCGCGATTCTCACCAACGCCCACGTCGTTGCCGGCGCGACCCGCATCTCGGTGGCGATGAAGGATGGCACCACCTACCCAGCGCGGCTGCTGGGTATCGACGAGACCAATGATCTCGCGGTGCTCAAGATCGACGCCCGCAACCTGCCCGTCGCACCCCTCGGTTCATCGAGCGATCTCTTGATCGGTGAGTGGACCATCGCCATCGGCAATCCGTACGGCTTTCTGCTGGCGAACTCCGAGCCGAGTGTGACCGTCGGGGTGGTGAGCGGCGTGGGGCGGAATCTCGCCGCCCAGAGCGAAGGCGCCGGCGTTTACGTCGACATGATTCAGACCGATGCGTCGATCAATCCGGGGAATTCAGGCGGACCGCTCGTCAATGCGGCCGGCGAGGTGATTGGCGTCAACAGCTCCATCTTCTCACCGAGCGGAGGGTCCATAGGTCTTGGGTTCGCGATCCCGATCAACCGCGCCCGTCGAGTGGCTGAGGATCTGCTCGCGCATGGCGTGGTGCGCCGGCCGTGGGTTGGTCTACAGCCACAGATCGCGCGCGCGGCGACGCCAGAGGGCACACGCGGAGCGACCAACGGTGTGGTAGTCGGATCCGTGGTTCCGGGCTCACCCGCGGCGAAAGCGGGCATTCACCCGGGCGACGTTCTGCTGAGATCCCGCAATCGCACGCTCCACAATCCGTACGACTGGTACGCCGAGCTCCTCGAGCTTCGAGTCGGAGAGAACGACACGCTGTTGGTAAAGCGCGGCTCGCGCGAGATACCGATCAGCGTGCAGGTGGTGGACCTTCCGGATGTCAACGCGCCGCGCGTCACGGTGCTGCGCGAGATCGAGCTAATAACCTTGACGCCCCAGATTCGCGCGCAGTACCAGGTTCAAAGTCGGCAAGGTGCCCTCGTCAATCGCGTCAGCGACCGCATCCAGCAGCAGATCGGGCTGGCGGCGGGCGACGTGATCGTTCAAATCAATAGAACTCCGATCGCGACCGCCGAAGACGTGAATCGCATTCTCACCAGCTATGGTCGTGGAGCCCTGCGGATGTATTTCGAGCGCGGCGGGCAGATCTACGCCACGGAATTCAGCCTGCAGTAAGTGACGACCGATCGGTACACCTCACCGTTGGCAGAGCGCTACGCATCGAAGGCGATGCTGGAGCTGTGGTCCCCGGCAACCAGGCACGGCTTGTGGCGCCGGCTCTGGCTGGCACTCGCCGAATCCGAGCGGGAGCTCGGAGTCCCGATTCCCGACGATGCGATCGCACAGATGCGGGCGCATCTCGACAAGATCGATTTTGGCGCCGTCGCCGCGTACGAGAAGCGCTTCAGGCACGACGTCATGGCGCACGTTCATGCCTTTGGCGACATGGCTCCGGCGGCCAAGGCATTCATCCACCTCGGCGCCACGAGCGCGTTCGTAACAGACAACACCGATCTGATCATGATGCGGCGCGGCCTCGACTTGCTGCGTAGCCGGACGTTCGACGTGCTCCGCTCACTGGCTGGCTTCGCGGAGAAGTGGCGCGATCAGCCTACGCTCGGATACACGCATCTGCAGCCCGCCCAGCTGACGACGGTCGGAAAGCGCACGACGCTCTGGATGCAGGATCTGGTGCTGGATGTCGAAGACATCGACTACCGGCGCCGGACGCTGCCGTTCCGGGGCGTGAAAGGCACCACCGGAACCCAGGCCAGCTTCCTCGAGATCTTCGACGGCGACCATGAGAAGGTGCGGCGCCTCGACACGATGGTGACGGAGAAGATGGGCTTCCCTGCTCCGCTCCCCGTGACCGGCCAGACCTATACCCGCAAGCTCGACGCGTTCGTGTTGTCGGCGGTCGCCGGAGTTGCGGCGAGCGCAGCAAAATTCAGTAGCGACATTCGGATGCTGCAGTCCTTCGGCGAGATCGAGGAGCCATTCGAGAGCGAGCAGGTCGGATCTTCGGCGATGGCCTACAAGCGCAATCCAATGCGGTCGGAGCGCATCGCTTCCCTGGCGCGCTTCGTAAACTCGCTCGAGGGAAATGCCAATCAGACCCACGCGGTTCAGTACTTCGAGCGCACCCTCGACGACAGCGCCAATCGCCGGCTGGTCATTCCCGAGATGTTCCTCGCGACGGATGCAATTCTGCTCTTGATGGAGAACATCGCGCGCGGACTGGAGGTCCATCCCGCGGTAATCGAGCGGCGACTCGCCGCGGAGCTGCCCTTCATGGCCACCGAGCAGCTGATCGTGCGCGCGGTCAGGGCGGGCGGCGACAGGCAGGTCGCGCACGAAACGATCAGGAAGCACAGTATCGCCGCCGCCCGGGCGATCAAGGACGGCGCTCCGTCCAATGACTTGCTCGAGCGACTGGCGGCCGACAAGTCCTTTGGCGTCAAGCTCAAGGATCTCGAGGGCGCGCTCGACGCGAAACGATTCGTGGGCCGGGCGCCCGAGCAGGTGGATGAATTTCTGCGCGACGTGATCACGCCGTTGTTTGCGGGCGAGACAGTGAGCGTCGACCGCGAGGAGATCAGAGTCTGATGCTGATGCAGGCGAGCTCCCTCCCACTCACACGATACCGGCGGGGCAAGGTCCGCGACGTTTACGAGGTAGATGGCGAGCGGCTTTTGCTCGTCGCAACCGATCGCGTCAGCGCGTTCGATGTGGTGATGGAAGAAACCATTCCGCACAAGGGCGCGGTCCTTACGCAAATCACCGCGTGGTGGCTCCGCCAGCTGGAAAAGACGGTCCCACACCACATGATCAGCGCCAACATCGCGGAAATCGTTCGTGAAGTTCCGGCCCTTCGGGATCACGAGCCGGAGCTGGCTGGCCGGGCGATGCTGTGCCGGAGATCGGCGGTCTTCCCGATCGAGTGCGTGGTGCGCGGCTACATCTCGGGCTCGGCGTGGAAGGAGTACCGCGAGCGCGGCACCCTCGCGGGCGAGCCGCTCCGCAAAGGATTGCGTGAGTCCGACCGGCTCGATCCAGCGATCTTCAGTCCCGCGACCAAGGCCGAGGAAGGCCACGACGAGAACATCACCGTCGATCGGATGCGAGAGTTGATTGGCGCCGAGTGGGCCAGTCAGCTCGAGACGATGTCGCGGCAGATCTACGAGGCTGGCCGGAGTATCGCGGCCGAGCGCGGTATCATCATCGCCGACACGAAATTCGAGTTTGGAAGGGTATCTGGCACTGGGGAAACCACTGGCGGGAAGGTTATATTGGTGGATGAAGTGCTCACTCCGGACAGCTCGCGGTTCTGGCCCGCGGACAGATATGACCCGGGGCACGGACAGCCCAGCTTCGACAAGCAGCCACTGCGCGATTATCTGGATGGAGAACGGCGCGCCGGACGCTGGGACGGCAACTATCCGCCACCGCGGCTTCCGAAAGAAGTGATCGATGCGACGAGCGAGCGCTACCTCGACATCTATCGTCGCCTGACCGGACACTCACTCGACCCGAACGGCTAATTTGAATTTCGCGCGCGAAGGCCTGCTTTTCATCGGAATTGCCGCTGTCATCGCCGTCAGTGCCTTCGGTTTCGCGATCAGCCGCCGCTCCTGGGGGCTTTGGCTCGCCGCATTCGTACTTCTTCTCCTCGCTTTGTGGGTCGCCTATTTCTTCCGCGACCCCGAGCGAGTGGGCGAGCGCGGGCCATCTCTCATCGTCTCTCCCGCCGACGGGAAGCTCATCATGATCACCGAAGTCGATGAGCCGTCATTCATCCGCGGCCGTGCCGTTCGACTGTCCATCTTCATGAACGTCTTCAACGTTCACGTCAATCGGTATCCCGTCAGCGGCAAAATCGGCTACGTCCATTACAACAAGGGCAAGTTCTTCAACGCCGCCGCCGAAAAATCCAGCCTCGAGAACGAGCAGATGTCGGTGGGGATCGAAGCTCCTTCGTACAGGGTTCTCGTACGACAGATCGCCGGACTGATTGCGCGCCGCATCGTGACCTACAGCAAAGTCGGCCAGGAAGTGAAGCAGGGTGACAGAATGGGGATCATCCGATTCGGCTCCCGCGTCGACGTGTTCCTGCCGCCCGGATCCACCATCCGCGCGAAGCTGGGTGATGCGACGACGGCCGGTGTTACAGTCCTCGGAGAGCTACCGCGTTGACGCTGCCCACAGATCATACTCGCCGCCACGTGACGAGAGCCGAAATCGATCGGCCGCGGAATCGCGGAGTGATCATTCTGCCCAATGGCTTCACGCTCGCCAGCCTCTTCTTCGGCGTCTTCGCCATCGTCGCGGCTTCGCGCAGCCAGTTCGACACCGCGGGGCTGTACGTAGTGTTCGGTGGCGTCTGCGACGCGCTCGATGGTCGTGTAGCCCGCGCCACGGGAACGGGCTCGCGCTTCGGCTCGGAGCTCGATTCGCTCGTCGATGCGATCACCTTCGGCCTCGCGCCGGCAATGATCATGTACTTCGCGGTTTTGAACCGGAACGGCTGGGACTGGATCTTCTCGTTCCTGTTCACCGCGTGCGCGGTGATCCGTCTCGCGCGATTCAACGTCGAGCAGGCGGGGCGCGCCAAGAAATATTTCCACGGACTGCCGAGCCCGGCCGCGGGGATGACGCTCGCGACTTACTACTGGTTCAGCCAGACGTCGCTCTACAATCAGACCGTCGTCGGCGATCTCAACTGGACTACAGGGCTTCGTGGCCTGATGATGCTGCTGGCGTTCCTGATGATCAGCAACGTCTCCTACCCCGCGGTGCCCACCGTCGGATTCCGCAAGATCAGCGAGATTCTCGGCACGCTCGTCGTCATCGCGACTTTCATCGGCGTGTTGTTCCTGCGGAAGGAATTCTATTTTCCGGCGCTGATCTGCTACGTGCTTTACGGTCTGGCCAAGACGGTCATTTTCGGTTTGCTCGACCGGCGGCCCCGCGGCGATTCGCCGACCATCGACGATGACGACGAGCCGCTCCTTCTTCCGAGCGTCGGAGTGCTGGACAGCGGACGCGAGGTGATTCCCCACCGGCAGCACCGCCGCAGACGTCGTCGCCGTCCACCCGGTTCCGGCGAGTCTCCTCGCGGAGGACCCGGGAGTATTCCACCGTCAGGCCCGAGCGGAGGCCAACCGTGAAGTCGACGTTTCGCATCGCTGTGCACATCACGCCCCGCAAGGGACTTCTCGATCCGCAGGGCAACGCCGTGAAAGGCGCACTCCATACGCTTGGATTCAAGCCCGTGCGCGAAGTGCACGTCGGCAGGTACATCATCATCGAGACCGAAGCCTACGACGCCATCGCGGCCGAGGAAGCCGTCACCGAGATGTGCCAAAAGCTGCTGGCGAATCCGGTGACTGAGGACTTCGAGATCGAATCGGCGGTGCCGGCGTGAAGTTCGGCATCGTCACCTTCCCCGGCTCCAATTGCGACTACGACGCCTACCACGCCGTGACGGAAGTGCTCGGCGAGGAAGCTGTCTATCTCTGGCACAAGGACCACGACCTCCAGGGTTCGGATGTCGTCATCCTCCCCGGCGGGTTCAGCTACGGTGACTATCTGCGCGCGGGAGCGATCGCGCGGTTCAGTCCGATCATGCAGGAAGTGACCGCTCACGCCAGATCCGGCGGTCCGGTGGTTGGATTCTGCAACGGATTCCAGATCCTGTGCGAGGCGGGACTCCTGCCTGGCGCTCTTCTCCGCAACGCTCATCTGCAATTCGTTTCGGCCTGGACGCGTCTCCGGGTCGAGAATGCGGATACGATGTTCACCAACCTTTACGAGCGCGGCGAGTTGCTTCGCGTTCCAATCGCCCACGGCGATGGCAGATTCGTCGCCACCGAGGAAGTACTCGATGAGCTCGAGGGTGAGGGCCGTGTTATCTTCAGGTATGCGGACGCCAGTGGTAACATCAGCGCGGACGCCAACCCGAATGGCTCCGAGCGCAACATTGCCGCGATCATCAACGAAGGCGGCAATGTGCTCGGCATGATGCCGCACCCCGAGCGTGCGTGCTCGCCTCTTCTCGGCTCGACTGACGGCATTCGTCTGTTCGAGTCAATCCTCAGCAGAGTGGCCGCCTGATGTCGCAGGTCTCTCCACGTCAGGGTGATCCGGTCATAACTCCGGCCCTGGTCGGCGAGCATGGCTTGACGACCGGCGAATACGATCGGCTCGTCGCGATGCTCGGCCGGGAACCCACCTTCACCGAGCTGGGGATCGTCAGCGCGCTGTGGAGTGAGCACTGCTCGTACAAGCATTCCCGGCCGGTATTGAAGAACCTGCCAACGACCGCCCCATATGTGCTGCAGGGGCCGGGAGAGAACGCGGGCGTGATCTCGATCGGCGACGGACTCGCCGTCGCCTTCAAGATCGAGTCCCACAACCACCCTTCCGCGGTCGAGCCTTACCAGGGCGCGGCGACGGGCGTCGGTGGAATTCTACGAGACGTCTTCACTATGGGCGCGCGTCCGATCGCGATGCTCAACTCGCTCCGCTTCGGCAGCCTCGACGACGCGCGGGTGCGCTACCTCTTTGCCGGCGTGGTGAAAGGCATTGGCGACTACGGGAACTGCGTGGGAATCCCGACCGTCGCCGGCGAGATCGTGTTCGACCGGCCCTATGGGACCAATCCGCTTGTGAACGCCATGTGCGTTGGCTTGATGCACGAGAGCGATCTGATTCGCGCCAAAGCACAGGGTGTCGGCAATCCGATCATGGCCGTTGGGGCGCGCACCGGCCGCGACGGAATTCACGGGGCCTCGTTCGCGTCTGAAGATCTCTCCGCGGCAAGCGACGCCAAGCGTCCACGCATTCAGGTCGGCGATCCATTCACCGAGAAGCTGCTCCTCGAGGCGAGCCTGGAGCTGATCAAGAGCGGTTCGATCGTCGCAATCCAGGACATGGGCGCCGCCGGCCTCACATCGTCGTCAGCCGAGATGGCCGAGCGCGGTGATGTCGGTGTCACCATCGACGTAACCAAGGTCCCGACCCGCGAGAGCGGGATGACCCCATACGAGATCCTGCTCAGTGAATCGCAGGAGCGGATGCTCGTGGTGGCGAAGAAGGGTCATGAGGATGCCGTGCGCGACATCCTCACCAAGTGGGATCTGACGGCGGCCGTCATCGGCGAAGTCATCGCTGAGCCAGTCTATCGAGTGACCGAGGGAACGAAGATCGTCGCGGAGTTCCCGGGATCACGCCTCGTCACCGATTGCCCGGCCTACTCGCCCGAAGCCCTCGAGTCCCCGGACGTCCGTGCACTTCGCGACATCGATCCACTCACGATCGCCGAGCTCCCCGAAGAGGCTGATCCCGCCTGGACCCTCGAACGACTGCTTGCCGCTCCGACGATCGCGAGCAAGGCGTGGGCATATCGGCAGTACGATTCGACCGTGAGGACCAACACCGTCGTCGGACCCGGTGGTGACGCGGCGGTCTTGAGAGTCCGCGGCACCAACAAGGGAATCGCCGTGAAAACCGACTGCAACGGGCGGTACGTTTATCTCGACCCGCGGGTCGGTGGCCGCATTGCCGTCGCGGAAGCAGCGCGCAACGTGGCTTGCACTGGTGCGCGACCGATGGCGATCACCAACTGCCTCAATTTCGGAAATCCGACGAGGCCGGAAGTCTTCTATCAGTTCCGCGAGGCAGTCGCGGGAATGGGCGAAGCCTGCCGCGCGCTTGGAACTCCAGTCACCGGCGGAAACGTCTCTCTCTACAACGAAAGTCCGGCGGGCGCCGTCTATCCGACTCCGGTTATCGGAATGGTCGGCATCATCGACGATATCTCCCGCGCAACTTGCTCCACGTTCCAGCAGGATGGTGACGCCATTCTGTTGATCGGCGACCCAGGCGGTGAGCTCGGAGGCAGTGAGTATCTCGCGACCATTCACGACACGGTTCTCGGCCGGCCACCGTCCTGCGACCTGGATCACGAACGGGCAACGATCGACACCGTGCTGGACGCGATTGGGGAAGGTCTCATTACTTCCGCGCACGACTGCAGCGACGGCGGCCTGGCTGTCGCCGTCGCAGAGTGCTGCATCGCAAACCGCGATGCTCAGGCTGGCGCTGAGATCGATCTCTCCGACAACGCCGGCAGAAGCAACCGTGAGCTCCTGTTCGGCGAGACCCAGGCACGAATCATCGTTTCGACCCCGAACCCCGAGCGCGTGAGTCAAATCGCGGCGCGCCACCACGCGCCGGCGGAGCGTATCGGAGTTGTACGAGCGGCCTCCGACAAACTCGAGATCAAGCTGCCGCGCGGAGCGCTACGCGCCCCGCTTTCGCGCCTCAGCGCGGCTTACCACAACGCAATTCCGACGATCATGGCTCGAACGCCCGAACACGCCACCTTCGACGAGCTCGCGCCCGTGGCGGCGCACTAGCATGTGCGGAATCTTCGGCGTCTACGGTAACGACCACGCTGCGGCCCTCGCGCATCTCGGGCTGTACTCGCTCCAGCATCGCGGCCAGGAGTCGTCGGGCATCGTTGCCGTAGACCGCGAGACCGGCGCGCGCGCGATCAAGAGCATGGGGCTCGTTTCCGAAGCCTTCACCGCGCCCGACGTGCAAACCCTGCGCGGCGACATTGCCATTGGCCATACGCGTTACAGTACGGCGGGATCGTCGACGATCGAGAACGCGCAGCCGGTGCTCGCGCGCTTTCGCGATGGACACATCGCGCTCGCGCACAACGGCAACCTCACCAACGCCAGCGAGCTGCGGCGCGAGCTCGAGGACGCCGGGTCGATCTTCACCTCGACGATGGACTCGGAGGTCCTCGTCCATCGCATGGCGCGCTCGAGCTCCGAGAAGCCCGAAGACCGGCTCGCTGACGCGCTCAAGGGCGTCGAGGGTGCGTTCTGCCTCGTTGTGGTAGTCGGCAACACCCTCCTCGCCGCCCGCGATCCGCGCGGATGGCGGCCACTGGTGATGGGGAAGCTCGGCGACACGACCATCTTCGCGTCGGAGAGCTGCGCGCTCGATCTTCTTGGCGCGACGCTGGAGCGCGAGGTCGAGCGCGGTGAGATCATCGCCGTCGACGAAACCGGCATGCGGTCGATCTTTCCGCTCGGCAAACAGGACGCGCGGAAATGCGTCTTCGAGTACGTCTATTTTTCGCGGCCCGACAGCTACGTGTTCGGTGGC
>Ga0070664_100000510_pt1 | contig 29512 bp, 20 predicted proteins | sample KBSC73metaG_FD_65863 | JGI IMG/M metagenome (GOLD analysis project Ga0070664, IMG submission 65863) | Corn rhizosphere microbial communities from Kellogg Biological Station, Michigan, USA - KBS C7-3 metaG | ecosystem: Host-associated > Plants > Roots > Rhizosphere > Soil ... | reverse complement strand
CTTCTCGCGAGACGCCTGGGCTTCGCGCGACATGGCGTCCTGGAGCGACGTCGGGATCACGATGTCGCGCATCTCCACGGATTGTACCGTCACGCCCCATGGATTCGATCGCTGGTCGATGAGCGCCTGTAGCTCGCTCTCGATCCGCTCGCGTCCGCGCAGCAGCTCGGTGAGCGAAGTGCGGCCGATGATGTCGCGCAAGGCAGTTTGCGCCGCCCAGCTCACCGCCTGGGTGTAGTCCTGCACCTCGAGCGCTGCCTTCTCGGAGTCGTGGACCATCCAGAACAAAACTGCGTCGACGTTGACGGGCACGGTGTCCGATGTCAGGGTCTCTTCCGCGGCGAAGCTGGTGGTGATGACGCGCTGATCGATGTAGATCGGAATCGTCTCCACGAACGGAGTTATCCAGAAGAGGCCCGGCCCGCGGAGCCCGGTGTACTTGCCGAGCCGAAGCACCACTGCGCGCTCCCACTGTTTTGCGATCTTCGGGGACTGGGACAGGAACGCCCCAATGATGATCCCCGCGACGAGCCAGAGAGGATTCTGGGACGACGCCGTCAACAGAATTCCAATCAGGACCGACAGAAGCAGAATTGCGACTGCTACCACGTTTGTACGCCCCTGCGACCGCGAAGCCCGCGCGGCGCGGCGTGCTGCGAGAACTTCGTCCATGCCAGGCATTTATTTCTTCTCCTCGTTTCTGAGCTGATCGATTAGCTCGGGTAAAGTGAATCCCAACAGCGCTGCGTCCCCAATGAATCGGCGAATGAGCTCGCGCAGCTCCCGTTCGCGTGGTGCCCGCGCCGGCTGCGGCGTCGGGACGTCGCGAACGAAGGTGCCCACTCCGCGGCGGGTCTCCAGGATTCCATCGCGCTCGAGCTGGGTGTAGACCCGGGCGACCGTGTTGGCGTTCACGGCGAGGTCCACCGCCAGCTGCCGCACTGTTGGCAGCTGGCTACCCGGCTCGAGCTCCCCAGTCGCGATCGCTGCCCGGATGGACCGGTCCAGCTGGGCGTAGATCGGGGTGGGGCTGGCAGAATCGATGTGGAAATTGGGCATTGTGCACTTGTACTATTACATTGGGACAATACGGGGGCAATAGTAGGATAGTTTCGCCCGCCCGGGTAGTCCGGTTTGGATCCATTTGCTCACCGCCCAGGAACTGCAACTGAACGGGTGCCAGTGCTAAGTGGCGTAGCTGTTAGCGCTTAGTTCACTACGTCGGGACGTCGCGAGTGGAATCGGGGCACAGACCGGTAGTCGCCGCGCAAACGGGCGCGGGATGAAACGTCCCGGCGTAGTGAACTACCAACTTGGCACTCTGCCACTAACGTCTGGCACCCGTTCAGTGGAGCTCCAAAGCCTGGCATCCGCTGCGTTTCAGTTCCGACAATCGCGAACGATGGTCACCTGCCCTGCCTATCCATGAGCCCAACAATCTCATCGTACATCCGATCCGCCTCCTCGCCCCCGCTGCGGATCGCGCTGGATGCGCAGTGCTTCAGATGATTGCGCATCAGCTCGCGCCCAACGCCACGCAGGGCTTCGTGGACCGATGAGATCTGGGTGAGGATGTCCGCGCAATAGCGATCTGCGTCTACCATTTTTTGCAGCCCGCGCACCTGGCCCTCGATCCGACGCAGCCGGATGAGGTTTCTCGACTTCGCATCCGGGTCGACGGCGAGGGCAGTGCGGGAGCCGCGGTCCGCGTCACGAACGGCGCAGCCACATTCCGCCGCGCTCGTGGTGTCGACCGGGTTCGCTGGACGCTTCTTTGGCTTGGTGGTGACTGCCATCTCTTTCCTCTCCCTCACAGCGTGACCGTGCGCAGGCGCAGGCTGTTGCTTACTACGCTCACCGAGCTCAGCGCCATCGCCGCGCTCGCGATGATTGGACTCAGCATCCAACCGGTGAGCGGAAAAAGGACGCCTGCCGCGATCGGAATTCCGATCACGTTGTAGATGAACGCCCAAAACAGATTCTGCTTCATTGTCTGCATGGTGCGCCGCGAGAGCGAGATCGCGGTCGGCACCGCGCGCAGATCGCTCCGCATCAACGCGATGTCGCTCGCCTCGATCGCCACGTCGGTGCCCTTTGGCATTGAGATACCGATGTCGGCCTGGGCCAGGGCCGGCGCGTCGTTGATGCCGTCGCCAACCATCGCCACGACTTTGCCGCGCTGCTGAAGCGATCTGACTTCGGTCAGCTTGTCCGCGGGCAGGACGTCGGCAACCACGTTGTCAATTCCCGCGGCTCGCGCGATCGACTCGGCGGTCGAACGTCGATCGCCGGTCAAGAGGACGACGTCGATCCCGAGTGTTCGGAGCTCGCTCACTGCCTCCCGCGACGTCGCGCGAATGGAATCCGCGATGACGATGATGCCCCGCACCACTCCATCGATAGCGACGTAGATGTCGCTGGCGCCGATTTCTGCTCCCGAGGTGTGAAGAGGCGGGACGATCACGCCCTCCTTCAACATCCTCGACGCATTGCCCACCACGATCGGTCGATCCCCGACCGTTCCGCTGACACCAGTGCCGGTGTGAGACTGAAATGCACCGACATCCGCCAGCTTGACGCCCCGATCAGCGGCGTGACGCACGATTGCACTCGCGAGCGGGTGCTCCGAGTGGCGCTCGAGGGAAGCTGCAACGCCGAGTATCTCTGATTCGCTGACATTGCCAGTCGCGATCACCCGCACCACCGCCGGCGCGCCCTCGGTCACGGTGCCGGTCTTGTCGAGCACCACGGTGTCGACGTCGCCAGCGCGTTGTAGAATCTCGCCGCCCTTGATCAAGAGGCCGAGCTCCGCGCCGCGGCCTGTCGCAACCATTACCGCGGTGGGAACCGCCAGGCCCATCGCGCACGGGCAGGCGATGATCAGCACCGACACCGCCGCGGCGATTGCCCTTGGCAGCGCGGCGACATCGGCGAGGAAATACCAGGAGATGAAAGTCGTCACCGCGATCGCGACGACGACCGGAACGAATACCGCGCTAACCCGGTCGGCCAGGCGCTGAATCGGCGCGCGCGAGCTCTGCGCATCGCGCATCAGCCGGACAATGCGCGCCAGCACGCTGTCCTCGCCGACGCTGGTCGCCCGGTACCTGAAGGCGCCGGTGGTGTTAACCGTTCCACCGACCACTTTCTCCCCTACCGACTTCGCCACCGGCATCGGCTCGCCGGTGAGCATTGATTCGTCGATCTCGCTCGAGCCGTCGACGATCTCGCCGTCCACCGGTATTCGCTCACCGGGCCGGACAACCACGACGTCACCGCATCGCACATCGGCGAGCGGAAGCTCGACCCAGTCACCTGCGCGTTCGATGCGCGCAACTGGGGGCAGAAGAGTGACGAGCTTTCTCAGCGCATCGGTGGTGCGCCGCTTGGCGCGCGCTTCGATGGCGCGACCAGCCAGCACCAGCCCGATGATGAACACCACCGCTTCGTAATAGACGTCAGGCGCGATGCCATTCCGCGCGAATGCCTCGGGCACAACGGTCGCGACGAGCGAATAGATGTACGCGGCACCGGTCCCCAGAGCGACGAGCGTATTCATGTCGGCGGAGCCGTGGCGGGCAGCCTTGTACGCCCGCCTATAGATGTCGCTCCCCGCCCAGAGCAGAATCACCGAGGTGAGCCCAAGCAGCGTGTAATTAGTGAGCGGATTATGCCCCGCCACCATCGTCAGCGCCATCATCAACAGACCGGCGAACACACTCACCGTCGCTTTGATGGCGAGCTCGCGGGCGTGCTCTACCTCGGCGCGTTCGTTCTGGGCGGGAGCGAGAGTCGCCGGTGCTGCGGCCGGCAGCTCGGCGTCGTATCCAGTGGCGCGAACCGCCTCGACGAGACGCTCGGCGGTTGTGGCATCCGGGTCGAAGCGAACCGCGGCACTCCCCGTCAAAAGATTCACCGACGCGTCCAGCACGCCCGGTTGGGTAGTCAGCGCGCGCTGCACCCGCGCCTGACAGGCAGCGCAGGTCATTCCCGTCACGGGGAATGCGACCGACGCCTGGTTGTTGTCCGTTGTCTCGACCGAAGTAGCCACGTTCTTCCTCCCGTGGCTAAATCAATATACCCCCCTCCCCTATGTCAACCTATTGAATCACGCGGTCGAAGCGCAGTGGGTTCGGGACATCGAAGCTGAAGTGCCACCACTCCTGGTCGTAGTTCACGAAGCCTTCGGCTTCCATGGCGGTTTTCAGCTTCTGCCGGTTCGCTGCTGCTTCGCCACTCGCGTTCGCGGTGTGGGCCGCACTCGAGAAAGTGTCGAACGGCGTGCCCATCTCCAGCTCGCGTCCGGTACCGAGATCGACGAGGGTGCAGTCGACGGCGAGGCCGAGGTTGTGACGTGAGCGACTCGCGATGTAGCCATCGCTGAGTAAATCGGGTCGGTTGACGCGCTTCGTCCAGTCGACCATCGCGAGCGTCGCGCGCACGGGACGGTAGCCATCGAAAACCTTGATGCCGAGCCCGCGGGGCTCGAGATCGCGCTCGACTCGGGCGAGTGCGGCCGCCGCTTCGCGTCTCAGAAAGGCGCGATTGGCGAGGTAGCCCGGCAACGGCGCCCCCGTAAAGTTGTTCGACGTCGCGTACCTGAGCTCGACGATGATTGCGGGATCGAACGAGCGGACGTCGGCGAGGAGCGTATCGGCGACGGCATCTGGTGCGACGGCGGTCTCCTCGGTGTTGACCGGGGGCGCGGTCCGCGCGGCCGCGTTCGTGCGCGTGACACAGGCCATCACCACCAGCAGCGCCCCGGCCGCGGAAATCATTTTGATGGTTCGCATGCCCAAGGATAGCGCGCCGACAGGAGGGAGACGAGCCATTCCTGTCACATCCCGATTGGCACATATTGGCGCATGCCAAGCTCCGACGCGATCAGCCCTTCGTCTGTATCACAGGCGGCGCCCCGAGGACATCGTGCCGCCGTCTTTGCCAGCTTCCTCGGCTGGACTCTCGACGCATTCGATTTTTTTCTCGTCGTCTTCGCGCTGACGGCAATCGCGAGGGAGTTCGGCAAGACCGACGCCCAGCTCGCACTGACGCTCACTATCACGCTCGCATTCCGACCAGTCGGCGCGTTCATCTTCGGTTTGATGGCCGATCGCTACGGCCGGAAGCTGCCGCTGATGATCGATCTCGTTTTCTTCTCGATCGTGGAAGTGCTTTCGGGACTCGCGCCATCGTACACCGTCTTTCTGATTCTCCGCGCGCTCTTCGGCATCGGCATGGGCGGAGAATGGGGGGTTGGCGCGTCGCTGGCGATGGAGAAAGCGCCCAAGGCCCGTCGTGGGGTGTTGTCCGGCTTGCTGCAACAGGGTTATGCGACCGGTTATCTGCTCGCGGCCGTCTGCTACTTCTTCGTTTTCCCGCGCTGGGGCTGGCGGCCAATGTTCTTCATCGGCGGTCTGCCGGCGCTGCTCGCGCTGTTCGTGCGCTATCGGGTCGAGGAGTCCGAGGTCTGGAAGCGCACCCGCCACAAAGACTGGAGCAGCCTCGGTCGCGGGATTGCATCGCACTGGAAGCTCTTTCTCTATCTGACGCTGCTGATGGCGGGAATGAACTTCGTTTCGCACGGCACCCAGGACATGTACCCGACTTTCCTGCAGCGCGACTGGGGGTTTTCGCCGCAGAAGCGCGCGGCGCTGACCGCGTTCTCAATGGTCGGCGCGATCATCGGCGGAGTGTCGTTCGGCTATTTGTCCGATCGGGTCGGACGCCGGAAGTCGATAGTTCTCGCGCTCGTGCTGGCGATCGTGATCATTCCGGTGTGGGCGTTCTCGCCTTCACTCGCGGGTCTCGTGATCGGTGCGTTCGCGATGCAGTTCATGGTGCAGGGCGCATGGGGCGTCATTCCCGCCCACATCACGGAGCTTTCGCCCGACTCGGTACGTGGCTTCCTGCCCGGCTTCGCTTACCAGTGCGGGGTGCTCATCGCGAGCTCCGTCGCCTATCTCGAGGCCGTGCTCGCCACCCATATGAGCTACGCGCGCTCGATGGCGATCGTGGCGGTGACGGTGTTCTCGTGCGCGGCGATAATCGCGTGGCTCGGTCGCGAGCACCACGCGGTGGAATTCGGCAGCGTCAGCGCCGACGACAGACTCGCCGCGTCAGGCTGATTCGATCTTGGCTGCCTGGCTGACGAGGCCGTCGAGCAGCGCTCGCACGTGCTCCGCGCCGGTGCGAGCATTCATCATCGTCACCCGCAGCACCGGCCGATTGTCGAGGGTCGTCGCCGTTATCCAGCCGCTCCCTTCCCTGTTGTAAAGCGGGCGCAGGGCCTTATTCAACGCATCGATCCGCGCCGGCTCGGCCGATCTGTTCGATCGCGGCCCCAGGTACCGGAAGCAGAGAATGTTGGATTCGGGCTCGTGCAGATTCTCGAAATCGTCGCGCTCCTCGATTGCCTCGAAGAGCAGGCGGGCAGTGTGACAGAGGTGATCGTATATCATGCCGAGCCCCTCCGAGCCGTAGCGCTGGATAACGAACCAGAGCTTGAGCACGTCGGCGCGACGCGAGCACTGAAAGCTGCGGATCCCCTGATCGAGAATGCGAGTCGATTTGCCGGCGTGAAACAGGTACGGCGCCTGCTGGGCGAACGCTCTCTCCAGATCGCCCTCATCGCGCGTCAGGACCATTCCCGCTGCCAGCGGGAGAAGCATCATCTTGTGGGGATCCCATGCCAGCGACCGCGCGTGTCGCAGGCCGGCGAGCGCGGCCGGCGGCTTCGCTGAAAGCAGCGCACTCGCGCCATGTGCCCCGTCGACGTGCAGCCACAAACCGCGCTCCGCGCAGATCTCTCCGACGGTAACGAGATCGTCGAATGAGCCCGTTGCAGTCGTGCCCGCCGTAGCAGCGACCGCCATCACCCGCTTGCCTTCGTCGCGCAGGCGGTCGAGTACGCCGATCAGCAGGTCCACATCGATGCGATAGTTGCGCGACGCGATGGAGATGCCGCGGCGTTTGCCAATCCCGAGCTGACCGATCGCGCGGGTGACGGCATAGTGCGCGTGCTCGCCGTAAACCACGACGGGCGGATCGCCGCCCACGCCATCTTCCCACGCGTCCGGTATCGCCGCGTTTCGGGCGGCGAGGAGCGCGGTGAAATTCGCCTCGGTCCCACCCGACGTCATTGTGCCGCCAGCTCCGTCACCAAATCCTGCGAGCGCTGCCAGCCAACCGACGATGCGGTGCTCGATCATCGTCGCCGTAGGCGACATCTCCCAAACCGCCAGCGATTGATTGAGCGCGCCGATCACGCACTCCATCCAGACCCCGACCGGGAGCGGCGCCGACGTCTGATGGCCCATGTACATCGGGTGGTAGTACTTGTTGGCGTCGGCGATGACGTCGCGCTCGAGCTGCTCGAGAATCTCCGCTACCGATCGGCCCGACCTGGGAAAGCTCTCGTCGAAGCGCCGCGCAAGCTCCTCGGGCTGATACGGCGTCGAGACCTGGCCACGGCCGGCGCGCGTCGATTCGAAGTACCTGGCGGTGACCGCGGCGAACTGCTTGCCGATATCGAGTGCGGTGTCCGCCTCCAGCTCTGCGAGGATGTCATCGATCATTTCGCAAAATCTAGTGCCTCGCTGCGCGTCCCTCTGAAGGTACCGCGAAGTTGCGCGTTCTTCGTCAGCCGTCGAGGAGCCCGTTCTGTCGGACGAAATCCGCGAGCTCTCCGCGGGACCCGACGCTCAGCTTGAGGAAAATGTTCGATAGATGGGTGCTGACGGTGCGGGCCGAGATCTGGAGCGCGCCGCCGATTTCCTTGTTGGATTTTCTGCTCGCGACCATGCGCGCGATCTCGATCTCGCGGCCGGTCAGTCCGGCGGCGCCGGGCGTGACACTCTTGGGCGGCGGTCGCACGCCGCGCTCCCGCATCTCCTCGCGCGTCCCGGTCAGCTCCGCCGTTGCGCCCAGCTTCGCGAGCACGTCATGCGCCTTGCGCAGCTCCTTCATCCCCTCCTCGCGCTCGCCGATCTCCATCAGCGCGCCCGCAAGTCTGCGCCTGATCTTCGCTGCCTGCGGCGGAAACGGTATCGCTTCGAGCTGTTCGACAGAAGAGCGAAGCAGCGGGATGGCGCGTCGCGGCTCACCGTCCCGAAACCACGCCAGCAGACCATCGCACGCATCGGCGTAGGCCAGGCCAAGGCGGTGCTTGAGACGGCCGGCGTCTTTGCGCATCCGCGCGAGGTGCATCGCCGCGCGATCGAAATCGCGCGCGGTGAGCGCCGCCTCACCAACCATCGGCAGAAGCCACTGAAGCGACCACACCACGTATCCGGTGCGATCGGCGATGGCGAGCCCAGCCTCACCGATTCGCACTGCCTCCCGCGGATTGCCCGTCTCCAGGTGGTAGGATGCGAGACCGAGGTGCGCAGGAACGATCGAAGGTACATCGAGCGCGCGATCGCCGGCGCCCTCGAGCGAGCCGGCCTTCTCTCCGCCGGCGAGTTTCCAGGCGAGGTCGAAGTATTCCTTCGCCCGCTCCGCCGATCCGCGCCACAGGTAAATCAGTCCCGACCAGACGTACAGTCGCGGGAGCAGCATCTTCTGACTCAGCGACTTCGCCAGAGTGATCGTGCGCTCGGCGGTCTCGATCGCCGCGTCCCAGTTGCCGACGCTCGAGAAGTACTGCACCGAGAGCTCCGCCGACCACAGCGGCAGCAGCGGCGAGCGCATCTGATCGGCAAGCCGCTCGCTGGCGGTGATGTGAGTCACGACCGCATCGGCATCCCCCGACACGCCGCCCAGCAGCGCCATTCCCCAGTGCGCCGTCCATTCCAGCATTCGCTGGCCCGACGCCGTCGCGTGCGCCAGCGCTTTGGTGCCGTGCTCATGGGCAAGCTCGAGGGGGCCGGTCCAGGCGTAGAGCAGCAGCAGCGCCCGATGCGCGCGCGAGAGCAGTGCATCGTTATTCAGCCGGCTCGCCGCGGCGGATTCCAGCGCCGCTTCCACCTCTGCCTGCGCTTCTCTCAGGCGGCCGAGATCCTGGAGGACGATGCCTTTTGCCAGACGCAAACGCACCATCGTGGTAGGATCCGCATGCTCTCCCTCGCTCAGACCCGCCTCGTAGCGTGACAGCGCGTCGGTGTACTTGCCGCTCCAGTACGAAGCGAGCCCCATTCGGTGTTCGATGTCCGCGAGCGCCCGCCGCTCACCGCGTTCGGTCGCCTCGGCGCGGGCGCGCTCCCACAGGGCCATCGCCGCGTCGTACTCTCCCAGCCGTTGTCTGGTGCGGGCGAGGGTCGTGATGATGTCTTCCCTCGGCGCGTCGACAATCGTCGGATCGCGGTCGAGGTGCTCGAGCGCGGCGGCCAGATAGTCCGCCGCTTCGCGGTTCGCATACTTCTCCAGCGCAGCGCGTCCGGCGGCGTGGAGATAACGCACGGCTTTTCGCGCCAGCGCCTGCGAGTGAGCGCGCGCGAAATGCAGCGCCAGCTCGTCCGCGTGCGCGAATGCGCTGTCGCCGTACAGACTCTCCAGCGCTTCGGCGATCGTCGCGTGGAGCAGTCTCGCCCGCGCCTGACCAAGCTCGGAGTAGACAACCTGCTGCAGCAGCGGGTGGGTGAAATCGTAGTAGATGGCGTCGACACTCCCGGTTTCGACGAGAACGCGTTGGGCCAACAGCTCGTCGATGGCGGAAACGATGTCTTTCTGGGAGAGGTCGGACACCTTGGCCAGAGTGTCGTGCGCAGCGCGAGTGCCGATCACCGCCGCGAGATTCGCCAGTGTCCTGGCGTTGCCCGAGAGCCGGTCGACGCGAGCTTTGACGACGTCGCGAATTGTCGATGGCAGCCGCAGCGTCTCCATCTCCCAGCCCGTCCAGCGACCATCCTTTCGCGTCAGAGCGCCAGTTTCCGTCAGCGATTTCAGGGTCTCCTCGACGAAGAATGGATTTCCGCGTGTCCACTCGTAGAGCATGGCCGAGAAATGCCGTGTCGCGGCGGGGTCGGCGCCGAACATCTGATGAACGAGATCCTCGACATCGCTCTGAGTGAGCGGCGCGAGACGATGCGCGGTGAGGAGGCCGAGCCGCTGCAGCGATTGCTCGGTGGTGCGGAGCACCGGATTGGAGTCGCGCTCCGTCTCGTTGTAGGTCCCGAGAAGAACGACTTTCTGCGACTCGATCTGGCGCGCGATGAAATGCAGGAGCTCGAGCGACGACGCGTCGGCCCACTGCAGATTCTCGAGGACGATGAACAGCGGCTGCTTTGCCGATAGCCGGCCGAGGAACTGGGTGAAATTCCACAGCAGGCGCGCCTTTATTTCGGACGGGTCCCCGCCGGCCGAGCCCCGTTCGCGGTCGGTCGATCTTCCCAGGTTGGGGAAGAGATACCCGAAATCAGCGGACGCGCCGCGGGTGAGAATCGAGAGCGCTGCCGGGTCCATCTTCTGGACTATCGGCAGGAGCGCGTCCGAGAACAGCGCGTAGGGGACACCGGTCTCGACGGGGTAGGCGCGGCCGGTCGCGACGTTCCAGCCCCGCCTGGCGGCTCGCTCCGCCGCCGCCGCGGCGAGGCGAGTCTTGCCGATCCCGCCTTCGCCGACGATGAAAACGGTGCGCCCGGATCCCTTCGCCGCTTCGTCGATTGTCTGAGAGAGAAGCGCCAGCTCGGCGCTTCGACCGACCAGCGGTGCCTCATCAGGCCTTGGCATGAGCGCCTAATGTACGAGTACCAATTTTTCCGAGCCAGTACCAAAAGCAGAGAGCAGCCCGGACCTCCCGGGATCTGGGGATTATCCCTCTGCCGGCGACTCGATACGGCCGCAGGGAGCTGGTGCAGTCGTTGCGATTTGAAATGGCATGGCAACCACTGATCTGCGCAGCGCTGCACACGTGTTAAGAGACGTGGAAGCGGACTATCGCCCGCTTCTCGACAGGGTCGGCGATGCGCGGTTTGTCCTGCTCGGCGAAGGCTCGCACGGTACGCACGACTTCTACCACGCGCGCGCCGAAATCACCAAGCGCTTGATCATCGAAAAGGGCTTTACGGCGGTCGCCGTGGAAGCGGATTGGCCCGACGCCTATCGCGTCAATCGCTACGTCCACGGCGAAGGCGATGACCGCGATGCCAACGCAGCGCTCGCCGGCTTTGAGCGGTTTCCAACCTGGATGTGGCGGAATACGGTGGTGCTCGATTTTGTCGAATGGCTGCGCGACGAAAACTCCTCACGCAACGACCGCGGCAAGACCGGCTTCTTCGGGCTCGATCTCTACAGCCTTTTCAGCTCGATGCGAACAGTCGTCGACTACCTCGAAAGAGTCGATCCCGACGCCGCCAGGCGCGCAAGGTACCGCTACTCCTGCTTCGAGCATTTCGGTGAGGACAGTCAGGCCTACGGTTATGCGGCGAGCTTCAACCTCACGCGCTCCTGCGAGGATGAAGCGGTGAACCAGCTCGTAGAGCTGGACCGCCGCGCCATGGAGTATCTGAGCCGCAGCGGCGGTGACGATTACTTCGATGCCGAACAGAACGCGCGCCTGGTGAAAAACGCCGAGGAGTACTACCGGTCGATGTTCAGAGGGCGGCAGTCATCATGGAATCTTCGCGACACCCACATGGTGGAAACGGTCGACGCCCTGGTCGCCCACTACGAGCGCCATGGACGCACCCCGAAAATCGTGATTTGGGCCCACAACTCCCACCTCGGCGATGCGCGCGCCACGGAGATGGGGACTCGCGGCGAGCTCAACGTCGGCCAGCTCATTCGCCAGAAGTACGGCGACAAAGCGGTGCTCGTCGGTTTCACGACTTACACCGGAACCGTTACCGCGGCGCAGGACTGGGATGACCCGGGCGAGCAGCGTCGGGTGCGGCCTGCCCTTCCGGATAGTTACGAGCTCGGCTTTCATGAGGCCGGTATGCCGTGCTTCTTTCTGGACTTCCGCGGCGACGCGTCGAAGACCGAGCTGATGAATTCTCCACACCTCGAGCGCGCAATCGGCGTCGTCTACCGACCGGAGACGGAGCGTGTCAGTCACTACTTTCTCGCCGACATGCGCCGTCAGTTCGATGCCGTTTTCCACTTCGACGAAACGCGCGCCCTCGAGCCGCTCGAGAAGCCAGAGCGCTGGCACGAGATCGAGCCGCCGGAGACTTTCCCTTCGGGGATCTGAGCTAGTCTTCTTCCGACGACTTCGGTCGCAACGAGAGATCGAGCATTTTGGCGTCACCGAGGTACTCGACGGCTGATAGATCGCCGAGCTTCCGCAACCGCTGAACGATGCCGGCGATTCTCGCCGATGCTCCGAGAATCTCGTGTGAGATTTCTGGGAGCTCCTCTGGATTCACATTCTTGTCGAGGAGTTCCGCGTTGAGCATCAGCACCGTGAGCGCATTGTTCATTTCGTGCGCTACGGCGATGGTGGTCTCGACGATGCCCGCGACCCGCGCACCCTCGGCTCGCTCCTCCTCTATCGCGCGCCGCAGGGTGATGTCCTCCATCTGGCCGATGAAGTACATCGGCTTTCCCGTCGGGTCGTGCACCGCCGAGACGCCGAGGGAGACCCAGATCACGCGTCCGTCCTTGCGCACGTAACGCTTGATGCGGTGATAGCTGCCGATCTCGCCCGAGATCAGTCGCTGCAGCTGCTCCAGATCGATTCCAACATCGTCGGGGTGGGTCATGTCGGCGAAGCGGCGCCCGCGCAGCTCCTCCTCGGAGTAGCCGAGCATCTCACAGAGCGCGTGATTGGCCCTTACCCAGCGACCCTCGAAATCCACGAACGCCATCCCGTGCGGCGATTGTCGAAATGCGTTGGCGAACCGCTCCTCGCTCTCGCGTAGCGCCCGCTCGATCTCGCTGCGACGCGTCATGTCGCGAATGAGGCCGAGGAACGCGCGCTGGCCGCCGAATACGATTGGGATCGAGACGATCTCCGCGGGGATCACCGTTCCGTCTCTCGAGACGAAGCTGACGTCCACGGGGATGCCGATCTTTTCTCCCCTGGCAAGCTCCAGCAATCTCCGCTCGACTGTGCGAATCGACTCCGGCGCCACGAACTCGAGGATGCGCTGCCCGACGAGCTGGTCGGGCGTGGAACCGAGCCGCATGGCGGCGAATGGGTTCAGGTAGAGGAACTTCTCGAAGGTGTAAACAATGACGGCCTCGGGCGCGGCCTCGATCATCGCGCGAAAGTCGGCGGGCGTCGGTTCAATCGCCATTGGGAGCGAATATACTGCTAGTGCGGGCGGGCCTGGTTATTTTGGATTGGGCCGGGTCAGCGCGCCAATCGAGGCATCATTCGCGCCGCCGCGCTCGACAATTACCACCGTGAGGATCACCGCACTGAAAAAAGGCTCACGCAGCGAAACCAGAAAGCGCAAGGCGATCGCGGTGCCGCCGGCCAAGGATGCGCCGGATCGGACGCGCGATCTGGAGGAGGCCGACAGGACCGCGGGTTATGTCGCGCACGAGCTCAATAACCTTCTGACTGTCGTTCAGATAAATACCGAGTTTCTGCTCGATGCCGCGGGCGACAATCCCGAGAGCGCCGAGGAGCTCGGAGAAATCCAGCGCGCGGCGAGACGCGCCTCGATTCTCGCGCGACAGCTGCTCGCATCCTCCCGCCACGAACCGTTCGACGCCGCGGTCGCCGAAGAAAACCTCAAAAAAAAGGCGGCCGCGAAATCTCGGTCGCTCGCCGAGAAAGCTCCGCGCGCAGCGGAGACAATCCTGCTGGTGGAAGACGAAGCGGCGGTCCGCTCGCTCGCCAGAAAAGTTCTGATACAGCGAGGGTTCCGCGTCCTGGAGGCTTCCGATGGCGCGATCGCGCTGCGAATCGCCGCCAGCCACGTCGGTGAGATCGATCTCGTTCTCACCGACGTCGCGATGCCAAATCTCGGCGGTCGCGGCATGGTCGAAGAGCTAAGAGAGCTGAGTCCGGGCCTGCGGGTGCTCTTTATGTCCGGCTACGCAAAAGAAGAAGTCTTTCCAGACAAGTCGAGCGGCAGCGTCACGCCGTACCTGCAAAAGCCCTTCACCGGCGAGTCACTCTACTCACAGGTGCGATCCGCGCTCGGCTACGCCGAGTAGGAGCGCAGCGCTGGCGCGCTAGGCCGCCGCGAGCTGGCTGGTGCAGTGCGGGCAGCGACTCGCCGCCGGATCGATTTCCTGTTTGCAGTACGGACACTTCGGGGCCGCGGCGGCGGGTTTGATGAAGATCTTGGAAATCCGCCACGCCACGAAGCCGATGATGATGAAGTTGATGACGGCAGCAAGAAAATCGCCGACACCGAATTTCACGGATCCGACGCTCCAGGTCGCTTTCTGCCATTCGCCGCCAGGCCCGATCGCCACGATGATCGGCATGATGAAATCGTCGACCAAGGCCTTGATCAATGCGTTGAGGGCCGTGCCGACTACGACAGCGATCGCAAGGGCAACCACGTTCTGCTTGAGAAGAAATTCCTGAAATTCGCTCAGCATGCGCATTGGCACCGTCCATCGGTCAGGTTGAGAGCGACAAATTAGCACTTTCCACTTGCCGCGCACGTAGCGCTGCAAACCGCCGGATCGCGGCGATGCCCGCGATTGGACCCAGCGCGAGGATCGCAAAGCTCCACCGCCAACCCGTGCGCTGGGCAATCATCGGTACCAGCTGCATCGGAAGCATGGTGAGCAGGAATCCCAGAGATGTCTGAATGGTCAGCGCGGTGCCGACGGTGTGCGCCGGAACCGACTCCGTCACCAGAGTGCTGAACTGCGCGCTGTCGGCGATCACAAAGAATCCCCAGGTCATTGCCAGCGCGCCGAGGACCCAGAGCGGCCCGCCGAAGAGAATGCCGCTCAGGATGCAGCAGCAGCCGCTCATCACGAGCGAGATCGTCACGAGGCGCGGCCGGCCGCGCCGGTCCGCGAACAGTCCACCCCAGACCGAGCCGATGCCGCCGATTGCGATGGTCAGAAAGGCAAGCAGCGAGATCAGGCGTGGCGCGCGCAGGCGGCCTCCGGCGTGGACGGCGACGCTGGCGCCCAGGAAGTACGGGATCCACGTCCAGAAAGCGTACAGCTCGAACATGTGTCCGAGGTAGCTGCCGGTGGCGAGTCGCCACTCGCGCACCTTGATCACATCGATGACGTGGCTCCAGGAGAATCGCCGTGCGGCAAAGGAAAACGGGCCGTCACGGTAGCCGAACCCGACGATGGCGGCTGCGACGAGCGCGCCGACGGTGGACGTCAGAACGACTGGCCGCAACCCAACGTGGGGCAAGGCGCGTACGAAGTAGGGCGTCGCTTTGCCGACCGTGAGGGCTCCGACGATGACGCCGATAGCCAGCCCGCGCTCGGCGCGAAACCAGGTGGCGATCATCTTCATTGCCGGCGGGTAGACGCCCGCGAGGAAGAAGCCAGTCAGAAACCGCATCAAAAGCGCGGAGGAGTAGCCGGGGGCGGCAAGAACCAGGGCGTTGGCCACCCCGCCCAGAACGGCACTGGCGCTGAAAAGCCGACCGGCAGGGATCACGTCCGCCAGGTTCAGTATGGCGGCAACGGCCGTCCCGACGACGAACCCGAGCTGGACGACTGTGGTAAGCCAGCCAGCCTCGGCGGTGGTCAGACCCCAGAGGGACCGAAGCTGGGGGGTCACGGCGCTGGCCGAAAACCACAGCGACATCCCCAACAACTCGGCAAAACCGAGTAACGCAAGCACCCGCCAACGCGTCGAGTATGTGTCGGGCGACATCGTCAAAAATTAGCCTCCTCCACCAGCAACTTCGACACTGCGTTGTACGGAATCGAACCAAAACCTGAAATGCGCAGCGATTCTCGATTTCCGCTCTGCCGGAAGGCGTAGCTGACGCCCCAATCATGACCAATCCGCCGCCCGTCGCCCCCCCAACGACGCCCGCAGCGCCCCCGAGCTCGGCGAAGCCGGCGGTGGCGACGCTTTCGCGCGAGCTCGCGGACTTCCTGGTGGAGCTCTCGATCACGCTCAACAAGCACGCTATCTACCCCCAGAGCCATCCGCTGCTCGACGTGGCGGTTGACGGGGTGGCGGGACGCCTTGCCGCGCTCTTCGTCGGACACCGCGAATCGCTCTCCATCGGCGTTGCCCGCCGGCAGTTGATCATCGAGGGAGTGGCTACCGATCCGCTCAATCCGGTGCTCAAGGAGCTCGCGCAACGGCTTCACGATCACCACGTCGGCGCGGTGAAATTCGTGCGGGGCATCACTCGTGAGGAGCTGGGTTCGGCGCTCGCCGCACTGGCCGTCGATCCCACGCGCTCCGAAAAACCGATCGGCCACGACACCGAAAGACTGGGCACCGTCTGGCAGCATGTGCGCTTCTTCCCTCTCACGTACGACCGGCTGCAGCTGATCGAGGAAGATCGCAATGAGGCTCCGGCTCCGGGACAGATGGCAGCGGGGCGCGCCACTCAGCTCTGGATCGGCCTCGCCCGCGCCGCCCTCGTCTCCGACACCTCTGGCCTCAACGCGCCACAGGATGACGATGCGGACAATGCCGCTCTCGAGCCGGCGGCTGTCGCCCGCGCCATCGACGAGCACCAGCGCGAGGAAGCCTACGACCAGGTTATCGTCGGCTATCTGCTCCAGATTGGCGAGGAGCTCAAAACCGCTGAAGGGCCCGAGGCGATCGGCCTGCAGCGCAGAGTGTCGCGGCTGGTAGGATCGCTCAAGCAATCGACCCTCGAGAAGCTCCTGGAGATGGGGGGCGACAAGGCGCAGCGCCGAAAGTTCATCCTCGACGCCTCACAGGGAGTCACCGTCGAAGCCGTGATCGATCTCGTGAAAGCCGCGTCGGCCGCCGAAGGCCAGACGATCTCGCACTCGATGCTGCGGATGCTCTCCAAGCTCGGCCACCATCCGACTGTCACCGGCGCTCGCGGGTATACCGATCCAACTCTCCGCGACGTGATGAAACGACTGGTCGACGACTGGAGCCTCGATGATCCCAACCCGGAGGCCTATCGTCAGGCGCTTCAGGCGATGTCGTCGGTACGCAAGCCTGCGCCAGTCAAGGGCAACGGCGCGGTGGCCACCGAGTGCGAGCCGGAGCGAATGATTCAGATCGCCATCGAGGTCGGCACGACGGGACCACAGATCGAAGCGGCGATGGCGGAGCTCGTCCAGACCGGCCGGGTCGACCTTCTGCTCGACATGGTCGAGCGCGCACCGAGCGCGGAGTCCGCCGCGCCAGTGTCGGAATTCCTGCGCAACAAGCAGGTCTTTGAATCGCTGCTCGAGCAGCAGCGAATCGACATGCCGCTGGTTGGACGCTTCGTGCAGCGGATGGGCAGCGAGGCCGTTCCGACGTTGCTGGCGGCGGCGCTGTCCTTCGAGGATGCGAAAACCAGGTCCCAGCTTTACGACATTCTGCAGTCGCTAGGCGATGTTGTCGGCGACGCCGTCGCGGCGCGCATTCCCGAGGCAAACCAGGCTGTGCAGCGCGAGCTTCTGGCCCTGCTTGGACGGATGAGCGCGCTTCCCGACGGGTTCGCGCCGCGCCCTTACCTCGGCTCTGCCGACCCGTTTGTGCGACGCGAAGCGGTTCGTTTGCTGCTGCGGAATCCGGCTGACCGGGACGAGACGATCATGACGGCGCTGTCCGACCCCGACGACCGCGTCGTCTTCGCCGGCCTGACTGTCGCGCAGGATCGCTGCCCAGCCGCCGGCGTCGATCTGATCAGACAGCGCGTCGATCGTGGCGAGCTGGACTCGCAGCTCCGAACCATGGGCATCCGGATCGTCGCGCAAAAGCGCACCGCCGAGAGCCTGGCGTGGTTCCTCGGTTTCGTAATTGCCGAAGCACACTGGCCGCGCAAGCCCAAGCTGCGTCCGTCGACGCCCGAAATGCTCGCCGCGCTGAGCATGATCGCCACCCACTGGCGGTACGACCCCGCCGCCGAGACCGCGCTCAAGCTCGCCGAGCAAAGCCGCGATCCCGAAGTACGCGGCAAGATCGCGAGAACGAAGCCTTCCGCCAACCCGAAGACACCATCTCGCAATGAGTGATCCGATCCGCTTTCTCGTCTCGTTCGGGCAGGCCGTGTCGACCATGGCGCTGTACAACGACGGACATCCGGCGCGAGAGCGCGCCGTCGACCGGTCGTACCGGTGTCTGCGCGATCTCCAGGAGCACGACCGGCATCCGCGGTTCTCCTTCCTTGGCGAGGAGACGGTTTATCAGGACACACCGCTGCGCGAGCTCGGCGACTGGGAGTGGGCTCAGCGCCTTGCGCAGGCCGGGGTCCAGCGCATCGAGCTCGACACCGAAGTAACCCGCGAGCAGTACGAGGAGTTCCTCGAGGAGATCATGGCGCGCATCACCCTTTCGGTGATCGACACCTCAGAGGCACGCCACAACCGTCCGACGGGCATCAAGATGGGAGCGCTCGGCATCCGCGGCGAAAAGAAGGAGATCGACAAGAGCTTCGACACCCCGGTTCCGGTCGCGACGATCTCCTACTCGCTCGGCGAAGAAGCCGAATCGATTCAGTCGATGCACCGGGAGGTGCAGTCGCGCGGCAAGCTGCCGCTGGCCGAGGCCGAGGCGGTCGTCCGATCCCTGTCGATGGCGATGCACGGCGACCAGCAGATGATCCTTCCGCTGCTGCAGCTGCGCGAGTTCGACGAGTACACCACCACCCACTCGCTGAACGTATCGGTGTTGACGATGGCTCTCGCCGAACACCTGGAGCTGGCGCCGCAGGATGTGCGGACCTTCGGCATCGCGGGCCTGCTGCACGATCTCGGCAAGATCAACGTTCCGGAGGAGATCCTGAACAAGCCTGGCAAGCTGACCGACCAGGAGCGTCAGGTGATGCAGTCCCATCCGGTGTCGGGGGCGCGGCTGATCATCGAGAGCGGCCGCAAGCTGGATCTCGCCGCCGCCGTCGCTCACGAGCATCACATCATGATCAACGGTCAGGGCTATCCGGCGCGCCACTACGGCCGGAGCTGTCACAAGGCGAGCAACCTCGTGCACGTGTGTGATGTGTACGACGCATTGCGCACCCGCCGGCCGTATCGTGATGCGTGGGAATCGGAGCGCGTGCTCACCTACATCGAGGAGCGCGCCGGAACCGAATTCGAGCCCGACATCGCGACCGCGTTCATTGCGATGATGCGGAAGGTCGAAGGCGGGATCCAGCGTTCTCCCCTTCCACCCGCGGCGAACGGCGCCCAGCCCGCTGTCGCCGCGCAAAACGGCGCCGCGCCCGCGGCTTCTGCCGCAACGATCACAAAAAAAGGTCCGACCGAAGGATCTCCGTAGCACCCAACCTTACACGGAGATTACGCCGGTACCGACGCAATTGGGTCGGTACCGACTGATTCCGGTTGCCGCCCCTCCCGCGCGCTCGTCAAAACAATAGCAGTTGACGAGCAATTTTTCCCCGTGGAGGAAGCACAATGTCCCGCAACAGAAAGGGTTTCACCCTTATCGAGCTTCTGATCGTCGTGGTCATCATCGGCATTCTTGCCGCGATCGCGATTCCGAAGTTCGCCAATACGAAAGAGAAGGCGTACCTCGCCGCGATGAAGTCCGACCTGCGCAACATGGCGACCTACGAAGAGCAGTATGCTGCCGACAACGGTGGCGCGTATTTCGGCGGCACCGCGACTTCAGCGGCTCCGCTCCAGGGCTTCACGCCCTCGCAGAACGTCACGGTCGTCGTCACCGACGATCCTGGCCCGCCGCCTTCGTGGAGCGCTACCGCGACTCACACGCAGACTGCAAAGACCTGCGACATGACGAACGGCGTCATCACCTGCACCTGATCAGGGGATGAACGTTGGGTTGAAAGAGGGACGCCGCGAGGCGCCCCTTTTTCATTTTCGTCGCGTTGCAGGCTGCTCGAACAGCATTGTCGACGGGACGTCGCCGAGGCCGGAGGCGGCGAGCCATTTCTCGAGTCCGTTGGCAAGGCTGCGTCGCTCGGATGCGCGCAATCTGCCGAAGCCCTCGATCAGGTCTTCCTGGATCGCGCGTGGCGATTTGCGCAGCAGGTTCGAGCCCTGGCGGGTGAGCCTCAGCGACGATCGTCGAGCATCGCGAGCGTCGGGAGTCCGGGTGATCAGGCCCTTCGCTATCAGCTGACCGACGACCTGTGAAACCGTGCTGTGGGTCGTCATCGTCACCGCCGCCAGATCCTTGACCGATTGGTCGGGGACCTGGGCGAGCTCGCTGAGCACAAACAGCTGCGCTGCGCTGACGCGGAATTCCCGCTCGACTGTTTCGGCGGCCGAGCGAAGTCCGCGCACCATGCGGCGGATTGCGTTTAGCGCCCGCGAGACGTCGGGCGGTTTGGAAGTTTTGCGCGCCATTAATGACCCGGGTGGGTCTCGAACCCACGACCTACGGATTAAAAGTCCGTTGCTCTACCAACTGAGCTACCGGGTCGATCGTGCGAACTGAAGATAAACGCGATGGTTGGGCTTAGACACCGTCTGTTTTTAGGCGCCGCGCGCCCGCCGGAGACGTCACAAATCTGCGTTGGGTCCGGATTTCAGGCTGCTCCCACGCCTTCAGGCGGTCCATGAGTGTCCGTCGGCAGTCTCGAAACGTCACTAGAGTAACCCGTGATGCGGGCGCGAAAATGCCATTCACCTTCCCCAAGGTCAACGCCGTCATTCGTGCTGTCCGGATGTCCAGACACCGCGAGGTTGCGGCTGCGCGCATGGCAGCCCTCGAGGAAAGCAACAGCGTCCTCCAGGTCCAGGCGCGGCAGCTCGAGCATCAGACCAACGAAGCCCGGGAGCTGGCGCACGAGCTCGCCCTCACCAACGAAGAGCTGAGGGCCGCGATCAGCGAGGCGCGGAAAGCGTGGGCCGCAGCCGACGCCGCCAATCGCTCCAAGGCGGAATTTCTGGCGGTGATGAGCCACGAGCTGCGCACTCCACTCAATTCCATCGGCGGCTACGTCGACCTGCTCGAGATGGAGCTGCGCGGGCCGCTCACCGAAGCCCAGCGCGCGGATCTCGGCCGCATCAAGCGCAGCCAGGAGCATCTCCTCGGCATCATCAACGACATCCTCAACTTCACGCGCCTCGAGGCCACCGAAGTCAAGTTCGACATCATCGAGGTCTCGGTGCGCGCGCTTGTCGTCGATCTGGATGCGGTCGTGAGTCCCCTCGCGCGCGCGAAAGCGCTCGAGTACCGCTGCGATATGCCATCGGCAAACGTCTACGTGTGTACCGATCCCGACAAGCTGCGACAGATAATGATCAACCTCGTGTCCAACGCCGTGAAGTTCACTCCGGCGGGCGGCAGAATCCGGGTCGCGTGCACCGTCGGCGAAAAGACCGTCTCCATTCACGTCGCCGACACCGGCGTCGGCATCCCCGCCGACAAGCAGGAGTCGGTATTCGAGCCGTTCGTGCAGCTCGACAGCGGTCTCACCCGCACCACCGACGGCACCGGCCTCGGGCTTCCGATCAGCCGAGGCCTGGCGCGGGGCATGGGCGGCGACATCACCCTCGCGAGCGAAGAGGGTGTCGGCTCGACCTTCACACTCGCGCTCCCACGTGCCGCGCGACGCCCGACGCCGATGGAGACGCCGCGCTTCCGCGGCCGGTGAGATAATGCATTTCCGTCGAATGGTCTGAACTTCGCATTGCTAGCCCTGGAAACCATTCGAGGGCGTTGCAATGGCTGTGGCAGTGGCAGGTGTGAGCTCCAAGGGTGCGTTGAAATGTCGCCGCAAGTTCCTGCGGTTTTTCCCCAAGGGGTTTTACGATCCGAAGTACGTCGACTGGGAGCGGGGCTACAAGTGGGAAGCCCATGAGCGCTGGGAAGAAATTCTGGATCGGAAAACCCACCACGACCTGATTGCGGAAGGCAGCTACGCTGAAGTCGCGCGCCGCGCGGTCACGATAGAATCGCGGACGAATCTGCTGTTCTCCTTCGAGAAGATGGCGCTTCGCGACGCCGTCAAATCAACCGCCGGCGCGAAGTCGTTCGCCGAGGGACTCTATGATTTCCTTTACGGCCGCGGCTCCCTCGAGGACAGGTTCGACGCCTGGTGCTCGGCTGTCGCCGGACTTCCGCGCCGGCAGACGAGAGTGCTGACCTGGCCTTTGGTCACCGTGTTCGGATTTCTCGCCCAGCCCGAAACCCATTTCTTCCTCAAGCCGATGGTGACGAGGACGGCAGCTGGGCAGTACGGATTCGACTTCCGCTACCACTCGCGGCCCAACTGGGAGACTTACGCCAATCTGCTGGAGTTCGCTCAGGTCGTGTCGGACGACCTCAGCGATCTCGAGCCGCGGGACATGATCGACATCCAGTCTTTCCTCTGGGTCCAGGGATCCGACGAATACGAGGAGTAGAACAAGCCCGCCTTGCGCGCGGACACGTTGAATAGGATTTTCGCTGTCCCCGAACCGGGCTCCATGTCCAGCAAGAAAACCATCCTGCGCATCACGGCGGCCCTCGCAGTGGGTGCCTGCGCATCCAGCCAGGCTCCGCCGCCCGCGAGCGCGCCGACCTCCGCCGCTCCGTCGACTCCGCCGTCGTCTGCGAAGCTCGCCGGCCTCCAGCGCCGAGACGGATTCATCCCGTTCTTTCTCGACTCCAGGCAGGGAAGGATCTATCTCGAGATTCCACGTGACTCGATGCGAGCGCTGATGTTCGTGAGCCTCGCGACCGGCCTCGGCTCCAACCCGATCGGACTCGATCGCGGCGCCGGCGGCGATTCCTACGTGACGCGATTCGACCGCAGCGGCGATCACGTGCTGGTGGTGTTCGAGAACTGGAACTACCGGAGCTCGGCGAGCGACAATCCGGCGCACCTGCGCACCGTGCTTGAAGCGTTTCCGCCGAGTACGGTCGCGGCGCTCCCGATCGTCTCACAGAACGGCGAGCGGGTAGTGGTCGACGCCACCGATTTCGTGATGCGCGACTGGAACGACGTCGCCGGAACCCTCACGTCGGGCAATGAGGGCAGCTACGCGATCGCGCGTGATCGCTCCAGCATTTACGCGCCGTACACCAAGACCTTTCCCGAGAACACCGAGATCGACGTGGCGCTCACGTTTGCGACCCAGGGCCGGCCTGGCCAGACCGTCGCGCGCATCGTGCCGGACGGCCGATCGTTCACGCTCAGACAGCACATCTCGCTGCTTCCCCTGCCCGACTCGTCGTATCAGCCGCGGGTGCTCGATCCACGCGTCGGTTTCTTCGGAATCACCTTCAAGGACTACGCGCAGCCCATTCAGGCGCCGCTCGAGCAGCGCTGGATCGCGCGGCACCGGCTCGAGCGCGTGAACCCGGCAGATCCGAACAGTCCGATCCGGAATCCGCTGGTTTACTACATCGATCGCGGAATTCCCGAGCCCATTCGGACCGCGACCAAAGAGGGCGTCAGCTGGTGGAGTGAGGCGTTCGATCGCGCGGGTCTAAAGGGCGCGTTCCGCGTCGAGGATCTCCCGGAAGGCGTGGATCCGATGGACGCGCGGTACAATGTCGTGCAGTGGGAGAACCGGAACGAGCGCGGTTGGTCCATCGGCGGCTCACTGGGCGATCCGCGCACCGGCGAGATCATCAAGGCGATGGCACGGCTCGATTCGCACCGCGCGCGCACCGATTACAACATCTACGCGGGACTCTTCGGCGCTGACGCCGCCGCGGCGGACACAGCTTTCGTGCTGGCGCGGGTTCGCCAGGTCAGCGCGCATGAAGTCGGTCATACCCTCGGGCTCGCCCACAATTTCATCGCGTCGACCTACGAGCGCGGCTCGGTGATGGACTATCCCCCGCCGCGGGTCCGGCTCGACGCCAACGGGAACATCGACGTCTCAAGCGCTTACGCCAGTGGACCTGGCGCATTCGATATCCTCGCCATTCACTGGGGGTACGGCATCTTCCCGCCCGGCACCGAGCAGGATTCGCTGCACGCCATCGTCGAGGACGGTCTCAAGCGAGGGCTGCTCTTTCTCTCCGATGCCGACGCGCGTCCTGACTACGCGTCCGACCCGCGCACCAACCTCTGGGACGACGAATCGAGCGCGGCAGATTTTCTCCGCGACGAGATGAAAGTCCGGAGCGTCGCGATGTCGAGATTCGGAGAGCACAACATCCGGGTCGGCGAGCCGCTCGCATTGCTGCAGGAGCGGTTCGTGCCCGTGTACCTAATGCACCGCTTCGCGCTCAGCTCGCTCACGCGAACGATCGGCGGGATGGAGTACGCCAATGCGGTTCGTGGTGATCACATGCAGGCGACCCGTCCGATCGACGGCGCCGCCCAGCGACGCGCACTTGCCCTGTTGATCAGCGCACTCCAGCCAAAGGAGCTGGCGATCCCGGACACGGTTCTGACGCTGCTCGGGCCGCGCCCGTTTTCCTACCAGCCATACGTCGAGCTGTTTGGCAGCCGCACCAGACCCGCGTTCGACGAGCTTGGCGCCGCGCGGAGTCTGGCGCAGATGATCGTCGATGGAATCCTGCAGCGGGAACGCGCAGCTCGCGTCGTCGCGTTTCAGACGAGGATGCCGAACCCCCTCACTCTCGGCGAAGTCGTCGATGCACTCACGGCTGACTGGCGCTCGCCGAGTCCTGGCAGCGCGAAAATGGACGCGCTGCGACGAGTTGCTCAGCGAGCGGTGGTGGACCGGCTGCTGGTCCTGGCGGCGGACAAAGAGGCGGCGCCTGAAGTGAGGGCGCTGGTCGACCTCAAGATCGCCGAGCTGCGCAACCGTAGCCGTGAGCTCGCGTCGGCGGGCGACGAGCAGCGTCGCGCGCACTGGTCGGCGATCGCCGGCGATCTTACCCGCTGGATGGAGCGTCGGGAATTGCCTGAGCCGACACCTGCCCTGAAAACGCCGCCAGGAGATCCGTTCGGCATCGATTGGTAGGTGCCGGAGAGAGCGATTCAGTCGTCTTTATTGCGACGGATTCTCCTCTTCGCGACCGGTTTTGCCCAACGAACAGGCATTGACGAGCCCGGCCAGGCTCGCCGCGCTCCAAAAGACAGGACTTCTCGATGGCCCCTGCGAGGACTGCTTCGACGCTTTCACGCGTCTCGCAGCCCAGCTGGTGGGCGTGCCTACAGTTCTGATCTCACTCGTAGAATCCGGGCGCCAGTATTTCAAGAGCACCGCCGGCGCTGAGGAGCCAACCCGCGGTTGGCACCCACTCGACACCACCTACTGCCAGGACGTCGTCGGTGGCGCCGCCCCGATTGTCGTCGCGGATGCCTGGAACGAGACGGCACTCGCCGGCCGGGGGACCAAGGCGCGCGCGTACGCCGGATTTCCCCTCACCACCGAAGACGGCCACGTGCTCGGCACGTTTTGCGCTCTCGACGAGCGCCCCCGCGACTGGACTCGTCGCGACATCGATGTCCTGACGGCGCTTACCACCGCGACCCGCTCCGAGATCCAGCGCCGGATTGCACAGCGCGCCGCGCACGACACCCAGCTCCGGCTGATGGCGGAGCGAACCCTCGCTCACGCAGTGCAGCAGCAGATGCCGGTCGGCGTGATCGTCGCCGAGATTCCGGGCGGCCGGCTGGTTTCGGTAAACGCGCAGATGACCGAGATCTTCCGCACGTCCTTCATGCCGGCATCGGATCTCACCGATTACCGCGAGCTGATTGGATTCCACGACAATGGCACATCGTACACGCCATTCGAGTGGCCACTTGCCCGCACCGTGATGACGAAAGAGCGGGTACGCGGCGAGGAGATCAAAATCCGCCGTGGCGATGGGACCGACGGACACATCCGTATGAGCTCGGCGCCAGTTCAGGATGCTGAAGGGAACATCGTCGCGGCCGTCGCAATCGTCGTGGATCTCAGCGAACAGCGTAGTGCCGAGCGGGCGCTGCGCACCACCGACGAGCGTTTCCGCTTCGTCGCCAAAGCCACCAACGACGTCATCTGGGACTGGGACATCAAGACCAACGCGCTGGTGTGGAACGATTCGGTAGAAACGGTCTTCGGACACAAGCAGAACCGGATCTTCCCCGAAATCCAGTGGTGGTACGATCACATCCATCCCGAAGATCGCGAGCGCGTGATCGCCGGCATCCACGGGGTTCTCGACCACGGCGGGACGAGCTGGAGCGATCAATACCGGTACCGCCGCGCGGACGGCAATTACGCGAATGTGATGGACCGCGGCTACATCGCGCGCGACAGCACCGGCGAGCCACAGCGCATGATCGGGGCGATGACCGACGTGACCGAGAAGTCCCGCTCGGAAGCAGCCATTCGATTCCAGGCGCAGCTCCTGAACGCGGTGCAACAGGCGGTGGTCGCGACGGATCCCGAAGGCCTCGTGATCTTCTGGAACGATTTCGCGGAGAGGCTTTACGGCTGGCCCGCGGAGGAGGCCGTTGGAAAGCCCATTCAGGAGCTGACGCCATCGCCGTTCCTGCGCGAGCACAGCGCCGACATCTTCGAGCGCGGCGCGGGCGGCGATAGCTGGACGGGAGAATTCCTGGTCCAGGGCAAGAGCGGAAAGGCGTTCCCCGCTCTGCTAACTACATCTCCGATCCGCGACGAGCGCGGCACCGTGCTCGGCTTCGTGCTGGTGTCAATCGATCTCAGCGAGCGTCGCGCGCTCGAGGAGCAATTCCGCCAGTCGCAAAAGATGGACGCCGTCGGACGCCTCGCCGGTGGCATCGCACACGATTTCAACAACCTGCTGACCGTGATCCGGCTCAATACCGAGATCATCATGGATGGCTTCGATCCGACGGATCCGCGCAGCGAAGACGTGAAGCAGATCCGGAGCGCCGCGGAGCGCGCTTCGTCGCTGACCAGGCAGCTGCTCGCTTTCAGTCGCAAGCAGATTCTGCAGCCGCGCGTGCTCGACATGAACAGCGTCGTCTCGACGGTAGAGCCGATGCTCCAGCGCCTGATCGGCGAAGACATCACCATCGCCTCGAGCTGCAACGCGCGAGGCTACGTTGTCGCTGATCCTGGCCAGATCGAGCAGATCCTCGTCAACCTGGTGGTCAACGCCCGCGATGCTATGCCGCAGGGCGGGACGATCAGCATCGAGACCCAGAACGCGATGCTCGATGAGACCTACACCAGCGAACACGCCCCGGTAGTCCCCGGGCGCTACGTCATGCTCGCGGTCGGAGACAACGGCGTCGGCATGAACCGCGACACCAAAGAGCACGCCTTCGATCCGTTCTTTACTACCAAGGAAGCGGGCAAGGGAACCGGCCTCGGACTCGCCACTGTCTACGGAATCGTCAAGCAATCGGGCGGCTATATCTGGATCTACAGCGAGCCGGGACTCGGCACTACCCTCAAGCTGTATTTCCCCGAAGTGAGCGCCGCGGCGGCATTCACCAACGCGGAGTACAAACCGACCGCGAAGCTCGGCGCGCGTGGATCGGAGACGATTCTCCTCGTCGAGGACGAGGAAGCCGTGCGGGGCCTCACCTCGCGAATTCTCGAGAAGCAGGGTTATCGCGTCATCGTCGCGGAGCACGGACGACAGGCGATGGACATCGCGGCAAGGGAAGAGGGCCGCATCGACCTCGTTCTCACCGACATTGTGATGCCGGGGATGAACGGACGAGGCCTCGTCGAGCGGCTCGCCGGCATTCGTCCGCGCATCAAATCTCTCTACATGTCGGGTTACACCGACGACGACATCATCCGTCGCGGATTCATCGAGCCGTCGAAGAGCTTCCTGCAAAAGCCCTTCACATCAGAATCCCTGCTCCAAACCGTAAGAAAGGTCCTCGACGAAGGCTGAGCCGCCAAGGCTCGTTGTCCGTTACTTGCATGGGAACGACGTTTCCATGCAGTCCACCTCGCCCCTCGTCCGCGATACTGAGCTCGCGGGCGATTCCGCGCCCGTCAATGTCCTGATAGTGGACGACCGGCCGGAAAACCTTCTCGCCATTGAGGCGATCCTCGAGCCCCTCGGTGAAAACCTTGTACGGGCGAGCTCGGGTGAGGAGGCACTCGGCCATCTGCTCGACGCGGATTTCGCTCTGGTTCTGCTGGACGTCGCGATGCCCGGCATGGACGGCCTCGAGACCGCCAAACGGATCAAGCAGCGACGGAAAACCGCTGGAATTCCGATCATCTTCCTCACCGCGAGCAATCCGGACGAGCGGCTGATCCTTCGCGGTTACGAGAGCGGAGCCGTCGACTACCTCTTCAAGCCGCTCAACCCCGACGTGGTTAGATCCAAGGTCAGCGTGTTCTGTGACCTCTACCGCAGCAAAGAGAGAACGCGCGTCGCGGCAGCCGAGCTCGCCCGGGCACAGGCGGCAGCCGCCGAGGCTCGCGACGGACAGAAACGTCTCTCCGATGTTCTCGAGCGTATCAGCGACGCGTTCTTCGCGCTCGACGAGAAGTGGCGGTTCACCTACTTGAACGAAAAGGCAGCGCTGATCCTGCAGCGCCGCCGCGAGGATCTCGTCGGGAAAGTGATCTGGGAAGAATTTCCAGAGAGCGACACTTCGACTTTTGCGGACCAATACCGGCACGCCGTCGAGTCACAATCGGTGGTCGCATTCGCCGAGTACTACCCACCGCTCGACTCGTGGTTCGAGGTTCACGCCTACCCGTCGCGCGAAGGGTTGTCCGTTTACTTCGCCGACATCTCCGACAAGCAGCGCGCGCAGCGAATGCTCCAGGAGAGTGAAAAGCGTTTTCGCTCGTTGATCGAATCGACGACGGCGGCAGTCTGGAAGATGGACCGCAACGGGGCGATGATCGTCGAGGAAGATGACTGGCACCACCTCACCGGCCAGTCGTTCGACGAAATGCGGGGCACCGGCTGGCTCGATGCCATCCATCCCGAGGATCGCGACAAGACGGTGACCGCGTGGCGGAAAGCCCTGTCTGCCGGCGCCATCTACGAAGTAGAGCATCGGGTGAGAAATCGCGCCGGCGACTACGTGGAAATGTTGGCGCGGGCAGTCCCCGTCTTCGACGCCACTGGCAACATCGAGGAGTGGGTCGGAACTCATTCCGACATTACGGCGCGGAAGCACGCCGAGCGGCAGCGCGACCTGGCGCTCGAGGGAGCGGTGGACGCCCGAGAGGCGGCCGAGCGCGCGCAGGCAGAAGCGGAGATGGCAAACCGTGGCAAGAGCGAATTCCTCGCCACCATGAGTCACGAGTTCCGTACTCCGCTGAATGCCATACTCGGCTACACCCAGCTGATCGACATGGGCGTACTCGGCGCGGTCAGCCCGCCGCAACACGATCATCTGCAGCGACTGCGCTCGAGCGCGGTGCACCTGCTGGGGCTGGTCAATGACATTCTCGACCTGTCGAAGATCGAGGCGGGCCGCGTGAGCGTGTCGCGAGAGACGGCGTACGTGAGCGACGTGATTCACGCCACGATCGCGCTGGTCGGACCACAGGCAGTGGCGCGCGGGATCGACTATCCGGAGGAATGCGAGGGCGCCGATGGCACGTCGTACATGGGTGACCCCGACCGGGTGCGTCAGATTCTCGTGAACCTGCTGTCGAATGCCGTCAAATTCACCAACCCCGGCGGCGAGGTCACGCTCCTTTGCGGCTCTGCGGACCATCCCGATCCAGGGGCACGCCTGGT
>Ga0070664_100000508_pt1 | contig 29520 bp, 25 predicted proteins | sample KBSC73metaG_FD_65863 | JGI IMG/M metagenome (GOLD analysis project Ga0070664, IMG submission 65863) | Corn rhizosphere microbial communities from Kellogg Biological Station, Michigan, USA - KBS C7-3 metaG | ecosystem: Host-associated > Plants > Roots > Rhizosphere > Soil ... | reverse complement strand
CTTTCCGAAGTCCTGAGAGCCGTCAAGCTCGAAGGCGCGCTGTTCTTCAATGCAGAATTTTCAGCGCCGTGGTGTATCCGATCATCCGGTTCTGCGGGGATCGCATCTTTTCTCTCTCCTGCCCCACGTCACCTGGTCATGTATCACTTCCTGACGGAGGGACGGGCGTATGCACGACTGCCGAACGGTAAGCGTGTGCTGCTGACAGCCGGCGACATCGTCATCCTGCCGCACGGCGACGCTCACTTTCTGGGCAATGGATCTCCGGAAAGGCCGGTGGATTCCGTTCAGACATTTGCGAAAAACTTAAGCCAGGGGCTCAAGCTCGCGCGCTTTGGTGGTGGCGGCGAGATCACACGGTTCGTGTGCGGATACTTTGCATGCGATCCCCGGCTGAGTGAGATCTTTCTTTCAGGCTTGCCGCCGATGCTGAGCGTGCATGTGGCCAATGAACCTTCAGGCCACTGGCTGGAACAATCGATCCGCTTCTCTGTGGACGATGTGAACGGATCCCACGCGGGGAGCGGCCTGGTGCTCGCGAGACTGTCAGAGGTGCTGTTCGTCGAGACACTGAGGCGTTACATCAATTCGCTGCCTGCCGAACAAAAAGGATGGCTGGCCGGCGCACGCGATCCCGTCATCGGCCAGGCACTCGCACTGCTTCACAAGGAACCCGCCGAACCATGGACGATTTCGGAGTTGGCAAGACGCGTGGGCTTGTCGCGCACACGGCTGGCGGAACGATTCCGCCATTTCCTGGAAGAGTCCCCCATGGCGTATCTCGCCAAATGGCGGCTGAAGCTGGGCGCAGAGATTCTTCAGTCGTCGGAGGATAGTGTTTCAGAAATTGCAGCGACGGTGGGCTATGGATCCGAAGCGGCGTTCAATCGCGCGTTCAAGCGCGAATATGATTGCCCGCCGGCACAGTACCGAAGATCGCAGGCAAAAAGAAACTCCCCGGCTGCAAGCCGGGGAGTTTAGAAAACTAACCACATTTGAGGAACTCCGCCGGGCAGCGATTCCGATTGCCCGGCGGAGTTTTGTTAAATTAGAAGGTGAACCGAAGCTGACCCTGGAAGGACCGGGTCCCGGTCTTCGTTGTGATCGATCCGAAGTCCGTGGTTTGGGTCGCCAAAGACAGGTTGGGGTTACCAGGCGTCGGGTGATTCATGATGTTGGTCGCATCCACACGCACCTGAAGACTCTTGGATTCGGTGATCCGGAACGTCTTTCCTAGATTCCCGTCCAACGTCCAGGATCCAACTGTCCGAATCGTGTTCTGCGGCATATTGCCCGGCTTCCCAGGCATCGCCTGCTGAAGGACAATGGCATTGGTTTGCGCATCGGCTAGAGCCAGAAGCGTACAGTTGCCGCCAGAAACCAGGTTGGTGCCGAAGGGATCTGTGTGATCGACAATCCCTCCAGTGGCGCACTGCGGATCCGGGACCTTGTTGTAAATATTCGGCGATCCAAAATAGGTGCCCGTTGCCGGACCTCCGGTTCCCGCACCGCCGGGTCCATTGCCGGCAGGTCCGTTCCAATTGACGGATCCACCGGTACGCGAAAACTGTCCGAGATTGTCCGGAGTGAAGTTGGCATACATTCCCGTGGATCCACTGACGGTCAATGGCACCCCGGAAGTCACGTTGTAGATGATGTTCGCTTGCCACTTCTCGACAAGGCGTGCCACAAATCCCGAACTGTTACCCAAAACGACCTTGTTCGGGCCGAATGGCAATTCGAAGCTGCCATTGCTGCGGAACTCGTGCTTGTGATCGCCACTGGTCAGGCTGTAGTCGGCGTTGTAATTCAATGGATCGGTTGCCGTGCCGCTCAGGTCCAACGCCTTTGCGAACGCATACGTCGCCTGATAGGTGACGCCTTGTAGCGGACGCAGCGTGACCTGCCCCTGAAGTGAATTGTAGTTGGATCTGCCATTGCTGGCCAGATACGTGGTCGTGTTCCCCATTTGCGGATTGATGGAGATGTAATTCTCCGGGAAGCACCGCAGGGGCAGATTGATTGCGGGCCCCACCACCGTGCTTCCATTTGCAAGGAGGTCGCAACCATTCCGCAGAACTCGGCCACCGACATTGGCATACGCCGCGCCAGTCGCCGGATCGATCGGCAGAGCCCGAAGATTGCCCGCGGCACCCAGAGGGGTACCTACAGGGACACTGGCTGTGCTCAGCGTGTTAAGCGTTTGCGCTACTCGCAGGAGGTTCCCGTTTGCAAGATCACCTTGGATTGTTGTACCTATTCCAGTGCTGATATTGCTTCTTCGCAGATGGTCCGAAGCATGGTTGACCACCTGATTTCCGCTGACCGTAGACGTCGTCCCAATGGGGCCGTAGGCGACTCCGGTTGGCAGCGTCCCTGTGCCGTGCAAATCCAGTCCTGCCATCATTTGATCCAACAGAGTCGATTCTCCGCCTTCTCGCGTCAATTCCAGCGCATCCATCAGTTCTTTGTTGTAATAGATGTTAGCCAGATTCGGATTCACCGATGTTTCCAGGCGTTTCGCGATCGTGCCGACGTAGTTGAGTGAGACCTGAACCTTCCGGTTCACATTGCGTTGAAGCGACAGTGTGAAATTCTGGGTGTAGTTGGTCTGATGGTCGGGCGCATAGGACGAGATTGCGCTGGAACGGCTGTACACCAAAATCTGGCCGCCGGGCAATGCCGGATTGGTCGGTCGCACCGGGACCAGCTGATATGCATTGGAAAGGTTCAATACGGTGCTCGCAAATTCGCTCTGCACGGTCCGGCCGTTCGAGATTGCACCGGGCGAGTTGCCCGCCACAGCTTCGATTGTGTTGGAGAAGCCGCCGCCGACAAGGCGCCCGCTTCCACCATACGTCATCTGGTAGCCGCCGCGAAGAGTCGTCTTGCCTTCTCCAAACCACGGTACCTGCCAGGAGAATCCGACAGCCGGGCCGAAGTTATTCAGATCGTTCGGCAGCACGGATTTGTCGGGGTTCGGAGAATTCGGACCGACGAATTCAATCGTCGTGAGTTTCGCGGGATCGCAGGTGGACACCGGAAGGGCGGCCGACTGCGTGACGCCATTGGCGCACGACAGGAAGGGCGTTGAAGGGTTGGTTCCGTAACCCGTCAGGAAGACATTTCCGGGTGTCAGCCAGTTGGAGAAAATATTCCCACTGGAAGGTGCCCCGATTCCAAACAGTCCGTTGCCTTGTCCGACGGTTGTGGAAGTGAATCCTTCTGAAAAATAGGGAGACCCAAAGTAATCAAACCGCAGACCGATGTTCATGGTCAGGTTTTTGCTAACTTTCCAGTCGTCCTTCGCAAACGCATTCCACTCATTGATCACAGTCGTACGATGCTTGCGATGATCCGCTTCGGTTGCGACGTTCTGCCACGTGCCGTTGACGACATCGTTATTATTGTCGATCCAGAAGATTTGAGTCGCGTCCGTGACCGAGCCCGCCAGAAAATATTCCAGGTTGGCGGTCAGGGTCCGGTTTGTCTGAAGGGTGTTGGGATATGCCGTATTATTTGCGCTCGCCAACGGTGAAGTGAAAGCAGTTTGCGATCCTCCGTTGATGATGGGATACATCAGCGCGATACCGCCGCCAGCGGTAATATTGCTGTACCCTTTGGACTTTGTCATGTTGGTTTCGACGCCAAACTTGAAAGCATGCCGGCCCATGGTCCAGCTGAAAGTATCCGCAAAATTCAGCAGCGGACTCTGGTTCCCGTTGTACTGGCCGGGATTGGTGTTCATGACGCCGTTTGCATTTCCTCCGAACAGTGTCGGATTGATCAGCGTCTGGTAGCACGCCTTGCTTCCGCAATCGGGGCTGGTTGCAAAATATCCATCGAGGCCGATCGTTGGCTGAGTCCCAGTCAGATTCATCATGTAACTTTGGGCACGCGACTGAACTGAACTGTCCGGGTAACTGGTTTCCCAGGGAGCGTCGACGCCGGCGTTTTCATATCGAATGCCCATACGCGCCTCATTGAGAAGCGAACTGGACAGCGTCGACGTGAAATTGATTGTGAACACCTGAGGCCACCTCTTCGTCGTATAGGCAATCTGGTCGGGCCAGTTGGGGACATCGCTGTCGGTCTTATTCTTTTCGTACGTCCACCCGCCGCTGAGTTTTTCCCTGGCATTGAAGTTGTGATCGATTTTGCCATTGAACTGCCAGCGATCGGTGTTCAGATCGGTTCCCGTCGTGACGGCGGCACCACTATTGCCATGCCGGCCACGCACGTAGCGATAGGCTGCGGTATTGAGTCCGTCTCCGACACCCGTCGTCACGCCAGCTATAGTTTGAGTGACCGCAAAGTTATTGGCGTGCGGCATTTCCTTCAAAATTTTTGCAATGTATCCCGTGGAATCCATCCCAGGCCGGTTGGGGTCCCATGGGGCGCCACCAACGCCTCGCGCCGTACCTCCGGGACAATCCGCGGCGGTAAACGGAGTGCCATCCGCCTTGTTAGGCCCAAACACGCTAAGGCAATTCAATCCGCCCGTATAAGGTAGATTTCCGGGAGCGAACGCCGGGGTCACCGGGCTACCGTTAATGTCTACTGTGGGGTAAGTCGCGTTAGGATTATTCGCAGTATTATTCGAAACCGCAATTCCGGCATTCGCGTTGTTCCAAGAGTCGAAGTAACGGAAAACGCCGTTGCGTGCCGTGTCCGTCAACACCGTTGCCGTGGTCAACGTCCGCTGGAAATTTTTCTGTTGATCCCACAACACAAAGAAGAATGTCTTATTCTTGATGATCGGTCCGCCGAAGCTCACGGTCGGATGATAGTTGCTGAACCATGTCGGCTTGTTGGTCAGAGTCCATTTGCAGCTGTCCGATGCCTGCTGAACCGCGCACGTGGTTCCGGAGTCATCTTTAAAACTGCCGACCTGATTGGCAGCCCAGGTATTGGGATTCAATCCGCTATTGGTGTAGAGAAGCGTAGCTGCTCCTGTGAAACGGTTCGTTCCGGATCGCGTGGTCACAATCACCTGGCCATTGCCGCGTCCCATTTCTGCATCGACGGGGGCGAGGATGATCTTGATTTCACCAACCAGATCCGGATTGATGACGGTGGTCGCAAACACGCCATTGACGAAGCGGCCGTCACTCACGCTCAATCCATCACGCACGGTATTGATCGATCCGGCACTAATGCCGGCAAAGTTGGCATTTGCGCCGGTGCCGTTCACGCCGGCGACGGTGTTGATCAACTGCAGCACGTCGCCGCCAATCATGGGCAGATCGCGCACCTTGTCCGCATTCAACGCCTCGCCAATTGACGGTGATGACTGCGCGATAATCTGACTGGCATCCACCGCCACATCGACAGTTGTTCCAGCAGCCGATCCCAGTTTCAAAATAATATTGAATCGCTGATTCTCGGCCGAGCCCAGAGTGATGTTCTCAACCGTTGCCGTCTGAAAGCCCTGCAGTGTCGCCGTAATCTTGTATGGTCCGGGGGGCAATGTGACGAAGTTGTAAGTTCCCGAGTCGTTCGTCAGCGAAGTCGAGACCACACCAGTCGCCGTGTTCGTCGCTGTGACAGCGACACCCGGAATCAAAGCGCTCGTCGGATCCGAAACGGTTCCACTGATTCCGCTGGTCTGTGCGAATGTACTGGTGGCAAGAAGCAAGCAGAGCATGAAGGCTGCCGGAGCAGCCAACATGAATTTGGCAAGACGCATGTACCCCCCTATTCATGGTCGCGAAAGGAATGAATCATTCTTTCACGTGGATAACTGAGACTTCGGTAGATTTGCTCTCCAGAGTCTTATCAGCGTTCGGATTTAAACTCAGGTGAAATGAAAGTGTCAAGCAGTCTATTGACAAACGATCAAAATCGAGATCGATCAGATTTATTCGGAGGTATCCACAGCGAACGCCCTGTGAGTTCGCGATGATCGAGTCCCGCGGCTTTGTCCATCAGCGCCAGCGATTCGGGCAATGGAACGCGGAATCGCCATTCGTCTTCGCGTCCTCCGGCAGCATTCCACTCTCTGGCCCAATGGGGCCACCACGACGCGACACTCCTGGCGATGGGTTCAATCACGAGAACCGCGGAGCCCTGACGTGCCGCGGAAAGCATCTCTCGCAACATTCGCGTCCTCATCTCATCGGAAAGTTCATTGATCGTGAATGCCGCAATCACGGCGCCAGTCTTTCCGATTTTGAACGTGGCCAGATCGTCGGGCCGAACGGCGCAGCGCAAATTGAAAACGCCGTACGTCCATTTGGCTTCGCGCATCGCCCATGAGTTTCGATCGATGCCGGTAATCCGCGGTTGAGTATTCATTTCCAGAGCCCACGCGGCACTGGCAATACCAGTGCCGCATCCAAGATCCAGGACGTCGGATGTGGAAACCTTTGCGGCATCGAGAGCCCGGACAATTTCTCGGACGAGAAGAAAATGAAGCGGGGCAAAGTAGGTTGCAAACGCGGCCCGCTTGCCGGCGCCTTCGAACGCGCCTCCCTCCCCTATGCGATTCCGGCGTTCGACATAGAGAGCGGAAAGAGCCTGCACCGCCCTTCGAACTTCCTGGAAATTGAGCGCTGCAAAATGCCGTTCTTCCAGGGCACCAAGCCAGCGTAAAAACGGGTCCGGCATCATTTATATATATCAGCCTCATCAATTTTTCCGTCTATGCTCTAAGAAATTCGTCCCCCGGCAGTTATCAACAGCAGAAGACCTCATGGAAGACACTCCCAAATCCGAGTGGATCGTCAAGACGCTGAATCTCCACGAGAGATCACTGATCCGATACGCATCCTGGATTCTCAACGACATCGAGTGCGCCCGTGAGGTGGTTCAGGAAACCTTCCTGCGATTGTGCAAGGAAGATCCTGCACAGGTTTCCGGGCATCTCGCCCAATGGCTGTTTACGGTCTGCCGCAATCTGGCATTTGATGCGCGGCGAAAGGAAACGCGTATGGCGCCTCTGGGACAAATCGAAGTCGGGGTTGCACCCGGTCTCGATGAAAAACAAACGGTGAGCGAGATTCTGATGGTGGTTCAGACGCTGCCGAAGAATCAACGCGAAGTCATCTACCTCAAATTCCAATGCGATCTCAGTTACAAGGAGATCAGCGACATCACCAAACTGTCGGTCACCAATGTCGGTTTTCTCATTCACACCGCAGTCCGCAACATCCGACAGCAGATGCTTTCCGAAACCACGAGCCAGACGAGCCGCAATGCCCAGGTAAGGAGGATCCAATGACTTTCAACCCAGACGATCCCAAATGGACAGCCTACGTTCTTGGCGAGCTCGAAGACTCGGAACGGGCAGAAGTCGAAAGTCTGCTGGAATCCTCCGAGGATGCCCGCGCTTACGTGGAAGAACTGCGCGTCGCAACAGGAGCCCTCGAGCACGAATTGAAGGATTTCAAATTCGGCTTTCCGCCGGAGATCAATGCAGGACTGGCCACCAACCTGACCGACACACAGCGCGCAGCGATTCAGGCCGCAGCGGCGATCGAGGCCGCGGCAGGTACGGATCATAGTGTCCGCTGGTTCAAACAGCCGCAGACCCATCAGGCATTGCTTGGAGGAGTCGCCATCGCCGCGATGATCCTGATCGCGGTCGCGATTCCATCGCTCTGGAAAGCGCAGAAACCGGATGGGACTGCGGACGCAACCGTTCAGTCGGCGAGCGCTTCGAAAACGGAGGAGACTATTGCGCCTTCGCCGGCAGTCGCATCGGAGCCTGCATCGAAACCGACAATCACAAACGAGGTTGTGGTAGCGAGTAACAACAAGGCCGCTCAGTCAGAACAACGTGACACACGTGAACTGAGTGATACGGCTCCGCCTGCTTCCCCAGGTGTGCAGCAGCCCCCATCAGCGACGGCCACGGTGCCCTCCGAAAGTTCTGAAACAGCGAAGCAGGAAGCCACTCCCAGAGCTGCGGTCGCTCCGCCGAATCCTGTGGTGAATCCGACGGGGGGCAACAACATTATTAATGATGTATTTCCTCCGATCGGTGCTGCGAGGGGTGGGGGCGGCGGTGTAGGAGGTGGAGGCGCCCGCGGAGGACGTGGAGGTGGAGTCGGTCGAGGTAACGGGACTGGATTACTGACGACGGCACAAAATGGGACAATCAGTGGAACCGTTACGGATTCTACCGGCGCCTTGATTCCAGGCGTCACAGTCACGGCCACAAATACCGAAAGTGGTGTCGCCACAACTGCATTGACGAATGCCTCCGCCGTTTACACCTTTACAGGACTGACACCAGGACCGTATCGGCTGACCGCAGCCCTTGGTGGATTTCAGACGGCGATGCTGGTCAACATCAATCTGGGCCCAGCCGAGTCGCAACGTGTCGACATCGCCATGAAGATTTCGAATTCAGCGACCACGGTGGACGTTTCAGTGGCGGCTCCCTCCGTTCTTCAGCAGTCGGGAGCATCTGTCGGTGCAGTTACATTGGACCAAAGAGCACAGAACCTTCCACTGATTGGAAACAATGTACTCAATCTTCTCAATATCCTGCCTGGCACAATCAATACCCTGCCTGATGCACAGACTTCGCTCCAAGGGGTGCAAACGACTCGTGATGGGCTTTCGGTCCAAGACTTGCGAGGTGCTGCTACAGTCGGAGCTCCTGCAGGTGGGGGTGCAGGGCGCGGTAACAGTGGTGGCCAATATCAAATTGGAGGGGCAGCAGCGGCGCCACCTCCGCCACCACCAGTGGCCCCGGGCCGAACGGTGATAAACCCGGATTTAGTCGGCGAGACGCGAATCATTCTGGGCCCAATCGATCTCGACGGCATCTCCACTTACGATCGCCGCGTTTCGCCGCCGAACACGGCGAATTACGCTCCGATCACGGACAATCCGTTCCGACGCGTGAGTCAGGAGCCCCTCTCGACGTTCTCCAGCGACGTCGATACGGCGTCGTATGCCAACCTGCGACGTTTCATCAATCAGAACCAATTGCCGCCCGCCGCTGCGGTACGTATCGAAGAGATGGTCAACTACTTTAACTACGACTACGCCCAACCATCCGGAAAAGATCCCATTGGTGCGGCGATGGAAATCGCATCCGCTCCCTGGAACCCCACGCATCGCCTGGTTCGAATCGGAATCAAGGCACGGGATATCGATACGCGGCGAAGGCCGCCCAGCAATCTCGTTTTCCTCATCGATGTCTCCGGCTCGATGCAGCCGCCGGAACGGCTGCCACTCATCAAGAATGGCTTGAAAATGCTCGTGGGAAGTCTCACTGAAAATGACCATGTCTCGATTGTTGTCTATGCGGGAGCTTCGGGAGTCGTTCTTCCATCCACGAGCGGCAATCGCCGAGACATCATCAACGCCGCTCTGGACAGACTCGAAGCCGGAGGCTCCACCAATGGCGGAGCTGGAATCCAGCTGGCCTATCAGATTGCAACGAGCAGCTTCATTCCCGGCGGTGTGAATCGGGTGATTCTTGCCACCGATGGCGACTTCAACGTCGGCGTCACCAACCAGACCGAGCTCACACGCCTGATTCAGGACCGCGCCAGGAGCGGAGTATTCCTCAGCGTGCTGGGTGTCGGTACCGACAACCTGAAAGATTCCACCATGGAACGACTCGCCGACACCGGCAACGGCAACTACGCCTACCTGGATTCGATGAACGAAGCCTACAAGGTTCTCGTAGAACAGATGAGCGGAACGCTGGTGACCGTCGCCAAGGACGTGAAGCTGCAGGTGGAGTTCAATCCCGCCGTCGTGGAAGCGTATCGTCTGATTGGTTATGAGAACCGACTGCTCGCCAATGCCGATTTCAACAACGACCGCAAGGATGCCGGCGACATGGGCGCAGGCCACACGGTAACGGCGCTTTATGAAATCGTGCCACGGGGAGGATCGGTTCCCGGGCCCGACATCGACCCGCTCAAGTATCAGACGCCGGCGCAGGCTCCGGCTCCGCAGGTTCGGAGTGGCAGCACGGAAACGCTCACGCTGAAGATTCGTTACAAGGATCCGGATGGCACGGAGAGCAAATTGCTATCTCTGCCGCTGACCGATCGCGAAGGCACATTCTCCAAAGCGTCGGCGGACTTCCGGTTTGCCGCATCCGTCGCGGAGTTCGGAATGATTCTGCGGAACTCTCCATATCGGGGTAATGCAACGGTGGGAGAAGTCATCGAAAACGCCCAGGCCAGCAGAGGGTCGGACAAAAACGGCTATCGTCAGGAGTTTATCCAGCTGGTACAGAAGGCGCGTCAATTACGCGGGCGAGAATAAAGCGGCCGGGGAATTTGTCATTAATCCATTGTCATTTGCGGAAGGGAAAGAAGGCTCCTTCCTTCGATGACAAATGACAATGGATTAATGACAAATGACGAGTCCCCGATCAATATCGGCTGCGGCCTCCTCCGCCTCCTCGATCTTCACGTGGGGTGACCGGACGTGCCTCCGCAACCGTAATGGCACGGCCGCCAACACTCTGTCCGTTCAATTTCTGTATCGCATCGGAGGCTTCCTCGTCCGATGACATTTCAACGAAGCCGAATCCCTTGCTCCGCCCGGTATCGCGATCCATGATGATCTTTGCTGAAGTCACGCTGCCGGATTGAGCAAACATTTCCTGCAGGCTTTCATCCGTCGCGCTGAATGGAAGATTGCCGACATAAAGTTTCTTTCCCATGATGCTCCTTAGCTTCCGTGGAATTTCTACTTTATAGCACGGGCTTATTGACCCGTCAGCCAGGAATTTCGCAAGCGCCGCGAGGCCTCGGAAGCCCCCGGAATTTCTTCCAGACGGTAGAGGATGTAATCCGATTCCCGGAGTTGCATCACGACATCCACGGTCCGCCGGAATCGCTGCACCTGAATGGTGACGCGGTCTCCCGGCTTGTATCGGGCGAGAAGCGAATTCCAATTATCGTGAGAAACACGCGACCCCCCAATCGACAGCATCACATCGCCTTCCTGCAGTCCCGCCTCCTGTGCCGCCGAACCCGCTCGAAGTGCACCCACACGCGGACTTTGCCGATCATTTCCATCGATGGTAATCCCGGATGCGGCATTGCGAGCCGGCGAGCGCACCAGGCGCAACCCCGCCGCCGCAAACGCTTCGTCGTATGGCAGCGGCTCCACGCCGCGAATATAGCGGTCGTAAAAGGAAGACATGTTCGTGTCCGCTACGCTGGAGAGGACTCGAACAAAGTCTTCCTGCGTGTACCCTCGCCCTTTCAGGTAGTACGTCGCATTCGGCGCTTTGACGTAGAACTCGTCGTACATCTGCTTGAAGACATCATCGAGCGATCGCCGGCCACCGCTCCGTTGGCGAATTTCAAGATCCAGGACCAGGCCGATCAGTTCCCCTTTCGTGTAGTAGCTGACTGTCGTGTTGTAGAAATTATTCTGCTGGTTATAAACCTCCGCATCCATGAATGGCGCAAACAACGACGCGTCCTCGGCGCTCATCAGCCGAACGCCGGGCTGATTCTCCACGGTGGTGATGGTCTGTTCGAGATCCTGCAGAGTCTTTGAATCGTCCCAGAGTCCTGCACGTCGCATCATCATGGTGCCGTAGTACTGCGTCAGTCCTTCGGCAATCCACAGGCTGCCGGTATTGGCGGGACGCGTCCAATCCCATGGACCGAGTTCCACAGGCCGGAGCCGCTTCACATTCCAGGAATGAAAGAATTCATGCGCAACCGTTTCCACCGTCGTCTCATACGTATTCTGTTCGGATAGCACGCCGCCACGAATGATCTGCGTGGATACCAGGTGCTCCATGCCGTCGTAGGAATGATCGTCGGCCGCAAAATGTATCAGAAACGTGTAGCGATCGAATTCCGGAGGACCCCACATCGCGACTTCCGCGGTGACCAGCTTCTGGATGTCGCGAATCAGGCTTGCCTTCGCAGAGTTCACCTCGGCACGGGAATGAATGACAACGCGGTAAACCTTTCCGCCAACGGTAAATTCGTCCTGTGTCCAGTCGGCGCCAATCTCTGTCGGATTATCGATAAGCAATTCGTAGTTGGGATAACGCCATGCCATCTGGTCCGGAACGTCCGTACGTCCGTTGATGACGCGCCAGCCGGCAGGCGGGTGAATCTGAAGTTCCACCGCATCCTGCTTGTGTCCGACGACATACATGAAAATTTCGCCGCCGGTAAAATTCCCGTGAGTGACGTCCAGCTGCGCAAATGTTCCGGAAAGATCGTTGCCGTAAACTTTGTATGAAACTGAAAACGTCCGGTTACCCTGGGTTTGCACCTGCCATGTCTGATTGTCCGTCTTGCGAAACGTCAGCGCCCGATTGCCGGACTTTGCGGAAAATTCCTGAACGTTCTCTGCGAAATCGGCCACGGAATAGCGGCCGGGCTGCCACAACGGCATCTGGAGATCCACGGATGCAGGAGTCTCACCTGGGGGCGTCGTCAACTCCATGGTGACTTCAAACAGATGCGTGGCCGGTCGTGTCATGCTCAGGCTGTAGGCAATGCGCTCGAATGCCCCGAGAGATTGAACAGGCTGGGCGAGGATCTGCAATCCTGTGGCAATCCAAAGCAGAAGACCGGATATCGCCAGCCTGAGAAATGACTTCCTCTTCTTCATCAGTCGTCCCAGCCTCTTCTGGAGCGTGCGACTTTAATTTCCGTACGCTTCTTCTTTTCTTCAACTCTTTTGATTTTCGCTGCACGCGACACACGCGTGGGAATTCGAGGCGGCTCCTTGTGTAGAGCGTCCCGCAACAGCTCGGCAAAACGTTCCTGGACATCCGCACGGTTAAGTTCCTGGCTTCGGGTTCGTTGCGAGGTCACCTGGAGGATTCCCTCCTTGTTGATACGCGTGGCAAGTCGGGAACGGATAAGACGGCGCTGGTCGATGCTCAGAACCTCAGATGCGTCGACATTGAATCGCAGCGTCACTCGAGTGGAAACCTTATTCACGTTCTGGCCGCCGGGTCCGCCGCTACGGGAAACCGCGAAGTCCACTTCGTGTTCGGGTATTTCCAGGCCGTCGACGATCGCGATCAAGCCGCCCTCCTACTCATCCCCAAACGGGAACGATCCGCATGTGTCCTCTTTATAAGCCGAAATCCACGTCGTCGGGCAAACCGTTCACATCGGTGGCCGCATCATATGGAAAATGCAACTCGAGTTTCTCTCCGATGACATCCACGGCGCTGACAAGTCCTCCGGTAAAATCGGCTTTGCGAAAGTGCTCGGACAGCTGCGCGGCGACGGCCTCCCAGAATTCCTGACCGACCTTCGCATGGATCCCGCTGTCTCCGAGCACCACGAATTTCTTCCGGCCTGGCACGACGAAAATCAGGACGCCATTGTGTTCTTTCGTGCCGGCGATGCCGAGCCGAACAAAGGCTTTCTGTGCTGCCTTCTCCACGCTCCCCCAGAATATCGGCGCGACGGAAACCATGATTTCACCCGAAGTCCGGCGCTCGGCCCTGCCGATTGCTTCCTTCACGCGTGCTGCGTCAATGTTGCGAAGTAATTGGCCACGAGTCATTACCATGATCCGCTTGCCCCTCCGCCCCCGGAAAAACCTCCACCGCCGCCGAAGCCGCCACCGCCGCCGCCTCCACCCCAACCACCACCGCCAAACCCGCCGCCTCCGCCCCACCCGCCTCGCCGACGGCCACCACCGATCACATTGCCGGCCAGCATCATCAGGATCAGAGATGGATGTGTGACAACGAAACCCAATACTAAAATTCCGATGATCGTGAAGAAGATGATCTGAAAAATCGACAACGGACGGCGATCGCGGAAATCGCGACTGTCGTCGCGCAAGCTGGTTCCCGGCAGTGGACCTTCACCGATTGCGGCTGCAATGGCTTCCATGCCAGCCGTAATGGCGCCCCCGGTATTGCCGGCCTGGATTTGGGGGGTGATGATTTCGCGAATGATTCGGGATGCGGTGATATCGGGCACCGGGCCTTCCAAACCATATCCCACTTCGAAGCGAAGCTTTCGATCGCCGGCCATCACAAACAGCGCGATCCCGTCGTTGACGCCTTTGCGCCCGATGCCCCACGCTTTGACGACCTTCGTCGACCAGTCTTCAATCGAATCCCCGTCCGTGGACTTTCCAATCCAGACGATCAATTGATGATGAGTCTGCTGCTCGTATGCCTCGAGCCGCGCATCCAGTTGTGCTGCAGCTTCCGGCGGCATGAAACCAACCGTATCGGTCACCCAGTGAACTGGAGCTGGAGGAATGGGAGCTTCCGCGGCGGACAGCATCCCCGCCGCGATGATAACTCCCCAAATCGCTCGTCGAAGGTTTCTTAACAAATCAGAATTTCACTTCCGGCGGTTTTTCCGCGCCGGTAGACGCCTTGAAGAAAGCCTTTTCCTGGAACTTGCTGCCGAACATGTTCGCGATAATCACTGTGGGGAAGCTTCCACGGGTGGCATTGAAACTTTGAGCCGCTTCATTGAACCTCATGCGTTCCTGCGAAATCCGATTCTCCGTACCTTCCAGTTGTGCCTGAAGATCTCGAAATCCTTCGGTTGCCTTCAGCTCCGGATACTTCTCCACCACGACCATAAGGCGAGACAAGGCAGAAGACAGCCCGTCCTGCGCCTGCTGGAACTTGGCGAATGCAGCGGGATCGTTGACAACGTTGCCGAGAGCGGCCCCGCTGACCTGCCCCACCTTCGCGCGTGCTTCAGTGACAGCGGTCAGTGTGTCCTGCTCGAACTTCGCGGCGCCTTTCACCGTGGCGACCAGATTGGGAACCAGATCCGCCCGGCGTTGATACGTATTTTCCACCTGTCCCCACTGGGCCTGCGTTGCCTGATCGAGCTTGACGAGTGTGTTGTACGATCCGGCCACCCAGCTTCCTGCAATAAGCGCAAAAAGTAATAGAGCACCTACAACACCTAGTGCAATCTTTGATCCCTTAGTCATCGTTTCCTCCTGACCGCGCTATTCTCTCACACGACCCGCAATTGATATACGGAGCAGGAACGTCGCGAATTACGGCCATTCGCTCCTTCTAGCACACTCCGTTTCGGTTTCCCTAGAATGACAAATGAAAAATGACAATGGATTCATGACGAATTTCCTCTTTTGCCTTGAGCAGAGAGGGGGAATTGTCATTAATCACCGGGAGTGGGAACCATGCAGACCCTGTCCGAACTCATTCCGCGATTTCGAACCCTGGGAAGACGAGAGGCGATTCGCCAGTCCACGAGTTACGGTTCGCGACTCGTGACCTGGGAAAAGCTGTTCGACCTGATCGGTACGTGCGTTTCATTTTTAGAGGATCACGGACTTCATCCGGGAGATCGCGTCATGATCCAGGCTGAAAATTGTCCGGAGTGGGTCGCCCTGTTTTGGGCGTGCGTCGCACGAGGCGTTCACGTGGTTCCGGTGGATTTCAATTTCACTCCTGAACTCGCTTCACGAATTTATGCGGACTGCGGAGCCAGACTCTCCGTGGATGCGGCTGTGCTCGAGGAAGTTCGCATTCGTGCCAGCCGTGGACCGGCACCAGACTTTTCCATAACCCCTGCAGGACCCGATGACATCGTGGAAATCATCTACACGTCGGGCACCACGGGAGAACCGCACGGGATCGTGCATCGGCATCGAAATATCTGCGCCAATCTCGAACCGTTTCAACGCGAAATCTCAAAGTACCGACGCTGGGCCGCTCCTTTTCAGCCGATTCGAATTCTCGAATTGCTTCCCCTGAGTCATATGTTTGGTCAATCGATGGGACTGTTCGTGCCTTTGATGCTGGAAGGATCGGTCGCGTTCACGAATGAAATTCGTCCCTCCGCGATTGTCAACATCGTCCGCGACAATCGAATATCGGTTCTCGTATCCGTACCTCGTATTCTGGAGTCCTTGCGGCTCGAAATGCGGAGGCACGTCCCGCCCGGGAGTGCGATGTCCAATTCACGTTGGACTGGTCTGCCGGGGGTCGCCGAGCGATGGTGGAAATACCGCAAGGTGCATTCAAGATTCGGATGGAAATTCTGGGCATTCGTCGCCGGCGGCGCTCGGGTCGATCCCGACCTGGAAGAATTCTGGGGGCGCCTGGGATTCGCCGTTATTCAAGGCTACGGACTGACTGAAGCGAGTCCGGTCGTCGCTGTCAATCATCCGTTCTCATCCAGGAGAGGGTCACTGGGTAAACCCGTGCCGGGGCAGCAGGTCCGCATCGCAGACGACGGGGAGATCCTGGTACGCGGAGACAGTATTGCCGGAGCGGTTGATGCGGAGGGATGGCTGCACACTGGCGATCTTGGTGAAATGGACTCGGATGGAAGACTCTATTTTCGAGGCCGCAAGAAAGACGTCATCGTAACGCCGGAAGGTCTCAATGTATCGCCAGATGATGTTGAAGAAGTGCTCCGGCAGATTCCGGAGATTCGGGACAGCGCTGTCGTCAGCATCGCCGACCAGGTTCACGCCGCGCTGATCCTGCGCAAGCCCGACACTCCACGTGATGAAATTGCCCAGCTCATTCGCCGCGCGAACGAGCGGCTCGAAGCGCATCAGCGAATTCGAAACTGGTCGATATGGCCGTTGGCGGATTTCCCTCGGACCGCGTCGACGATGAAAGTCAAACGCGGCGCGGTGGTCGAACAACTCATGAATGGGACCGTAAAAGAATCCACAGAACCGGATCCATCTGGAATGTCGTCACTGGAGCGCGTCGAATTGCTGACGCGTCTGGAAGAACGTCATGGAATCGAAATTGACGAGGAGGCATTCAGCCGGGCGACAACGGCGGCGGATCTGAAGCAGTTCATGAATCATCCAACGGAGGCTCAGTCCCCTCGTCCACTTCCGACATGGCCGCTATCGCTTCCGATCCGCGGCTTTCGTGGAATGTTTCAGCGATGCATTGCGATTCCGATATTCCGCAAGTGGTTGCCTCTCACGATTACCGGAATTGAAAACCTGCAGGGTATCGATCCGCCGGTACTCTTCGCAGCCAACCACGCCAGTGATTTGGATACACCTGCGGTGTTCACGGCCCTTCCGCCGACCTGGCGCAAACGCATTGCACCGGCGATGCGGGCCGACTATTTCGGATCGTCGTGGAAATTCCGGCTTCAGTTCCTGCTGGCTAGGACCCTGTACAATGCTTTCCCCCTTCCACAGGAAATGGCAGGAACCCGTCGCGCCTTCGAATACACCGCCGAACTGGTGCGGCGAGGTTTCTGCCCGTTGGTTTTTCCAGAAGGCCGACGCACGCGGGATGGCAGGCTTCAGAACTTTCGGCCCGGGACCGGAATGATGGCAGTTCGGCTTCGAATTCCGGTGGTGCCGATTTACATCGGTGGAATGTTCCAGGTGTATTCGAGGGAAGACTCGTGGCCGAAGACAGGGCCAGTACACGTGTCGATTGGAAAACCGATGCGCTTTGCAGCCAATACTCGAATTGAAGATGCGACGCAGGCAATCCGGGATGCGATTGTGAAACTGGCGGAAGTACTGTAGGGGCGGTCTATGACCGCCCACGATCTCTCGTGTGGAAGGTCAATGGGCGGTCATAGACCGCCCCTACAGCTTCGCTTCGAAGTCACGCTGTTTGGGGCGACGGCGAAACCCTGCGGGTGATTGAAAGAATCAAACTGCCGATCGCCCACGGAAAGAGCGAGCCTGCCGTCGTGCCGATAAATACATGAGCTGCGAGGTGAAGCCACGGGTTCTGGCCACCAAAGGAAAATTCCGGCGCACTAAAAATATTTCCAACGCCAGTAATAATCGCCAGCAGTATTCCCACAATCGCAACCATTTGAGCCATGAGGTTCTGCAACGCTACGATCACAAGCAGGTGCCTGTAACTTCCGAAGCCAGTCGTATGCACGCGAATGGCGAAGTACGCCATTCCGATAAATCCCAGCGCTGTCATACTGAACCATCGAACGGTACTGTTCGGAATGCCTTCGAGGGACAGCCCAAGTCGAAGCAAACCGACCAATGGAATAAGAATGAGGAATACCTTCGCAAACGCAACATACTCCCCAAGCGGTTTTCCGAAAATTATCATCATGTGCTCCTTCAGGACGTCGGGCGTTCGATTCGATCGATCTTCGCCGCGAGAATGAAGTCACTCTCCGTGAGACCGTTAACCTTGTGGGTGTAAATCACGATTTCGACCTTCCCCCACGCCAGACCGATATCCGGATGATGGCCCTGTTCTTCAGCGATGGCACCAACCTTATTCACGAAATCCAGCGCGGTTTTAAAATCGGGAAAATCGAACTCTCGTTCCAGGTGATGCGTCGTGAACAGGGTCCAATCCTTGACCTGCTCATGCAGCGGATGAATTTCGCTGGCTCTTAACGGCGGCACGCCGCCTTTGCAGGGAACACATTGTTTTTCAGCAAGCTCAGACATGAAAGATTACCTCCCGGCGAAGAATATCGTAAACATCCGTTAGCGCCTCTATAATGGTCGCTGGAGGTTTCATGGTTGTACAAACCCGAACGGATGTCCGACGCAATCGGCTGCTTTATATTTTGACTATTATCCTTTCGATTGCCGTATTGATCACCGCAATTTTGCAATATTCGGAAAGTTCCGACAGCATGCGTGCCGTTTTCCTGGTTCTGTCACTCGCCGCCTTACTCTCAATTGTTCTTTCCGCGTTCCAGCTTTATGGCCTGCCACGACGCAGCAGCGTCATTCTGATTCACAAAGGCGACGAAATGGTCGTGGCAACGAATGCCACGCATGAGGGATATAAGTTCCGGTTTATCCGCGACGTCCTTTCCGAAAACATGACCAATCTCAGCGACGCCGATCGGGCACAGTGGAAGTTTCTCGAAGATGATGGATACTTTGCCGCCCTGTGCATTCGCAATCCGAAGAAACTTCTCGTTCTCCGGCTCTGCACCATGGCGTTCGATGATGTGTATTTCATCGATTCCACCAACCGGTGGGAACACCATGATTGTTCGAGCACCTCGGAACCTACTTTTTCGACCCCTGAAAAACCGCAGATTCGGTCCTGGAAAGGAACTGTTTCCCAGAGCTAACCGGTTGAACTTGCTCTTGACGCTCGGTCATGAGCCGAGTTACCTTCTTGACTGGATTTTGAAACGATACGTGGCGATTTAAGGCAACTTGCTCCACGTAAAAAACTGCTAAACAGACCGTTGGGATTTTGGAAATTATTCAAAAGCCTCGTGCCGTTTGGCGCGAGGCTTTTTTTAGTTTCCAGGAATCCGGGAGAATGACGAAATGAGCTTTATCAAGGGACTCCGATGCCGCGAATGCGGTCGCGAATACCCCGCTAAGCTGCAGGCGGGATGCGACGATTGCTTTGCTCCTCTTGAAGTCGATTATCACTACGATGCAATCGCAAAAGTACTCACACGCGAAAGCTTCGCCAACCGGCCGAATTCCATCTGGAGATATCGCGAACTTCTTCCCATTGAAGTCGAACCCGTGGTGGGGATGGCCACCGGTGGAACGCCGCTGGTACGCGCCGATCGCCTGGGCCGGAAACTTGGACTCGATAATCTGTATTTAAAGAACGACAGCGTCTCGTTTCCGACGCTTTCCTTCAAGGATCGCGTGACGTCCATGGCCGTCAACAAGGCCATCGAATTCAAACTGGAAGCGGTAGGATGTGCATCCACCGGAAATCTTGCAAATTCCGTCGCAGCCAACGCGGCAGCTGCGGGACTGCCGGCCTTCATTTTGATCCCCGATACTTTGGAACAAAACAAGATCATTGCAACGTCCATCTACGGGGCAACCCTGATCGCCGTTCGCGGAAACTACGACGACGTGAATCGGCTTTGTGCTCAGATTGCCGATCGCCATCCCTGGGGATTTGTGAATGTGAATCTTCGGCCGTATTACGCGGAAGGCTCCAAAACATTTGGTTATGAGATAGCCGAACAACTGGGATGGAAAGCTCCAGACTCGGTCATCTGTCCGATGGCAGGTGGCGCTCTCATTTCAAAAATCTACAAGGGACTCACAGAACTGGAGCGCATCGGCCTGATTCGCGGTCCGGTGTCGACGCGGCTCTACGGAGCTCAGGCAGCCGGATGCAATCCCATCGTGGAAGCCGTGAAGCGTGGCAGTATCGATATCCGTCCGGTGAAACCGAACACGATTGCAAAATCGCTCGCGATCGGAAATCCGGCAGACGGCTATTACGCGGCAGGCTTCATCATGAAGACCGGTGGCGCTGCCGACGATGTGACCGATCAGGAAATCCGTGACGGTATTCAATTGCTGGCCGAAGCCGAAGGAATTTTCACCGAAACCGCAGGTGGAGTCGCAGTCGGCGTGACGAAGAAGCTTGTGGATTCCGGAAAAATTGACCGCAAGGGCATCACCGTGATCGCCATCACCGGAAACGGACTGAAAACGCCGGAGGCCGTCAATCTCCCAAAACCTCAAGTCATCGACGCAAAGATCGACGCTTTCGAGGAACTCGTGAAAGGAGTCGCTCATGTCGCTTAAGGTTGTGATCCCCGCGCCTCTGCGCAAACACACGGCCGGGGCAGAGATCGTGGAAGTCGAAGCCACCAATGTTCAGGATGTCATCGACAAGCTGGAATCGCGATTCCCGGGAATCCGCGCCAGCGTATGTGACGATTCCGGCAGCCTGCGGCGGTTTATCAATATCTATGTGGACGGCGAAGACGTACGGTTCCTCGAGAATCTCAAAACTCCGACGAAGGACGGAGTGGAAGTCGCCATCGTCCCGGCAATTTCAGGCGGGTGAGTTGTGGGCGCGGCCATAGAAGGTGTGAAGGAAGGAGAAGCAACTCCCCTCCTGGGAACAGGAGGGGTGTCGCGCAGCGACGGGGTGGTAGATTCAAAGACAACCATTTCGACCTCACTACCACCCCGGCCCTTCGGGCCACCCCTCCTGCTTGTTCCAGGAGGGGAGTTGCTTCTCCTCCAATTCATTCACAACTTCTATAACCGCGCACAGTCCGTCGGTCGAATTTGGTGTGGATGAGAGAGCGTGCGCGGTCATAAACCGCGCGCCTTCAATCCCAGTCCTCATCCTCCGTCTTCAGTCCCTCCCAGAATCGCGACAACAGCGCTCCGACACCCCCTCCGACGAAATACCATTCGACAGTGCCGGCAATATAGGTGATGACGACGGTCAATGCCAGAAGACCGGGCAGGGTGAGTTTCATCCATTCCAGCAACAGAAAAAATCCTGCCAGTATGGCCATCGGCAACGTATCGAAGATCGTCATCAGCGGCCAGAACTGCGACCGATCAAACAGGAACGCACCAAAACCCAGATCATAGCCGGCGAGATCGCGATTCGCCTGATAGTCGAAGATCGTAAATATGAAAAAGCCCGTTACGAGCAGAACATGGGCGATTGAGGACACCACCGCCACTCGCTTCCAGTAAACCAGACTATTAATGCGCAGAATGTTGAACCACGTCATCAAATGGTACATCCCGAATACCAGAATCAGTGGAAGGGGCAATCCCATGAAAAAATTCGACATAACCGGATTATAGGGACATTGTGGAGCGGCCCTTGTCAATATGCTTCACGCCGAAGCATCGGGTTCGTGATACAAGTAAGACCAAATGCATCACCTCCGGGGTCGCCTTGCCGCGATTGCACTTTGTATCGCCGCGCTGGCATCCGCTCAGTCACAGCCGCAAACGGCCAAGGATTTTCTCCGGAAGTATCTGGCGTTTTCGGACGCCGAAATAGCAGCGCTCGACAAAGGCGAACTTGTCACCAAACTACCCAAGGTTGCAGACCAACGAGAAGTCACCGCTTTCGCCGCCGTGCGGGTCAATGCCCACCCCGAGCAGCTGGCCAAACAATTCCGCGACATCGTTCGATGGAAGAAGGGGGATAGCGTCCCGGAAATTGGAAAGTTCAGCGACACGCCTTTGATCACCGATCTCGCTGGACTGAACATCGAACCGGCGGACATCAAAGTCCTGAGAAAATGCAAGCCAGGTTCATGCGACATCAAGTTATCCGCAGCCTCGATGGACCAGCTCGTCAAGGGAACAAACTGGGCCGCAGAGAACTATCAGGGACAAGCCGAAAGCCTTTTCAAAAAAATGCTGATCGACTACGTGGGAACGTACAGGACTGGCGGCAACCGCTACCTTATGAATTACGCGGATCAGAAACAGGTACTGAAGCTGACGGACGATTTCAGCGCCCTGCTGAAGGAATCCAATTACGTCACCGATTACGCGCCCGAACTTGGGAACTACATTGACAAATTTCCGAACGCCCAGCTTCCCGGCTCCGATGAATTTGTGTATTGGTCGAAGGAAAAATTCGGAATCCAGCCGGTGCTGAGCATGACCCACGTCACCATCTATACGCGAAGGCATGGAAATACCAGTGAAGTACTGATTGCGTCCAAGCAGCTGTACGCCACGCACTACTTTGAATCGTCGCTGGCTTTCACGATGATGCTTCCACGTGAAGGTGGGGAGGGCTCCTATCTGCTGTACCTCAACCGTTCGCGCAGCGATACACTGCGGGGATTCCTCAGCGGGATTACACGCCTCTTCATTTCAGGCCATGTCCGGGATGGCGCTGCAAAGAGTCTTCAACTTGCGAAAGAACGGCTCGAGGCCGGCCAGGCCGCCAACTGATACGCGGAAGAAAACAAAAAAAGGGACCAGACGTGTCATTCCGGAATGACATGTCTGGTCCCTTTTCTCCTGTTCGCACACCAATAGTTTGGTAAGCTCTCGCCTTCCGAAAACCGTGCGGAAGATCTGGAAGGGAGAATGAGTACGCGGACAGCATCTCGCGGCAATTACAATATCTGGCAGGTTATTGCCGCATCCTCCGTCGGCACCATGATTGAATGGTACGACTTCTATATTTTCGGAACCCTCGCCACCGTCATTTCTCCGCTCTTCTATCCCAGAGGAAACGACACGTTCGCCATCATCGCGTACCTGTCGACCTTTGCAGTGGGGTTCGTGGTGCGGCCGTTCGGAGCGCTTTTCTTCGGGCGCATCGGGGATCTGGTCGGCAGGAAGTATGCCTTTTTGATAACGCTGATCATCATGGGTGGCGCAACCGCGGTGATCGGGTTGCTTCCAACATACTCCACGATTGGAATCGCAGCGCCCATACTCCTTCTGCTGATACGAATTCTTCAGGGACTGGCGCTGGGTGGCGAATATGGCGGTGCGGCAGTCTATGTGGCCGAGCATGTGCCCGACGAAAAACGGGGGTTCTATACCAGCTTCATTCAGATCACCGCAACGCTCGGACTGTTTGTTTCGCTCTTTGTCATTCTTGTCGTCCAGAACATGATGACCCGGGAAAGCTTCAGCGCATGGGGCTGGCGCGTTCCGTTTCTGATTTCGATACTCCTGGTCGGAGTGTCGCTCTACATTCGCCTGCGTATGAAGGAGTCGCCAATTTTTCAACATATCAAGGCGACGGGCATGACATCGGCGAAACCTCTCAAGGAAGCATTCACACACTGGGCAAACCTGAAGCTGGTGTTGATTTCACTTTTCGGTGCGACCGCCGGACAAGGCGTCGTCTGGTATACCGGACAGTTTTATGCCCTGTTTTATCTTCAGACGATTCTCCGGGTCAACCTCACATCGGCGAACTACATCGTTGCGATATCACTTCTGCTGGGTATGCCCTTCTTCATCTTCTTCGGCGGATTGTCGGACCGCATCGGGCGGAAAAAAATCATGATGGCCGGATGCCTTCTGGCGGCGATTTCGTATCTGCCCATCTATCATGCGATGCAGTCGGCGGCGGGTTCCAATGTCGTCACCGCCAGATCACAGAGAAATGCCGTGACCGGAGCGATCACACTCACACCACTTTCGGAAGTCGATGGCGAGCTGCAGCCGTCCAGGGAGGTCCTGACATATACCGGTTTTGCAGATCTCATCCAGAACACGGTCGCGTGGAAGCTCATCGCCCTGATGTTCATCCAGCTCATTTTTGTGACGATGGTTTATGGTCCGATAGCAGCGTACCTGGTGGAAGCGTTTCCGGCAAAGATCCGTTACACCGCGCTTTCGCTTCCCTATCACATCGGCAATGGCGTTTTCGGCGGCCTGTTGCCGCTGATCGGACTTTCGGTTATTGCGTTGACTGGGAATATCTATGCCGGGTTGTACTATCCGATTGTTGTCGCCGGCATCACCTTTGTGGTCGGCTCCCTGCTGCTGAAGGAGACGCACCACGTGCGGATCTGGAAGGAACTGGAGTAGGCCGACGGCCCCTAGAACTCCATTTCGTCTTCCGTGCCGACACCGACGAGATCCGGTGTGGAGAACAACGTATACGGATTCACGTTCCCCAGCGACGCTGTAATCGATTCCGAAATCCCAAGATGACGAGCTTTCATCGCATCGAGAAACTCACGGATTTCTTTCCGGACGCTTTCCTTCTCGCCGCAAACGCAACTGATGGGGAGAAATCCCTGGACGCGAGCATACTCGGTGGATAGATCTTCCGTCACGAACGCGAGTGGTCGAATCAATCGAAGGTTTCCTTTGCGCGACTGCGCGACGGGCGGCAAGGACGCGATGCGCCCGTTGAACAAAATGTTGCGCATGAGCGATTCGGCACAATCGTCGGCCGTGTGTCCGAGCGCCAGAACCGTACAGCTGAGCTCCGAAGCAATCTTATAGAGATGCCTGCGGCGATGGCGGCTGCACACATCGCACCCGTGAGGGACATCGCGGGCAATCAGATCCAGCGTCTGCTCATCTTCGCGCAACACCCACTCGACACCGAGACCTCGAATGACATCTTCGAGCGCATGGATGGGAAGTTTGAATTTACCTTGCTCAACGGTAACGGCAACCAGTTCGTAAGGAAATGGCGCCCGCTTCTTGTATGAGACGAGGGCATGAAGCAGCGACAGGCTGTCTTTGCCTCCGGAGACTCCCACGGCAATACGGTCACCGCGCTGCAGCATGGAGAAGCGACCCATGGCCCGGCCGACCAGATCCAGAACCTTTTGTTCCACATTCATGACGCAAAGACTATAGCTGAAAAGTGAATTTCATGAGGCAGCGGGAGCAGCAGGAGGGAGGATGACGGTGGCAATTGCCCTCCTGGCCCGATACTGGCCAGGAGGGCAATTGTTGGGATTAGACAAATCGCGGCCGTTCTCCGTGAGCCGATTCTTTACTGGCCGTTGTAACCCTGTTCACCGCTCGATGCCGCGCTCAAATCGCGTCCATCGGGCAACTTCACGGAACCGGCATTGATCTTAAGACTGCCGTCCTTTGCACGGGATCCGGGAACCGTCACCACCAGCCCGACGCGTAACGTGTTTCGAGTCCAGCCGCGGCTGGTCAACCCATTGGGGCTTCCCATTTCACAGGCCCAGTTCTGAACCTTGCCGGTTTTGGGATCCTTCACATCGATATAAAAATAGGTGTGCGGGTTCATCCATTCCACTTTCGTTACCGTTCCGGTCAAATTGACCGTTTTTGCCCGATCGAATTCCGCCTCAAATGAGTGATGCGCAAATACCGGTGCAGTAACTGAAATCATCCCCGCCAGCACCAGCCCTGCCGCCAATGACTTAACTTTCATGATGGGTCCTCCTGATAAATGTACCGATCCACCCTCCGACCTTTCGATCGTATGATTCCTTTCTTAAACTGTCCTTAAAGTCTCAAAAAAAAGCGCAGTGTCCCGTTGGGCGACATATGATTCGTTGGAAGATGCGCATTCTACTCGTTGAAGACGATCGAAAGCTGGCGGACTACGTGCGTCGAAGTCTTGAGGAAGAACACAATTCAGTAACGGTTTGCTTCGATGGCGCCGCCGGACTGGAGGAAGCCCGCAAGGAGAGCCACGATGCCATCGTGCTCGACGTGATGATGCCGGTGATGGATGGCTTCGAGGTAACCCGGCGCATCCGAGCCGATAGAATCCGCACGCCGATACTGCTGCTGACGGCGCGAGACGCTCCCGAAGACATCGTTCGAGGTCTGAGCGCCGGCGCCGACGACTACGTCACCAAGCCCTTTTCGCTCGACGTCCTGGTTGCGAGGATTCGGGCACGAACCCGTACCTCTTCGGACGGCCCGTCCGGCGTGCTCCGGTTCGCAGATCTTTCCATGGATCTGGAAACCCGCGAGGTGCGCCGCGGAAAACTGCTGTTGAAACTGACCCGGACAGAGTTCGCGATTCTTGAATGCTTATTGCGATCGGCCGGCCGAATTGTCACTCGGGATCGCCTTATGGATGCGGTCTGGGGCGACCGTGAAGTCGGCGGCAACAATGTCGACGTCTTCATTTCATTTCTCAGGGCGAAAGTCGATCAGCCGAACCTCCCCAAACTGATTCGTACCGAGCGGGGAGTCGGATACTCGATCCAGGAACACGGATGCTAGAGTATCGTTCTACGCGATTCCGGCTCACAGCCTGGGCCGCATTCATGATTTCGGCAACCCTTGCAATCATGGGCGTCAGCGGATGGTTCGCCATGAGGGTCAGCCTATACCGCGCCATCGACGAAGATCTGGAGAACCGTCTTCTCGACGTCGAGAAATTCCTGCAGTCGCAATCCGACCTGTCTCACGAAGGAGTGCGAAAGGAGCTGGGCATACGCTCGAGTCTGGGCATGGGCACGAGCTTTTATATGGTGTTCGATGACCTGGGCAACGAACTGTATCGTTCGCCACAGGTCGGCGAATACAACCTGGATGTGCCTCCGGAAAATCCCAGCGATCGCATCCGATTCCTGAAAGAGGGCTCTTACGTCGCCAATCAGAATTCATTGATTCATTCCCTGCGCACCGCGAGCAAACGCATCAACATTCGCGGAACAGGAATCGTTATTGAAGTCGTCGAGCCGTTGAACGGAGTCGATCTGGCTTTGCTCTACTTCGAAAGGTTTTTGCTGATTGGAGTGCCCCTCCTCATGGGGCTCGGAACGCTCGGCGCATTCTGGATTACACGCCGCGCCCTCGCGCCCGTGGACCGGATTACGATGGACGCGCGTTCCATCACCGCAAACAATCTCTCGGGACGCCTCGCCGTTCCGAAAGCCGTAGACGAGCTTCGACGATTGTCCGAGACCCTGAACCAAATGCTCGATCGGATTGAAACGTCATTCAAGAGCATCCGGCAATTTACCGCCGACGCGTCTCATGAATTGCGGGCGCCGTTGACATTGATTCAGGCCGCGGCGGACTTCTCGCTGCGGCGGGATCGATCCAGGGAAGAACTTCAGGACGCCATGAGACGAATACTGGGGGAGTCCAAACGCACCACCGCTCTCGTGGATGATCTCCTTCTGATCGCCCGCTCGGACTCCGACCCAGCGGCATTTGAACGCAACACCATCGATCTCTCTTCAATGCTGAATGATGTCTCAATGCAGGCCAGTACTCTCGCCCAGGAAAAACATCTGAAAATTGTGCCGCAAATTCCGAACCAGCCCGTCGTCATTGCGGGAGACGAACTGTCCCTGAGACGCCTGTTTATGGCCCTCGTCGACAACGCCGTAAAGTACACCTCCGAACATGGCACGGTGTGGATCAATCTCGATATCGAAGACAAACAGGCGGTCATCCGAATTCGAGATACAGGAATCGGAATCTCCAACGAAGATCTGCCGCGCGTATTCGATCGCTTCTGGCGAGCCGACAAGGTGCGCTCGCGGGACGAAGGGGGAACTGGCCTTGGACTGGCGATCGCAAAGGGAATCTCCGAAAGGCACGGAGGAACACTCCGCGTGGAAAGCGAGCTCGGGCATGGCTCGACGTTTTCCGTTCGGTTGCCGCTATTCTCTGGACGTCACGAGGGCGATCAGGCTTCCGCGACTTAGGCGTACGCGAACTTCCGAATTCACATCCACTGCGTCTGCGGCCCGAACCACGCGTCCATCGGGCGTCTGACAAACGGCGTATCCGCGATCCAGAACCGCCAACGGGCTGAGAGCATCCATAGTCCCCGCCACACGCGAAAAGGATTGCTGAGACCTCCGAATGGTCTGCTCCATGGCATGGATCAGACGGCGCTCGCCCAACTCCGCCCGGTGCACGCGCGGCTGGGTCAGCGTGCCAGGCCGGCCGAACTGCAATAGACGGAAACTCAGATCGTCTATTCTTTGCGCGAGTCGGCGTACCTGCGCTTCGGCGACAGCGAATCCCCGGCTGCCGACCTTCGATGCCAGAAAATGCCGGAGCGTGCTCAACCGATACCGGATACTGCCGTGAAGACGATTCTCAAGCTGAACCACTCGCTGCGACCACACGTCTTTCGACTGGATCACAATTTCGGCTGCTGCGCTGGGCGTCGGAGCACGCAGATCTGAAACGAAGTCCGCAATGGTGAAGTCCACTTCGTGACCTACAGCGGAGATCACCGGCTTCAGCGACCGAACGATGGCCCGCGCCACAAGCTCCTCATTGAAAGGCCAGAGGTCCTCAAGCGAACCGCCCCCGCGCGCGATGAGAATCACATCCACGTCGGTGTGCATGCTGAGAAAGTCGATGCCCGCAGAAATCTGAGCCGCCGCACTGGCTCCCTGAACTTCAGATGGATGGATCAATATATGGAGCGCATTGTGCCGTCGCTTCAGAACCGAGAGCACATCGCGAAGTGCGGCACTGGTCGGCGACGTGACGATCCCGATACGGCGAGGCAACGCGGGAAGAGGCCGCTTTCGTTCGGCTCGAAACAGCCCCTCTTTCTCCAGCCTTTCCTTGAGCTGCTCGAAGGCGAGCTGAAGCGCCCCGAGACCGGCGGGCTCGAGAACCTCGACAACCAATTGATATTCACCGCGGCCTTCATATGCCGTGATCCGACCGCGGGCGCGAAAACTCTTTCCGTTTTCAGGTTTGAAGCGGAGAAATCGCGCGGCATTCCGAAAACAAACTGCTGACAGCTGCGCGCGGTCGTCTTTGAGAGTGAAGTAGAGATGACCGGCGGACGAACTCTTGAAGTTGGAGATTTCGCCTTCGACCCACACATCGGTGAACCGGCGCTCCAGCATCTCCCGAAGCTCGGCGCTGAGTTCGGATACGGAATAAATCCGGCGTTGAAAATCCAGTGGCTTCACGCGCGAGAGTATAATTCAAACCTGTCATGGCGGAACTTTCAGCGGAAGATAAAGAACTTTACCGGCTTCGGACGACGGGATTCTGGGTTTCGATTGCGATCGGATTTGTCGCACTGAGGCTCGTGATTGGCGCAGGTCAACCCATGTGGATCGCTTTTGTGGCCGCGCTGGCGGTCATGATGATCGCCGGACGGGTCCTTCCCTGGTACCGCGAAGTGCAGCGAAGGGAAGGGGGCAGGAAACCTCCGGTCATCTCCATGCTGCTCACTCAGGGTATCGCGTTCGGAGCGATACTCTACCTGCTTCAAACGATTTGGAAGATTCTGTGATCGCCCAAATGACGGGATTAAGCGACGGTGACTTCCTTTGTTAGATAAACGTCCTGGATGGCATTAAGCAATCCCACACCTTCCTTCATCGGACGCTGGAACGCCTTTCGGCCTGAGATCAGTCCCATACCGCCCGCCCGCTTGTTAATCACGGCGGTTCTCACGGCATCCTTCAGATCGCTCTCTCCGCTGGACTCTCCGCC
>Ga0070664_100000506_pt1 | contig 29571 bp, 24 predicted proteins | sample KBSC73metaG_FD_65863 | JGI IMG/M metagenome (GOLD analysis project Ga0070664, IMG submission 65863) | Corn rhizosphere microbial communities from Kellogg Biological Station, Michigan, USA - KBS C7-3 metaG | ecosystem: Host-associated > Plants > Roots > Rhizosphere > Soil ... | reverse complement strand
CCGCTGCCGGCCGGATCGTGCTCGCCCACGACATGCGGGAGTCCGGGCCGGGCCTGGTCGCCGCGTTCGCGAGGGGGGCACGTGCCGCCGGCGCCGGCATCGTCGACGCCGGCCTCGGCTCCACCGACCTGCTCTACTTCGCCTCCGGCGCGCTCGACCTGCCCGGCGCCATGTTCACCGCGAGCCACAACCCGGCGAAGTACAACGGCATCAAGCTGTGCCGGGCCGGTGCGCGGCCCATCGGTCAGGACACCGGCCTGGCCGAGATCCGCGACCGGGCGCAGGCCATCCTGGACGGCGCAGCGCCCACAGGCACCGCCACGGCAGGCGACACCGAAACCCGCGACCTGCTGGCTGACTACGCGGACTACCTGCGTTCGCTGGTCGATCTGACCGGCATCCGCCGGCTGAAGGTCGTCGTCGACGCCGGCAACGGCATGGCCGGCTACACCGTTCCGGCCGTTCTCGGCGGGCTGCCGCTCGACATCGTCCCGTTGTACTTCGAGCTTGACGGGTCGTTCCCGAACCACGAGGCCAACCCGCTGGAGCCGGCGAACATCGTCGACCTGCAGGCCGCCGTCCGCGAGCACGGCGCCGACCTGGGTCTGGCCTTCGACGGCGACGCCGACCGGTGCTTCGTCGTCGACGAGCGCGGGGAGGCCGTCTCCCCGTCGGCGATCACCGCGCTCGTCGCGGTGCGCGAACTGGCCAAGCACCCCGGCGCGACGGTGATCCACAACCTGATCACCTCGCGAGCGGTGACGGAGATCGTGGCCGAGCACGGTGGCACGCCGGTGCGCACCCGCGTGGGGCACTCGTTCATCAAGGCCGAGATGGCCTCGACCGGTGCGGTGTTCGGCGGCGAGCACTCGGCGCACTACTACTTCCGCGACTTCTGGTACGCCGACACCGGCATGCTGGCCGCCCTGCACGTGCTCGCCGCGCTGGGCGAGCAGGCCGCACCGCTGTCGGAACTGGCCCGCGAGTACGAGCGCTACCATGCGTCCGGTGAGATCAACTCGAGCGTCGACGACCAGGCCGCCCGCCTCGCCGACGTGGAGAAGGCGTACGTCGGCCGCGACGGCGTGAGCGTCGACCACCTGGACGGCCTCACGATCAACTTCGCCGACGGGAGCTGGGTCAATCTGCGTCCCTCGAACACCGAGCCGCTGCTGCGGCTCAACGTCGAGGCGCCCACGGCCGGCGGCATGGCCGCCTTGCGCGACGAAATCCTTGCCCTGGTCCGGAACTGAGACAGGAGACTGCTGACCATGGATGCCGCCCTGCTGGAACTGCTGCGCTGCCCCGACGAGCACCACGCCGAACTCACCTACGACGAGGCCGCGCAGACACTGACGTGCACCGAGTGCAGGCGGATCTTCGAAATCCGGAACGGCGTGCCCGTTCTCCTACTCGACGAGGCCCGCTACGACGAGGCTGGGCACGGCGAGTGAACCCGCTCGACGGTGCCGCCGGCGTGCGCGGCCTGCGGGTCGCCGACCACGCCCTGCTCGACGACCAGGCCGCCATGGAAGCGGCCGACCCCGGCCGGATGCTGCGCGCCACCGCGTCGGCCGGAGCACAGGTGCGCGAGTCCGCGTCGCTGGCCGCCGAGGCCGACTTCCGGCCGCTGGCCGACGAGGGCCGCCCGCGCGCCGTCGTGGTCGCCGGTGTCGGCACCGCGGCGCGCACCGGCGACGTGCTCGCGACGGTGGCGGGGCCGCGCTGCCCCGTCCCGGTGCTGTCGCACCGCATCGCGGGCATCCCCGGCTGGGTCAACGCGGCCGACGTGGTGATCGCCGTCTCCGCGTCGGGTCGTTCGCCGGAGGCGCTTGCCGCCGCGGAGGCCGCGGCGCGCCGCGGCGCCCGGCTCGTCGCGATCGGAGCGCCCGACACGGAGTTGCAGGCCGTCGCCGAGCGGGCGCGCGCGACGTTCGTTCCGGTGCCGCGCCGTGCGCCGGCGCGGGCGAGCTTCTGGGCGTTGACGGTGCCGGTGCTGGTGGCGGGCCGCGCGCTCGGCCTGGTCAAGATCACCGAGGCCGATCTGGCCGAGACGGCCGTGCGGCTGGACACCGACGCCGAGCGCTGCCGGCCGGGGCTGGAGTCGTTCGTCAACCCGGGCAAGACGCTGGCGCTGGACCTGGCCGGATCGATCCCGATCCTGTGGGGCTCCTCGCCGCTGGCGACCGTGGCCGCCCGCCGCTTCGCCGACACGCTGGCCGCGAACGCGCGCTACCCGGCAGTCGCCGGCGGGCTGGGCGAGGCCGGACGCGGCCGGGTGGGCCTGCTCGACGGCGTGTACGGGGCGCTCAGCGAGGCCGAGCGGGACATCTTCGCCGACCCCGAGGACAGCGACGTCGCGGAGACCCGGTTGCGACTGGTGCTGCTGCGCGACGGCGGCCTGCGGGAGACCGATCCGGCGGCCGATGGCCTGGCGGCCGACGATGACGCCGACGAGCCGGCCAGCGTCGAGGAGCGCCGCGCCGACGCTGTTCGACACATCGCCGAGCAGCGCGGCGTGCGGGTCAGCGTGGTGGAGGCCGAGGGTGCGTCGGCACTCGAGCGGTTGGCGTCCCTGCTGGCGGTGCCGGACTTCGCGTCGATCTATCTTGGTCTCGCCCACGGCCTCGACCCGATGGCCGTCCCCGCGATCTCGGAGCTGAAGGAGCTGACCAACTCATGAGTGCTGGCAGCGAGGGTGGAACCAAGGCAGTGGTGGCGGCCCTCGCGGCCAACCTCGGTATCGCGGTCACGAAGTTCATCGCGTTCTTCCTGACCCAGTCCTCGGCCATGCTGGCCGAGGCGATCCACTCGGTGGCCGACTCCGGCAACCAGGGCCTGCTGCTGCTCGGCGGCAAGAAGGCGAAGAAGGAAGCCACGCCGAACCACCCGTTCGGCTTCGGCCGGGAGCGCTACATCTACGCGTTCGTGGTGGCCGTGGTGCTGTTCTTCGTCGGCGGGATCTTCGCCCTGTACGAGGCGTGGCACAAGTTCCAGGATCCGCACCCGATCGAGAGCTGGCAGTGGGTTCCGGTGGTGGTGCTCAGCCTGGCGATCGTGCTGGAGAGCTTCTCGTTCCGCACCGCCATCCACGAGACGGCGAAGATCAAGGGCGACGCGACCTGGGTGCAGTTCGTGCGGCACGCCCGCGTCCCGGAGCTGCCCGTGATCCTGCTCGAGGACCTGGCGGCCCTGATCGGACTCGTTTTCGCGTTCTTCGGCGTGGTGCTCACCCTGATCACCCACAATGGCATCTGGGACGCCATGGGCAGCGCCGCGATCGGCCTGCTGCTCATCCTGGTGGCCGGCATCCTGGCGGTGGAGATGAAGAGCCTGCTCGTCGGCGAGGCCGCCACGCCGGACCAGGTGCGGGCCATCGAGCAGGCGATCCGGGCCGGTGACGAGGTGGCCGACATCGTGCACATGAAGACCGTCCACTTGGGACCCGAGGAACTGCTGGTCGCGGTCAAGTTCGCGGTCAACCACGACGAGACCGCGGCCGAGGTGGCGCGCGGCATCGACGCGGTGGAGGCGCGCATCCGCGCGGCGGTGCCGATCGCGCGGGTCATCTACCTCGAGCCCGCGATCGCCTCGGGGGCGACCTGATGCAGCGGCTGGACGCGCCGATCCGCGGCTACGCGTGGGGTTCGCGGACCGCCATTGCCGCGTTGCAGGGCCGGCCCGCGTCCGGCGGTCCGGAGGCCGAGCTGTGGATGGGCGCCCATCCGGGCGCTCCCGCCGTGCTGGCCGGCACCGGTGAGCCGCTCGACGCGGCGATCGCCGCCGACCCCGACGGCTGGCTCGGCGCCGACGTGGCCGCCGAGTTCGGCCCCCGGCTGCCGTTCCTGCTCAAGGTGCTGGCGGCGGCCGAACCGCTGTCGCTGCAGGCGCACCCGTCGACGGAACAGGCGGTCGCCGGTTTCGACGCCGAGGAGGCGTCCGGCGTGACGCCCCGCACCTACGTCGACCGGCACCACAAGCCGGAGCTGCTGGTGGCCGTCGAGGAGTTCGACGCGCTGTGCGGCTTCCGGTCGCCGGCCGCCGCCGCCGCCGACCTGGCCGCGCTCGACGTTCCGCTGCTGGCGCCGGTGGTCGAGGAGCTGCGCCGGCCGGACCCCGCCGACGCGCTGCGCGGGGCGGTGACGGCGCTGCTGACGATGGCGGTGCCCGGCCCGCTGGTGGCGGCGACCGTGCGGGCGGCCGCCGGCCGGCCCGGGTACGAGCTGGTCGGTGAGCTGGCCGGCACGTACCCGGGCGACCCCGGCGTGGTGCTGGCGCTCCTGCTGAACCGCGTGCGGCTGGCGCCCGGCGAGGCGGTGTGGATGCCGGCCGGCAACCTGCACGCGTACCTGCGCGGACTGGGCGTGGAGATCATGGCGGCGTCCGACAACGTGCTGCGCGGCGGCCTGACGCCCAAGCACGTCAACGTGCCCGAACTGCTGCGGGTGCTCCGGTTCGAGGTGCTCGACGACCCGGTGGTGCGTGCGGTGGACCTGGCCCCCGGGCTCTGCACGTGGCCGGTGCCGGTGCCCGACTTCGCCCTGCACCGGGCGTCGGTGGCGGGGACCTCGGTGGACCTGCCCGGCGCCGGTCCACGGGTGGTGCTGTGCCTGACCGGCGAGGTGACGGTCGACGACGGGGTGGCCCCGACGGCGTTGACCGGTGGCACGGTGGCCATCGCGCGGGCGGGCACCAAGCCGCTGGTCGCCACCGGAACCGGCGTGGTGTACCAGGCGTCCGTCGGACGCTGAGCGCGAAAAGACGCTGGACAAATTCGGGCATTCTCCTTGACTCGGGCGGTGCTAAGAGTAATCTTCTACCTACGCAGTGTCATCGCGACGCGAGTCCGAAGCCACGCGCGGGGGAACCAAACCGGGGGGAAGCACGGGGCGGTAGCGCGGTCAGCCGCACTACCGCCCCGTGCGTATGCAAGAGGACGGATCCACTCGCGTAGGGTGGAGCCGCCTACTGCAGTCGCAGATTCTGGAGTTTCCATGACGAGTACCCTTCCGCGTAGCAACGCGCCCGCCGACCGCCCCGGCTCGCTGGCCGAGGGCGACTACCGGGTCGCCGACCTGTCGCTGGCCGCCTTCGGCCGCAAGGAGATCCAGCTCGCCGAGCACGAGATGCCCGGGCTGATGGCCGTGCGTCGCGAGTACGCCGAGACGCAGCCGCTGCGCGGTGCCCGCATCACCGGCTCGCTGCACATGACCATCCAGACCGCGGTGCTGATCGAGACGCTCGTCGCGCTCGGCGCCCAGGTCCGCTGGGCGAGCTGCAACATCTTCTCCACCCAGGACCACGCCGCGGCCGCCGTGGTGGTGGGCCCCGACGGCACCGCCGAGCAGCCCGCCGGCGTGCCGGTCTACGCCTGGAAGGGCGAGACGCTGGAGGAGTACTGGTGGTGCACCGAGCAGGTGCTGCTGTGGCCGGACGGTCAGGGTCCCAACATGATCCTCGACGACGGCGGCGACGCCACCCTGCTGGTACACAAGGGTGCCGAGTTCGAGGCCGCCGGTGCGGTGCCGAGCGCGGACGCCGCCGACAGCGAGGAGTACGCCGTCATCCTCGGCGTGCTCAAGCGCTCGCTGGCCGAGGACGGGCAGCGCTGGACCCGGCTGGCGGCCGCCATCAAGGGCGTCACCGAGGAGACCACCACCGGCGTGCACCGCCTGTACGAGATGATGCAGCGCGGCTCGCTGCTGTTCCCGGCCATCAACGTCAACGACTCGGTGACCAAGAGCAAGTTCGACAACAAGTACGGTTGCCGCCACTCCCTCATCGACGGCATCAACCGGGCCACCGACGTGCTGATCGGCGGCAAGGTCGCCGTGGTGTTCGGGTACGGCGACGTCGGCAAGGGCTGCGCCGAGTCGCTGCGCGGGCAGGGCGCCCGGGTCATCGTCACCGAGGTCGACCCGATCTGCGCACTGCAGGCCGCGATGGACGGCTACCAGGTGTCCACTTTGGACGACGTGGTCGAGACGGCCGACATCTTCATCACGGCCACCGGCTGCTTCAACGTGATCACGGCCGACCACATGGCCCGCATGAAGCACCAGGCGATCGTCGGCAACATCGGGCACTTCGACAACGAGATCGACATGGCCGGGCTGGCCAAGCTGTCCGGCGTCAAGCGGACGAACATCAAGCCGCAGGTCGACGAGTGGACCTTCGCCGACGGGCACTCGATCATCGTGCTGTCCGAGGGCCGGCTGCTGAACCTCGGCAACGCCACCGGGCACCCGAGCTTTGTGATGTCGAACTCGTTCACCAACCAGGTGATCGCGCAGATCGAGCTGTTCACGAAGACCGAGCAGTACCCGCTCGGCGTCTACACGCTGCCCAAGCACCTCGACGAGAAGGTGGCCAGGCTGCACCTGGCTGCGCTGGGCGTCAAGCTCACCGAGCTCACCAAGGAGCAGGCCGAGTACCTCGGCGTGCCGGTGGAGGGCCCGTTCAAGGCGGACCACTACCGCTACTGAGCCGGAAATCGAACGTGCGGGCGTCCTCGAGCGGGGGCGCCCGCCGTTGTTGCGCGGCGAATCAAACCAGGTAAGGTGTGCCTGACCTAAGTAAGGCCAAGCTAGCCTTAGGATCTGCCGTGACCGCAAGCTACCTGATCGGACTCCGCGAGGGATTGGAAGCCACCCTCGTCGTCAGCATTCTGGTGGCGTTCCTCGTGAAGAGTGATCAGCGCCGCTACCTCCCGCACGTCTGGGCCGGCGTCGCCGCCGCCGCGGCCCTCTCGGTCGGCTTCGGTGCGCTCCTCACCTTTACGAGCACGACGCTGAGCTTCACGCATCAGGAACTGTTCGAGGCGATCGCCTCGGCCCTCGCCGTCGTCTTCGTCACCTGGATGATCTTCTGGATGCGACGGATGGCGCGGCGCATCGCCGGCGAGCTGCGTGCCCAGCTGAGCGCGGCAATCAAGCTGGGCGCCGCCGCCGTCGTGTTCATGGCGTTCGTCGCCGTCGTGCGCGAGGGTCTGGAGACGGCGCTGCTGTTCTTCTCCGCCGTGCAGGGCGCCACCGCCTCGGCCGGGCCGCTGCTGGCGATCCTCGGCGGCATCGCGACCGCGATCGCCATCGGCTGGCTCATGTACGCGGGAGCCGTGCGCTTCAACCTCGGCCGGTTCTTCTTCTGGACCGGGATCCTGCTGGTCCTGGTGGCCGCCGGAATCCTCAAGTACAGCGTGCACGACTTCCAGGAGGCAGGCGTGCTGCCGGGCCTGTCCACGGTCGCGTTCGACATCAGCGGCGTGCTGCACCCGGACGCCTGGTACGCGGCGCTGCTGGCCGGCATGTTCAACATCACACCGGCGCCGACCGTGCTCGAGACCGTCGCGTGGCTCGCCTACGCGGTCCCCGTCATGGTGCTCTTCCTACTCCCACAGAGGCCGAAAGCCGCGCCCGCCACCCCGACCCCGGCTGCGGTCGCGCCGGACGCCCGCACGCCGTCCTCCCGAGAAGCCTGACCCGAGAAGCCCGAGAAGGAGCACAATGCGCACGCCCCGCATCCTTGCGATCGGTGCGGCCGGGGCCCTTGCGGCCGCCGGCCTCGCCGCCTGCGGTGACGACGATTCCGGCGGGTCCGACAAGGCCGGCAGCAAGATCGAGGTGACGGCGACCGACACCGAGTGCAAGGTCGGGCGCACCGAGGCGGCCGCCGGCACCGTGACGTTCACGATCGCCAACAAGGGCTCGAAGGTCACCGAGTTCTACGTGTACGCGGCGGGCGACCGGGTGATGAGCGAGGTCGAGAACATCGTGCCGGGCGTGAGCCGGGAGATGCACGTCGAGTTGGCGGCCGGAACGTACGAGACGGCGTGCAAGCCGGGCATGAGCGGCAGGGGGATCCGCGGCGCGTTCAAGGTCACCGGCGACGCGAAGCCGCTGACCGAGGACGCGAAGCTGGCCGCGGCGACGGAGAGTTACCAGCGCTACGTCAAGAGCCAGACCGAGGTGCTGCTGGCGAAGACGAAGGAGTTCGTCGACGCGGTCAAGGCCGGGGACAGGGAGAAGGCCAAGGCGCTGTACCCGGTGGCCCGCACGTACTGGGAGCGGATCGAGCCGGTCGCGGAGATCTTCGGCGACCTGGACCCGCTGATCGACGGCCGGGAGGCGGACCTGGAGCCGGGCACCGAGTTCACCGGTTTCCACAAGATCGAGAAGGACCTGTGGGTCGCGGGCGACGTCTCGCAGAGCGGGCCGATCGCGGACCGGCTGCTCGCCGACGTCCAGAAGATCGTCGACCTCGCGAACAGCGAGAAGCTCTCCCCGTTGCAGCTCGCGAACGGCGCCAAGGAGCTCCTCGACGAGGTGGCCAGTGGCAAGATCACCGGTGAGGAGGACATCTTCTCGCACACCGACCTGTGGGACTTCCGGGCCAACCTGGAGGGCTCGAAGGCCGCCGTGGCGGCGCTGCGTCCGGTGCTCGACGACCGCGATCCCGCCCTCGCCAAGACCCTCGACGACAAGTTCGCCGCCGCCGAGGCCACGCTCGACAAGCACCGCAAGGGCGACGGCTGGCGGCTGCACAACGAGCTGTCCGGGGCCGAGCTGAAGGAGCTGGCCGACTCGATCAACGCGCTGAGCGAGCCGATCTCCAAGGTCGCCGCGGTCGTCGCCCAAAAATAGGAACTGCGCGAAGGGGCAGGTTGTCATGGATCGCCGTAAGGCGCTGGGCCTCGCGGGAGCCGGCGCGCTGGGGGCCGCTGCCCTCGGCGCGGTGGCCGGTCGGGCCCTCGACGGTTCGGCCGGCGAGCACGCCGCAGCCGGGCCCGGCCCGGCCGCCGCCGTGCCGTTCTACGGCGCCAACCAGGCCGGCATCGTCACGCCGATGCAGGATCACCTGCACTTCGTCGCGTTCGACGTCATCACGTCGAAGCGCGAGGCGCTCGTCGAGATGCTGCAGAACTGGACGTACGCGGCCGCCCGCATGACGGCCGGCCAGGAGGCGGGGGCGCTCGGCGCGGTCGGCGGCCCGCCGGAGGCGCCGCCCGAGGACACCGGCGAGGCGCTCGACCTGCCGGCCGCCGGTCTGACCCTGACGATCGGATTCGGGCCGACGCTGTTCCGCGACGCGTCGGGACAGGACCGGTTCGGCCTGGCCGCGAAGGCGCCGGCGGCGCTCGCCGCACTGCCGAAGTTCCCCGGCGAGACGCTCGACCCGGGCATTTCCGGCGGCGACCTGGCCGTGCAGGCGTGCGCGAACGACCCACAGGTGGCCGTGCACGCGGTCCGCAACCTGGCCCGTTTGGGCATGGGTGTGGTCAGCGTGCGGTGGTCGCAACTCGGGTTCGGGCGCACCTCGTCGACGACGCAGGCCCAGGACACGCCGCGGAACCTGTTCGGGTTCAAGGACGGCACGGCCAACCTGAAGGCAGAGCAGCACGACCTGCTCCGCGAGCAGTTGTGGGTGCCCGCCGGCGACGGGCCGGAGTGGATGGTCGGCGGGTCCTACATGGTGACCCGCAAGATCCGCATGCTGGTGGAGACGTGGGACCGCACGTCGCTGTCCGAGCAGGAGTCGATCGTCGGGCGCAGCAAGGGCGTCGGGGCGCCGTTGGGCCGAAACGGCGAGCACGACGAGCCGGACTTCGCCATCAAGGGCGACGACGGCGAGCCGATGATCCCGGTGGACGCGCATGTACGGTTGGCCCATCACACCCAGAACAACGGGGTGCGCCTGTTGCGGCGGGGCTACAACTTCGTCGACGGCTCGGACGGGCTGGGCCGGCTCAACGCGGGACTGTTCTTCATCGCGTACCAGCGCGACCCGCACCGGCAATTCGTGCCGGTTCAGCAGCAACTGGCCCGGTTGGACCGGATGAACGAATACATCCGGCACGTTTCGAGCGGCCTGTTCGCGGTTCCGACGGGTGTCTCGGCGGCCGACGACCATTGGGGCCGGTCACTTTTCGCTTGACGCCGTGTGCCGTTCGCAAGGCAAGCGGAATGCCCAGACTTATCCGATAAAGTGGTCGAGTAGTGGTAACGATCGATCTCATTTCTCCACCTTACGTATCGCCAGCCTCAGCCGTTCGTATGAGCCTCATAACCGCGCCGCTGCGTCCGCATAACGGGACAGTCACGAATCTCCGTCGGCACTTGGCGCGGCGCTCCGGGCGTCGTTTCCTTTAGGCACTACGGCGCAACCGGTCGGCCGCAGTCCCTGTGTCGTGGGCGCGCGGGCCGCTCTTTGCATGACCGGCTTGCGGTAGCTGACTGGAGGGGAAATGCGCACTCGAACCACCGGGCTTCGCGGCTTCGTGGCGATTGCTGCGGCGTCCGTGCTTGTCCTGGGCGCCTGCGGCACCAGCGGCGGCGGCGGGAGCAATCAGGCTCAGACGTCGCCGGGCTTCGCCGAATGTGATCAAAAGCCGAATGAATGCAACACCGGTCCGACGAAGCAGGGCGGCACCATCACCGTCGCGCTCGAGAAGAAGATCCAGAACTGGAACACGATCGACGCCGACGGCAACACCTTCGAGACGGGTCTGATCAACAACGCGATCCTGCAGGTCCCGTACCACCAGCTGCCCGACAACTCGGTGGCTTGGAACAAGGTCCTCCTGAAGGAAGAGCCCAAGCTCGTCAAGGACGACCCGCAGACGATCCAGTACAAGATCAAGGACGAAGCCGTCTGGAACGACGGCACGCCGATCTCGGCGAAGGACTTCATCATGTACTGGAAGTTCACCAACGGTAAGGACTGCCCGGACTGCACGCCGGCCAGCACCACCGGTTACGAGCTGATCGACAAGGTCGAAGGCGCGGACAACGACAAGACCGTCAACGTCACCTTCAAGGCCGGCGAGAAGTACCCGGACTGGCGTGGCCTGTTCGTGCTCTGGCCCTCGCACATCGCGGCCCAGAAGGGCGACCTGAACACCCCGGCCGGCCTCGCCGCCGCGTTCGAGTTCTTCAAGGGCACGCCCACCTTCTCCGGTGGCCCGTACAAGTTCGAGAGCTACGAGAAGGACGTCTCCGTCACGCTCGTGCCGAACGACAAGTACTGGGGCACCAAGGCGAAGCTGGACAAGATCACTTTCCGGATCATCGAGGACCAGGCCCAGCAGATTCCGGCGCTGCGTAACCGCGAGGTGCAGATGCTGGTCTCGCAGCCGAACGCCGACATGGTCACGCAGGTCGGCTCGATGGCGGGCGTCAACTACAACCTGATCGCCGGCCCGACCTGGGAGCACTTCGACCTCAACACGAAGAACGCCGCGCTGGCCGACACCGAGCTGCGTAAGGCGATCTTCACCGCGGTGAACCGTCAGGAGATCATCGACAAGACGGTCGGCCCGTTCTTCAAGAAGGCCGCGCCGCTGAACAACCACTTCATCATGCCCGGCGCGCCCAGCTACAAGGACGTCATCACGCCGACCGGCCAGGGTGCCGGCAACATCGAGGCGGCCAAGAAGATCCTGACCGACGCCGGTTACAAGATCGAGGGCGGCAAGCTCATCGGCAAGAACGGCCAGCCGGTGCCGACGCTGCGGTTCCGCTACACCACCGGCAACCAGCTGCGCCAGCAGTCCGGTGAGCTGTTGCAGGCCCAGTTGAAGCAGATCGGTGTCGACGTCAAGATCGAGCCGCTGACGAGCCTGGGCAACACGCTGTCGACCGGTGACTACGACATCATCATCTTCGCGTGGGTCGGCACCCCGTTCATCGCCGACAGCAAGTCGATCTTCGAGACCGACGGTGGCCAGAACTACGGCAAGTACTCCAACCCGCAGGTCGACAAGCTGCTTGCCGACGGCGCGAAGGAGCTCGACCCGGCCAAGCTGCGCGACTCGTTCAACCAGGCCGACGAGATCATGTCCAAGGATGCGTACGTGCTGCCGCTGTACCAGAAGCCGGTGTTCATCGCCGTCTACAGCGACTACGTGTACATCCGCAACAACCCCACCGCCGAGGGACAGACCTACAACATCGACGAGTGGGCGCTCAAGGCCTGACGCCAGGTTGTAACAGGCACGAATTAGTCTCACGGGTAGGACGTTGAAGGGCCCCGGACGCTGCCGGCGTCCGGGGTCCTTCGACACCGTCCGTGAGTCCGATCGGAGGACATCATGCTGGCCTACTCCATCCGGCGCATTCTCATCGCGATTCCGGTGCTACTCGTCGCGTCGATGATCGTGTTCGCGTTGACGCTGCTGACCGGTGATCCGGTCCAGGAGAAGTACGCCGGGCGCAATCCTCCGGTGCCCCAGCAGACGATCGACAACGAGCGGGCGCGGCTGCACCTCGACGACCCGCTGGTGGTGCAGTACGGCAACTGGCTGAAGAACCTGGTGCTGCACGGCGACTTCGGCCCGTCGATCACGGCGACCAACGACATCGGCGAAGACCTGGCCAGGCGGTCGCTCGTCACTATCCGGCTGGTGCTGTTCGCGATGTTCCTCGCGCTGATCCTGGCGGTGATCTCCGGCGTCGTCAGCGCCACAAGACAGTACTCATGGGTCGACTACGTACTCACGTTCTTCGGCTTCCTGTTCCTCGCCATGCCCGCGTTCTGGACGGCGGTGCTGCTCAAACAGGGCGCGCTGATGGTCAACGAGGCCACCGGCAGCCGCACCTTCTACACCATCGGTGCCCGCTCGGACTCGACCTCGCCCGGATTCTTCAGCGCCGCCGCCGACATCTTCGGGCACATGATCCTGCCCACCATCTCGCTGGCGCTGATCACGTACGCGGCCTGGAGCCGGTTCCAGCGTTCGTCGATGCTCGAGGTGCTCAACAGCGACTACGTCCGCCTCGCCCGGTCCAAGGGGCTCTCCCCGCGCCGCGTGCTCGTCAGGCACGCGTTGCGCACCGCCCTGATCCCGATGACCACGGTCAGCGCCCTGACCATCGCGGCTGTGATCGGCGGTGCGGTCGTCACCGAGACCGTGTTCGAGTGGCAGGGGCTCGGCAAGTACCTCGTCGACTCGATCGCCACGCGGGACCGGTACGCCATTCTCGGCCTACTGCTCGTCACCGGGTTCATGGTGATCATCGGCAATCTGGTAGCCGACATTCTCTACGGCGTACTCGACCCGAGGATCCGGTATGAATAGCGGGGTCGGAGGTATCAGAATGGACGTCGATACACGCGCCGGTGACAGCGAGGTGACCGCATGACTGTTCCGGGGTCGCTACCGACGAACGAGGTGATCACCGCACCGCGGCCGGTGGGCGGAGGGACCCCCGAGCGCGAGTTCACCATCAAGGAACGCCGCCAGTGGCAGATCGTCCTGAGCCGGTTCATGCGGCACCGGCTGGCGGTCGGCAGCCTGATCGTGTTCATCCTGCTGGTGCTGCTCGCGTTCGTCGGCCCGCTGATCTGGAAGTACGACTACACAGACCTCACATCGCCGTCGAACGTGCGCTTCTCGCCGGACAACCCGATGGGCACCGACACCCTCGGCCACGACCTGTTCGCCCAGGTGATGCGCGGCATGCAGCAGTCGATGAAGGTGGCGCTGCTGACCACGCTGCTGGCCACCGGCATCGGCGCGCCGTACGGTGCGATCGCGGGCTACTTCGGCGGCCGGATCGACACGCTCATGATGCGCATCTGCGACGTCCTGCTCACGCTGCCCCTGTTCCTCATCGCCGGCGCCATCGTCGCCGGGCGTGGCGGCAGCGTGCTGACCGTGGGCGTGGTGCTCGGCCTGCTGGGCTGGGTGGTCGACGCGCGGGTGGTCCGCAGCGTCGTGCTGTCGCTACGCGAGATGGAGTTCGTCGAGGCGGCGAAGGCGCTGGGCGCCGGCCCGGTGCGGGTCGTGTTCCGGCACCTGCTGCCGAATGCCACCGGCGCGATCATCGTACAGGCGACGCTCAACATCGCGACCGCGATCCTGGCCGAGGCAGCGCTCTCCTTCGTCGGGCTCGGCGTTCAGCCGCCGGACACCTCGCTCGGCCTGCTCGTCAACCAGGCGAGAAGCGCCGTCGAGACGCGTCCCTGGCTGTTCTACTGGCCCGGTGTCATGATCATTGCGATCGCGCTGACGATCAGCTTCATCGGTGACGGCCTGCGCGACGCGTTCGACCCCCGACAGACGAGGCAGCGCCGATGACCGTATCCACCAACATCTCGCTCAACAAGGACGAGACGGCACCGGGAGACGTGGTACTTGACGTCGACAACCTGACCGTCGAGTTCCCCACCGACGACGGCCTCGTCCAGGCCGTGCGCGGGGTCAGCTACCAGTTGCGCCGGGGCGACTCGATGGGCATCGTGGGCGAGTCGGGGTCCGGCAAGTCGGTGACCTCCATGGCGATCCTCGGCCTGCTGCCGAAGACCGCGCGGATCACCGGCTCGGTCAAGCTGCTCGGCGACGAACTGCTCGGCCGCAGCGAGAAGGCGTACGCCGAACTGCGGGGCAACAAGATCGCCATGATCTTCCAGGACCCGCTGACGTCGCTGAACCCGGTCTACACGGTGGGCTACCAGATCGGCGAGGCGATCCTGGCGCACAACGACATCTCGAAGAAGGCGGCCCGGGACCGGTCGATCGACCTGCTGAAGGCGGTCGGCATCCCGTATCCGGAGCAGCGGGTCGAGAGCTACCCGCACGAGATGTCGGGCGGCATGCGCCAGCGCGTCGTGATCGCCATCGCGATGGCCAACAACCCTGACGTGATCATCGCCGACGAGCCGACCACCGCCCTCGACGTCACCGTGCAGGCGCAGGTGCTCGAGGCGCTGGAGGCCGCCCGCAACGAGACCGGCGCCGCGATGGTGCTGATCACCCACGACCTCGGGGTGATCGCCGGGCACGTCGACCGGGTGTGCGTGATGTACGCCGGCAAGCTGGTCGAGAAGGGCTCCATCGACGACGTCTTCTACGAGCCGCGGATGCCGTACTCGCTGGGCCTGCTGGGCAGCCTGCCCCGGCTCGACGAGGCCGAGCGGGAGCGGCTGACCCCGATCATCGGGTCGCCGCCGTCGCTGGTGAACCTGCCGCCCGGGTGTCCGTTCACGCCGCGCTGCCCACTCGCGCAGGACATCTGCGAGACCGATGAACCGGACCTGTTCGTCACCAACAGCCCGTCCCACCTGGCCGCGTGCCACTTCCACGACCGGCTGGTCGGGATGACCTCGGCCGACCTGTTCGGCACCACGTCCATCGACACCGAGGGTCTGACCGTGGCCGACCTCGATCCGGCCATCATCGGTCCGGTGGCCGAGACGGTCCACTCCGACCTTGCGCAGAAGGAGAACTAGCGTGGCAGCGCCCCCAGCCACCGACGCTCCCGTGGCGGGTGCGGAGGTCGCGTCCGAACGGCAGCCGGTGCTGTCCGTCCGCAACCTGGTCAAGCACTTCCCGGTGCGGTCGCGTGGCGTCGTCCGGCGCACCATCGGTGACGTGCACGCCGTCTGCGACATCTCGTTCGACCTGCACGCCAACGAGACGCTCGGGCTCGTCGGCGAGTCCGGTTGCGGCAAGACCACCACCGGTCGCCTCCTGCTCAACCTGGTCAGGGCGACGTCAGGACAGGTGTGGTACGGCGGCAAGGACCTCACCAAGTTGAGGGCTTCGGAGATGCGGCCGCTGCGGCGCGACATGCAGATCGTGTTCCAGGACCCGTTCGCGTCCCTGGATCCGCGGATGACCGTCAGCGAGATCGTCGCGGAGCCGCTGCGGATCCACGGCCTGTTCGGCAACTCCGAAACCGGCCGCGCCACAGTGCGGGAGCTGTTGCGCACGGTCGGGCTCAACCCCGAGCACGGCAACAGGTACGCGCACGAGTTCTCCGGCGGCCAACGGCAGCGCATCGGCGTCGCCCGGGCGCTGGCGCTGCGGCCCAAGGTCCTGATCATGGACGAGCCGGTGTCGGCGCTCGACGTCTCGATCCAGGCCGGCGTGATCAACATGATGGAGGACCTCCAGGAGGAGTTCGGGCTCTCGTACCTGTTCATCTCGCACGACCTGTCGGTGGTGCGGCACATCGCCGACCGGGTCGCGGTGATGTACCTCGGCCGCCTCGTGGAGGTCGCGTCCGTCGAGGATCTGTTCCGCCGCCCGACGCATCCGTATACGCAGGCGCTCATCTCCGCGATCCCGCTGCCCGACCCGCGCAAGGAGCGCACGCGCAAGCGGATCCTGCTCAAGGGCGACGTGCCCAGCCCGGTGAATCCACCCAGCGGCTGCCGGTTCCGGTCGCGGTGCCCGAAGTTCGCCAACGAGCTGAGTGAGGGCGAGCGCCAGCGCTGCGTCAACGAGGTGCCGGCGTTGATCGACCGTGGCGAGGGCCACCGCAGCGCGTGCCACTACGCGGAGGCGATGAAGCTCATCTGAGGGAAGGGCGCCGCGGGCGCCCTTCTTTCATCCGGACGGCAGCCTGCGCGCCTACTCGGATGGCAGGCGGCGTGCCGGCGTTGGCAGCGTCACCGTGGGTGGCAGCGGGAGCGCCAGGTCCACGGGGGTGCCGTCGGGCAGGGTCAGGCGGATCCGGTCCTCGGCCGGGAACTCCAGCCCGATCGGGCCGTACCGCCAGCGGGAGTCCCCGGGGTCGGCCGGCAACCAGCCCGCGCCGAGCCGGAACCGCAGCGGGTACGTGCTTTCCGCGTCGCGTTCGAGGTCGTGCAAGACCAGCGTCCCGAACGTGGTGGGCCCGCCCAGGCTGGGGATCTCGGCCTCCTCGCCGGTCCAGTCGTGCGGCCAGGCCGAGTACGGCGGCGTCCACCAGGCCACCTCGGCGCGCACGCCCGGCGCGCAGGCCAGCACCCGCTCGTCCGGCGAGAACACCGGCAGGCAGTACATCGGCGGGTGGTTCATCGGGTTGGCCGCGTGCTGGAGGTGCGTGACCCGGGTCAGCGGACCGTCGACGCGGTAGACGTCGTAGCCGTTCTCGCCCTGCCCGGAGTTCAACCAGGCTGCCGCGTACCGGTGCGTCGGCGACGGCACCAGCGCCTCGATCCCGCCGCCGCAGGTGGGCACGACGGTGGGCACCTCGTCGAGGACCGTCATGGAGGGCCAGGCGTAGCGCACCAGCCGCCGCTGGTACTCGGCCACGAGCAGCACCTGGCCGCCGTCCAACGGCCAGGCCGTCTCGGCCCGCGGGTGCCACCAGGCCAGGTCGCCCCGCGCCCGGTCCCACAGCCCCACCCCGCCGTAGACGGCGGCGAGCACGGCGCTGCCGTCGTCGGACAGCCGCAGCCAGTCCGGGTCGGCGATCGGGGAGTTCGGGGGCTTGCGCAGCGCCGGCAGTTCGAACGACTCGCCGGTGCCGGCGCCCGCGCGGGAGTGGTGGAAGTGGAACCGGCGGCTCACCGCCAGCCCCGGTGGGCCTCCGGCGCTACCGGACCGGGTTTGTGCGCCGGCGGGCGGACTGCCGGCACGGGCGGGCGTACCGCGAGCCAGACCGTCGCGCTGAGCTGGCGCGCCGCGGCCAGCCGGTGCGCGGCCCTGCGGTGCCGCTCGGCGAGCACCGCGGCGAGGTAGGCCCAGCCGGGGACGCCCGGCGGCGGTGGCGGCGTCGTGCAGGCGGCCACCTCGGTGGCGAGCGAGCGGCCCAGCGCGCTGCGGGCCGGCTCCTTGATGTCGCGGTTGCGGGCCAGGAAGTGCCGCACGGCGAGCGCCAACTCGTCGTTCAACCCGGTGAGGTCGAGCAGCGCCGCCCAGCCGGCCAGCGGCGGCGGCATCGCCGGCACCCAGCCCCACGTCGCCGGCGCCCGGTCGTGGATGACGAGCGTGCCGGCCGCGAGGTCGCCGATGCGCCGGCCCTGCGGCTGGGCGAGCATGGTGCCCAGGCTCAGCGCCCAGGTCAGCGGCAGCAGGACCAGCCCGGGCCACTCCAGCGCGACGCCGACGAGCGCGCGCGTGAACGCGTGCCGGAACCGGATCGGGCCGCCGTCGATCCGCACCACCCGCAGCCCGACGGCGAGCTTGCCGAGCGTGCGGCCGCCGAAGAGCGTCTCGGAGAGGGTCGGGTAGCCGATCAGCACCAGGGCCACGACGATCGTGTACAGGGCGATCGCGAGGGCGGCGTCGGCCGCGCCGCCGAGTGCGATCATGGCGAGGCCCACGCCGATGCCGAGCGCGTACAGCAGCGCGACCTGCAGCATGATGTCGAGGATCAGCGCCAGCGCCCGCGAACCGAGCCGCGCGACGCGGACCTCGAGCTCGACGGCCTCGCCGCTGACCAGCCGGTCGCCCGACGGCACCGCTTCCGGCGGCACCGTCGCACCCGGCGACGCGCCCGAGGCGCCGGGCGGCGGCGCGGCCAGGCCGGGCGGCGGCGCGACCATGCCGGGCGGCGGGGTGAGGGCCGGGGCGGCTGACACAGGACAAGTCAACACCATGGCGCCAAGCCGCTACGCTCCAACCTCGTGGACCTGGACGCCTACGTCGCCGAGCACGCCGGCGAGTGGCGCCGGCTCGACGAGTTGTCCGGACGCCGGCGGCTGAGTGCCCACGACGCCGACGAACTGGTGATGCTCTACCAGCGCGCGGCCACTCACCTCTCGGCGGTGCGCAGCCGCTCGCCCGACCCGGTGCTCGTGGCCCGGCTGTCCCAGCTGGTGCTCAAGGCGCGGGCCTCGTTGACAGGCGGCCCGGCGTTCTCGTGGCGCACCGTCGCGCGCTTCTTCACCGTCGGATTCCCGCTTGCCGTGTACCGGGCCGCGCCGTGGTGGCTGGGCGTGACCGCGGCGTTCGTCGGGCTCTCCGGGGTGCTCATGTGGTACGTGGCGAGCCATCCCGAGGTGCCCTCGATGCTGCTCAGCGACGAGCAGATCGACGAGCTCGTCAACTCCGGCTTCGCCGGTTACTACACGGAGTACCAGCCGCAGAACTTCGCCCTGCGGGTCTGGACGAACAACGCCTTCCTCGCCGCGCAGTGCCTCGCCGGCGGGGTGCTCGTGCTGCCCGTCGTGTACGTGCTGGCCGCCAACGCGCTGAGCCTGGGGCTGGTCGGCGGCGTCATGATCGGTAACGGCCGGTCCGACGTGTTCTTCAGCCTCGTCACACCGCACGGCCTGCTGGAGTTGACCGCCGTGTTCGTGGCGGCCGGGTTCGGGCTGCGCATCGGCTGGGCCTGGATCGCGCCCGGGCCGTTCCGCACCCGTGGGCGGGCGCTCGCGCAGACCGCCCGCGAGGGCATGCTCGTGGCGCTCGGGCTGATCCCCGTGCTGTTCGTCAGCGGGCTGATCGAGGCGTTCGTGACGCCGTCCGGGCTGCCGACCTCAATGCGGATAGCCATCGGGGTGATGGCGCTGCTGGGCTTCCTGGGTTACGTGTTCATCGCCGGGGCCCGTGGGGCGCAAAGCGGTGCCAGCGCCGACCTGGACGCCGGCGACCGCGACGCCGACGTTCCGGTCGCGTGAGATCGGCAGGCCCTCGACCCGACGCACCAGGAGTACCGCGCCGACATTCGCGATCTTGGACTCCTATTGGTGTTCCAGCACCGGTAGGAGTCCAAGATCGCGGAAAACGGCGGGTTCACAGGCGGCCGATCCGCTTCAGGGCGAGGTACTCGTCGGCCACGCGGGAGGCGAACTGCTCCACCGGCGCGTCGACGACGTCCACCCCGTACCGCACGAGCGCGGAGCGTACGCGGTCGCGTTCGGTCAGCGCGCGGTGCGCGGCGGCGGCCCGGTACACGTCGGCGGCGGTGGCGCGCGGCGCGTACGCCAACGCGTCGAGGGCGGGGTCGTGGACGGCCGCGACCACAACCTTGTGCCGCGCCGCGAGCCGGGGCAGCACCGGCAGCAGGCCCTCGGCCAGCGCGCCCGGTTCCAGGGCGGTGAACAGCACCACCAGCGCCCGCTTGCGCTCGCGGCGCAGCACCTCGCTCGCGACGAGCCCGAAGTCCGTCTCCACCAGCGCCGGCGACAGCGGCGCCATCGCGGTGACGAGCTGCCACAGCAGCGTCCGCTTGCCAGGGTTGGCCACCGCCGCGCGCACCGCGGTGTCGACGGCGAGCAGGTCGACCCGGTCGCCGGCGCGCGCCGCCAGCATCGCCAGCAGCAGGGCGGCGTCGATCGCGGCGTCCAGCCGCGGTTCGTCGCCGATCCGGCCGGCGGACGTGCGGCCGGTGTCCAGCACGCACACCACCCGCCGGTCGCGCTCCGGCCGCCAGCTTCGCACCACGACGTCGGACCGGCGGGCGCTGGCGCGCCAGTCGATCGAGCGGACGTCGTCGCCGATGACGTACTCGCGCAGCGCGTCGAACTCGGTGCCCTGGCCCCGCCCGCGGGTGACGACGGCGCCGTCGAGCACGCGCAGCCGCGACATCTTCTCCGGCAGCAGCCGGCGCGACTCGAAGCGCGGGTACACGCGCAGCGCGAACGGCGGCGTGCGGGCGACGGCCGTGCGGGCCCGGTGCTGCCGGTAGGCGAAGCCCAGCGGCCCGTACGAGCGGACGGTGACGCACACGGCCGGCCGGTCACCGCGTCGGGTCGGGGTCAGCGACGTGTCCAGCGTGACGCGCGCGCCCGCGTCGAGATCGACGCCGTCGTGCTGGCGCGGCAGCGCGCCGGCCGACGGCACCCAGGCGTCGCGGACCTTGGCCCGCAGCCGGCGCGGCGAGTCGTTGTGCACGGTCAGCGTCACGGCGGTGCTCTCGCCCAGCCAGCAGGACCGCTCGCCCTCGCGGACCAGCCGCACCCCGCCCAGCGGCGCGGCGAGCGCGAGGTCGGCCAGGCACACCGCCAGCACCACGAAGGCGAGGACGGCGGCCGCGAGCCACGGCCAGTAGCCCGTCGGCCCGCCGATCAACGCTGCCGCAGCCAGGCCGAACGCGCCGAACGCGAGCAGCGCGGCCGGGCGTCCGGTGATCATCGTGGCGTGGGCACGGTCGCCAGCACGGCGTCGAGGACGGCGTCGGTGGTGACGCCCTCGAGCTCGGCCTCCGGCCGCAGCCGCACCCGGTGCCGCAGCGTGGGCCGGGCCAGCGCCTTGATGTCGTCGGGTGTCACGTAGTCGCGTCCGGTGAGCCAGGCCCACGCCTTCGCGGCCGCGAGCAGCGCGGTCGCGCCGCGCGGCGACGCACCCAGCTCCAGCGACGGCGACACCCGGGTGGCCCGGCACAGGTCGACGACGTACGCGAGCACCGGATCGGTCACGGAGACCCGCCCGGCGGCGGCCCGACCGGCGGCGAGGTCGGCGCCGCTGGCCACCGGCTGCACCCCGGCCGCCCGCAGGTCGCGCGGGTCGAAGCCGTGGTGGTGCGCGCGCAGCACGCCGAGCTCCTCGTCCCGCGTCGGTAACGGGACGTTGATCTTCAACAGGAACCGGTCGAGCTGCGCCTCGGGGAGGGGGTAGGTGCCCTCGTACTCGACCGGGTTCTGCGTGGCGATCACGATGAACGGGTCGGGCAGCCGGCGCGGCGTGCCCTCCACCGAGACCTGCCGCTCCTCCATGACCTCCAGCAGCGACGCCTGTGTCTTCGGCGGGGTGCGGTTGATCTCGTCGGCGAGCAGCAGGTTCGTGAAGACCGGGCCCTCGCGGAACTCGAACGCGGCGGTGCGCGCGTCGAAGATCAGCGACCCGGTGACGTCGCCGGGCATCAGGTCGGGGGTGAACTGCAGCCGCTTGGCGTCGAGGGCGAGCGCGGCGGCCAGGGTGCGCACGAGCAGCGTCTTCGCGACGCCGGGGACGCCCTCGAGCAGCACGTGCCCGCGGCACAGCAGCGCGATCACCAGGCCGGTGACCACGGCCTCCTGCCCGATGACGGCCTTGGCGACCTCCGCGCGCAGGCGGGCCAGCGCCGCCCGGCTCCCGGCGCCGGCGTCCGTGCCGGGAGGGCCGCCCACCTCCGGGCCGGGCTTGGCGAGCGACGTCTCAGTCACGTGGTTCTCCTTCGGGTATGCGCGTCACGGCGGCGACGAGCGTCTCCAGCGCCGCGGCCGTGGCCACCAGTTCCTCGTCGGTCTCCGGGTCCCGGCCGAAGAGCAGCGCGTCGATCTCGTCGGCGGGGTATCCGGTCCGCTCGGCGAGCGCCGGCACGAGGACCGTGCGATCCGTGTCCGGCGGCAGGTCGAATGCGTGGGTGACGCGTTCGCGGGCGGAGCGCCGCAGCACGGAAAGCGCCGCGCCGCGGTCGCGGGACCGCTCGTAGAGCCGGCCCCGGCCGGTCACCGTCTCGGTCGCCGGTACCAGGACGGGCAGCGGCTCCTGCACCGGCGCCCCGAGGCGGCGCGCCCGGGCCGCGGCGGCGAGCAGGGCGGCCACGGCGAGCAGGGCGAGCACGGTCCAGGCGGCGGCCGGGAAAAGATCGGAGAGGCCCGGCTCGTCGCCGCCGGCCCGGTCGGCCGGCCGGCCGCCCCGGCCCTCGCCGGGGTCGGTGCCGTCCGGGTCGGGGATCGGGAAGTCCGGATCCGGGGAGCCGCGGCCCAGGTCGGCCGGCGCCGGGCTCGGGTCCAGGCCCTCCTGGTCGTGGTACGTCGGGCCGGGTTCCTTGCGGTGCAGGTCGAGCCAGATCACCGTCGGGGCGGTCGCAAGCAGTTCGACGGCCAGGGTCGCGTTGCCGTGCTCGCCGATCCGGTCGTTGCGGAACGGGTCGGTGGCGCCGACGAGCGTCAGCGTGGTCTTCTCGTGCCGGACGCGCAGCAGCGAACCGTCGTAGCAGCGGTCGACGACGACGTCCGGCCGGGTCTGGTACGCGGCGCGCTTGACCCCGGCCCGGCCGGCGCTGACGGCCGGCGCGTAGCCGCAGCCCGGTTCGGCGTCCGTGGTGGCCCAGCGGTCCTTGCGGACGAAGGCAGGCAGGTGACCGCGGTCGAGCGTCTTGTCGTCGGGGCGCACCAGGACCACGTTGGTGCTCGCCGGCATCAGCTTGAGCATCCGCAGGTAGAACGAGTGCAGCAGGTCGGGCCCCGGGATGAACAGAGTGGCCTCGCCGCGATGGGCCGCGACGAGCGCGTCGGCGGTGCGGGTGTGCCGCTCGATCCTGATGCCGCGGGCCAGCAGCCGGTCGGCGAGGCTCTTGGCGCCGACGTCCTCGCCGCTGGTGGGGGAGAGGAACGCGGCGTCGGTGGGGTCGGGCTCCTCCCAGGCATAGGCGATCGCGCTGACGAGGAGCAGCAGCGCCACGACGGCGTACGGGATCGCGACGCGCAGCCAGCGCCAGCTCCGCGACTTGCGCTTGGCCTTCGGCGGCGGCGCGGCGGCGTACAGCGACGCGGACGGGCGGGGCAGGGCCGCCGGCGCTGACGGCAGCGCACTCACGAGGCCACTCCCACCGGACGGGCCTCGAGCGCGCTGGACAGCGCCCGCGCGAGTTCGCGCATGCGCGCGTCGTGCTCGGCGTGGGCGGGGCGGGCGCCGTACCAGATGTCGGAGAACAGCGCACCGGCGGCGTTCAGCGGACCGGCGACGGCCGGCCGCCGGCCCGCGGCGACCGCCGCCAGCTCGGTGACCGTCCAGCCCGGCCGGTGCTCCAGCACCCCGCACTCGATCAACTCGCGGACCATGCCGCGCAGTCGCTCCCGGATCGCCTCGGCGTAGCGGCCCTCCGCGGCCAGCCGGTCGGCCAGCTCGACGAACGTGACGGCCGGCAGCTCCGGCACCTCGTCGCCGCTCGTCGGCTCGATCGGCTCGGCCGCCGCCTCCGCGGGCTTCTTGTCCTTGCGGCGCCGCCAGCGCAGCCAGCGCGGCCAGCCCAGCCGCCACCGCCAGCGGGGCCACCGCCAGCGCGGCCACCGAAGGCGCCATCGCGGCCGGCGCAGCCGCGGCCAGCGGCGCGGGATCCAGGCCGGGAAGAAGTACCACAGGGCGGCGACGATGCTCGCCAGCGCGAGCAGGATGAGTACCACGGCAGACAGTGGGACCACCGCTCCGATCGCGGCCACGAGCTCGTTCCACCAGCGCATCGCCCGCTCACCCCGGCAGCTGGAGCGTCGCGGCCGCCGAGCGGCCGGTGGCGGTCGCGCGGGCCAGCGCGATGTCGAGGCCCTCGGTGCGCATGCGGGTCTCGAGGTGCAGCACCGCGTCCAGGCAGGCGATCGCGGGATAGGCGACGGCGTTGACGAGCGTCCACGCGACGCCGGCGACCAGCCACCGGGTGCCCTCGTCGATCCCGTCGACGAGGAGGTTGAGCACGGCGAGCGTGCCCACGCCCAGCCCCACGCGCACCGCCCACCAGGCGAGGTAGCCGGTGAAGCGGACCCCGGCCGCGCGCAACCCGCCGCGACACGACAGCACGATCGAGCGCCAGACCGCCCTTGCCGGATTCACCCGGTCGATCACCAGCGCCGGTACGGCGAGCCCCACCAGCGCGAAGAGGGCGAACCACGGCAGCAGGCAGGCCAGCGCGCAGGCCGTCCCGGCGATCGCGGCCAGCGCGGCGATCAGCAGCACGGCGCCGAACCGGCCGCCGCGGGGCGACAGCATCGCCCGGGCCGGCAGCCGCTGGCCCAGCATCGCGGGCCCGGCGGCGCGGGCGGCGAGCCCGTCCAGGAGCGTGATGATCCCGAGCTCGGTGCCGAACCCGACCGCGACGGCGAGCCAGTACACGGCGAGCTGGTCTTCGTAGGGGACGAAGTACGGCGGCTGGGCGCTGATCGCCCGCAGCGGGTAGAGCACCGCCTGCTCGACGGCCGCGAGCACCGCCGCGATCCCGATCAGCACCCTGGCCTGACCCCGCAGCAGCGCGACGGCCGCGTCGAGCAGCTCACCGAGGGTGAGCGGACGCAGCGGCAGGACTGCGGACTGCACTGCGCGACCTCGCCCCCGTCCGTATAAACCGTGGTAACCCGACGCTCGACGCCAGCCATCGTGGCACGGTGGCGCCATCGTCGGCGCCCCGATTGCGGCCACCGGTTTCCAAGATCTGGAGGGGACGGCAGGGCGGGGGCACGCAAACCGCGCGGCAGGTGCAAGTATTGGATCGCATGAGGGCCCGTGTACTGGTGGTCGATGACGATCCCGCGCTCGCCGAGATGCTCGGCATCGTGCTGCGGAGTGAAGGTTTCCTGCCGTCGTTCGTCGCAGACGGCGAACGGGCCCTGAACGCGTTCCGGGAGGCCCGGCCCGACATCGTCCTGCTCGACCTCATGCTGCCCGGCATGAGCGGAATCGACGTGTGCCGGTCGATCCGGGGCGAGTCGGGCGTACCGATCGTCATGCTGACCGCGAAGAGCGACACCGTCGACGTCGTGCTCGGCCTGGAGTCCGGCGCCGACGACTACGTCGTCAAGCCGTTCAAGCCGAAGGAACTGGTCGCGCGCATGCGGGCCCGGCTGCGCCGCGGCGAGGACGTGGCCCCCGAGGTGCTCACGATCGGGCCCACCGGGAACCAGATCACGATCGACGTGCCGGCGCACACGGTCAACCGCAACGGCGACGAGGTCAAGCTGACCCCGCTGGAGTTCGACCTGCTGGTGGCCCTGGCCCGCAAGCCGCGTCAGGTGTTCACCCGCGAGGTGCTGCTCGAGCAGGTGTGGGGCTACCGGCATGCGGCCGACACCCGGCTGGTCAACGTGCACGTCCAGCGCCTGCGCGCCAAGATCGAGCCGGACCCGGAGCGGCCGGAGATCATCCTGACCGTGCGCGGCGTCGGCTACAAGGCGGGCACCGCGTAGTGCTCAGCATCGACCCCGTCACCGCACCACCGCGCCGGTCGCTGTGGTCGCGGGCGCGCGGGTCGGCGGCCTACCGCCGCCTGCACCGGTGGTGGCGGATGGCCGTCCGATGGTTCAAGCACGGGCCGGGCCGGGTTGCCTACGAGGGCTGGGCGCTGGCCCGGCAGACCTGGCGCCGGTCGCTGCAGTTCCGCGTCGTGTCCATCACGCTCGTCATGTCGGGCCTGTTGATCGCCGGGTTCGGCGTGCTCGTCACGCGCCAGATCACCAACGGGTCGCTCGAGGCGAAGGTGAACCGCACCTCCGACCTCGTCGACAAGGGCAGCCAGTACGCCGTCAACCAGCTGCGGGTCGACGGTCCACGCGATCCGGCCCTGGTCCAGACGGTGCCACGGGTGCTCGCGCAGCTCGCCATCGACGCCGGGGGCATCGCCGGCACCGGAACCGACGTGCAGGTGGCGATCGTGCCGCTGAGCAGCGGGGTGGGCCTCGCGCCACAGGCGGTGCCGAATCCGGAGGCCATGCTCCAGGTCGTCACGTCGCCCGAGCTCGAGCGGCTGCGCACGCTCGTCGCGCGCGGCAACGTCGCCCGGCAGTACGTCACCGCCAACCCGGACAACGGCGGCGCCCGGCCGTTCCTCGCCTACGGGACCCTGGTGCGAACCCAGGCCGGCGAGCTCGGCCTCTACTACCTCTTCCCGCTCGACGACGAGGTGCAGAACGCCGAGCTGGTGGCCACCAAGGTCGCGCTGACCGGCACCACGCTGGTGGTGCTGCTGGCGATGGTGGCCGCCGTGGTGACGCGCATGGTTGTGAGCCCGGTGCGGTTGGCCGCGCGTACCGCGCAGCGGCTGTCCGCCGGCCTCCTCGACCAGCGCATGGAGGTGCGCGGCGAAGACGACCTGGCGAAGCTCGCCGCCGCGTTCAACCAGATGGCGGCGAACCTGCAGCGGCAGATCCTGCGCCTGGAGGAGATGTCGCGCCTGCAGCGCCGGTTCACCTCCGACGTCTCGCACGAGCTGCGCACCCCGCTCACGACGGTCCGGATGGCCACCGATCTGATCTTCACGGCCCGCGACGACTTCGAGCCGGCTGTCGCCCGCAGCGCCGAACTCCTGCAGGCCGAGCTCGACCGCTTCGAGGAATTGCTCACCGACCTCCTGGAGATCTCGCGCTTCGACGCGGGCTTCGCGATTCTCGACGCCGAACCGGCCGACCTCGTGCCGCTCGTGCGCCGGGTGGCCGACCGGCTGGATTCGCTGGCCGAGCGCGTCGGCTCGCCGATCGTCCTGGACCTGCCCGACCACCCGGTGATCGCCGAGGTCGACCAGCGCCGGGTCGAGCGGGTGCTGCGCAACCTCATGGGCAACGCCGTCGAGCACGGCGAGGGCCAGCCGGTGCGCGTCACGCTGGCCGCCGACGACGCGGCCGTAGCGATCACCGTGCGGGACAGCGGCATCGGGCTCAAGACGGGCGAGGACAAGTTGGTGTTCAACCGGTTCTGGCGGGCCGACCCGTCGCGGGCGAGGCAGACCGGCGGCACCGGCCTCGGCCTGTCGATCAGCCTGGAGGACGCCCGCCTGCACGGCGGCTGGCTGGAGGCGTGGGGGGCGCCGGGTCAGGGCGCCCAGTTCCGGCTCGCGCTCCCGCTGCGGGCCGGTGACCGCCTGGTGTCCGCGCCGCTTCCGCTGGTTCCGGCCGGTGCGGCGCCCGTCGTCGGCGATCCGGCGGTCGCCGTCGAGGCGTCGGGAGCGCCTACATGACGACGAGGAGAGAGGTTCTCGGGTTCGCGGCCCTGCTGGCGGCGGGGGTGGGCATGAGCGGATGCGGCGTGCCGGACGAAAGCAGGCCGCTCGTGGTGGGTGAGGCGCCCGGGCTGGGCGGCACGGTGAACCGGCCGGGCAGCGTGGTGCTGCCCACGCCGGCCGGCGCGAACACGCCGGCCGTGCTGGTCAGTCACTTCCTGCAGGCCGGCGCCGCGGCGGACTGGGATCCGGCCCGCCTCAAGGAGCGGCGCATCGCCGACGCCGTCAACCACGCCCGCCAGTTCCTCGCCCCGCCGATCCGGCAGTCCTGGACGCCGGTGGCCAACTTCGTGCTCGTTGTCGACGCGGACATCCAGGCCGGGCCCAGCTCCGTGCTGGTGACTCTGCGGTCGGTAGGTGTGCTCAACGAGAACGGGTCGCTCGATCCGGTGCCGGACAACGTCCAGATGTCGCAGTCGGTGACCTTCCAGACCGTCGAGGCCGCTCAGGCGAGCGACACCCCGCTGCTGCTCAGCAATGCCCCGGACTACCTGATGCTCTCCCTGGAAGGGCTGAACGCGCTGTTCGAGGTGCGCCCGGTCTACTACTGGAGCAAGGGCAACCGGTACCTGGTGCCCGATCGCCGCTACGTCAGCAAGGGTGTCTCCGAGGAGAAGCGGATCAAGGCGATCCTCGACCAGTTGCTGGCCGGCCCGTCGACGTTTCTGAAGGATTTCGTCGAGCCGCTGCGGGTCGACGAGTTGGCCGACAACCCGCTGTTGAACGACGACCGGGTGACGGTGAACTTCCGGACACCGGCACAGGGCGCCAACCCGGGTGAGATGCAGCGCCGCCTGGCCTGGCAGATCCGGTGGTCCGTACACCGGGCCTCCGGCCAGGTCAGCGTCACACTTCAGTTCGACGGTCGCAACCAGCTGACCGACGACGACGGGAGCTATCTGCAGGCCAACCCGGCCCAGCCGGCACAGGGGCGCAGCACGCTCGACGACGACCGGCTCTTCGCCATCCTCGACGGGCGGGTCATGCCGGTGTTCGGGAACGCCTCCCGCCCGCCGATCCTCGACGCACCCGAGAACTCGAGCGTGCTCCTCGCGGCGGTCAACCGGCCGAACCGCATGGTGGCGCTGGTGCGGTCCGGTCAAGGTGGCGCCCCTGAACTCTGGCTCGGCCGGACCGGCGGCGAGCCGCCGTTCGTGAAGGCCGAGCTGCCGGCGGCCAGCGCGATGAGCCGCCCGTCGTACCTGCCGGGCACCGATGGCCGCCTCCTGATCGCCGTCGACAAAACGCTGTACGACGTTGCCCCGGACGGAACCGCCCGCCCCGTCCAACAGTCCCCGGCTCAGGTGACGGCGGTTGCGGTGGCGCCCGACGGTGCCCGGGTCGCCCTCATCGCCGGCGGCCGGGCCCTTGTCGCTCCGCTCGACGCGACCGGAACCGTGCGCACCCTCGGCCCGTCCCGCGAACTGTTTCTGGCCGGTGCGACGGACCTGCGCGGGATCGGGTGGCTGTACGAGCACCGGGTCGTGGTGGCGAGCGTCGGCGTCCCGGCGGTGGCACTGATCGATGTGGCCGTCGACAACGGTTACGTCAAGTCGATCACGCCGAACAATCTCGCGTTGGCGCAGCTCACCCAGTTGTCCGCCGTGCCCGGCAACCCGATCGACGACGTGCGCGGCAACGTGGTCGTCGAGGCCGTCGACCGGGGCAACCGGCAGGCGTACTACCCGTACCTGGAGCTGACCCAGATTCCGCTGCCGGCCGCGTCGCCGGGCCCCAGCGCGAGCCCGAGCGGGTCGCCGGGTGGCACCGACCAGAAGCGTTTCGTCGCCCCGTTCTACGCGGACGACGTGCGGTGACCCGGCCGATGGTCGCGGCGCTGGTGGACCTGGTGCTGCCCACTACCTGTGCGGGCTGCGATGCGCCCGGCACCGCGTGGTGTGAGCGGTGCGCGGTGCGGGTGGCGGCCGCCGGACCGGTGCCGGTGGTCCCGCGCCGGCCGCTGCCCGACCTCCCACCGGTCACCGCCGCGGGCCTGTATACCGGGGCGCTGCGCGAGGCGGTCAACGCCTACAAGGAGCACGGCCGGCACGCGCTGGCCGCGCTCCTGGGGGAGCGGTTGGCCGTCGCGGTACGGGCCGCCGACGGCGTTCTGGCCGGCGGTCCCGGTGTCGTCCTCGTTCCCGTGCCGGCGACGGCGGCTGCGGCGCGCCGGCGCTACGGCGACCACATGGTGCGCCTGGCCCGCCGGGCCGCCACCGAGCTGAGCCGCGCCGGCGTG
>Ga0070664_100000503_pt1 | contig 29613 bp, 23 predicted proteins | sample KBSC73metaG_FD_65863 | JGI IMG/M metagenome (GOLD analysis project Ga0070664, IMG submission 65863) | Corn rhizosphere microbial communities from Kellogg Biological Station, Michigan, USA - KBS C7-3 metaG | ecosystem: Host-associated > Plants > Roots > Rhizosphere > Soil ... | reverse complement strand
CAGGCCGTGGCCGAGGCTCACCGGGAGCGGCCCGGGCACCGCCTCGCCAGCTGCGAGGCCCGGCCGCGGACCCCGGCCGGTGTCGCTGATCTCGATGGTGAGCTCCTTCGGGGTGAACGTGAGCCGCACCTCGGCCGAGGCCGGACCGGCGTGCTTCAACGCGTTGGTCAACGCCTCCTGGGTGATCCGGTACACCGCCAGCGCGATGCCCGGGTCCAACCGGCCCGGGTCGCCGGTGACGATCAACTCGACCGGCAGCCCGGCGTCGCGGATCTGCTCCAGCAGCCCGTCGATGCCCGGCAGGCCGGGCTGGGGCTCCAGTTCGCCGGCCGGCTCGGCGTCGGACCGTAGCACGAAGAGCAGCCGGCGCATCTCCCGCAGCGCCACCCGCCCGGTCTCCTCGATTGTCGCGAGCGCTTCGTCGGCCGCCCGGGGGTCGCGCGGCAGCGCCCGCCGGGTGCCGGTGGCCAGCACGCCCATGACGCTGACGTGGTGCGCGACCACGTCGTGCAGTTCGCGGGCGATGCGGCGGCGCTCGTCGGCCACCGCCCGCTCGACGATCGTCTGCCGGTCCAGCTCGGCGTTGGCGGCCCGGTCCTCCAGCGCCGACACGTAGGCCCGCCGGTTGTACACGGCCCGACCCAGGAAGAACGCCACGAGCATCAGCATCGCGTTCCAGACCAGCAGGTACGCCGTCGGCACCTCGATCGGCAGCTGCGCGGCGGTCTGCTGCCCGAGCGGGCTGAGCGCTGCGGCGACCGGCGGCAGCCACATGGTCAGGGTCGCGACGGCGGCGTAGCGCAGCGACCGGTGCGCGGCGACGGTGTACGTGACGACGAGCAGCGCCGCCGCGCCGATGCCCAGGCCCGGCACCAGCTGCGGGACCGTCGCCTGGACAGCCATGATGCCGACGGCGAGCGGCACGGCGCGCCGGCGCAGGGCCAGCGCGAGATAGGCGAGCGACAGCCAGGCGATCGCGACGGGCCACGACGGCGGCCACATGTCGCGCGGCCCGAGCAGCCACAGCAGCAGGTCCGCGGCGAACAGCGTGAGAGCGAGTGCGACGTCGAACAGCTGCGCCCGCCGGCTCAGCCCGCCACCCACACCCGCCATGCCTGCGACGCTATCCGGCCCGCGGCGCCAAAGGTCGTCTGCGCCGCCGATCCGCGTCTCATCCTCCGGAACGAGACGCGTCCTCGACCTCCATGAGTAGGTCCACCGGGGGCTCGGCCCGCGGTTCGGGGAACGGTGGCGGGGTGCCGCCGTACGCCGGGCACAGCGCCTGGTGGCTGCACCACCCGCAGAGCCGGCTCGGCCGGGGACGGAAGTCGCGCTCCGCGGTGGCCCGCTCGATCGCCCGCCACAGCGCCACGAGCGTGCGCTCGAACCGGGCCAGCTCCTCCTCGTCGGGCGTGTAGTCACAGATCTCGGCGTCGCGCAGGTACAGCAGCCGCAGCACCCGTGGCACCGTGCCGCGCAGCCGCCACACCACCAGCGCATAGAACTTGAGCTGGAACAGGGCGCGGGCCTCGAACGCCTCGCGAGGGGCGCCGCCGGTCTTGTAGTCGACGACGCGCAGCTCGCCGGTGGGCGCGATGTCGAGCCTGTCGATGATGCCGCGCAGCAGCAGTTCCTCGCCGAGCCGGGTCTCGACCATGATCTCGCGCTCGGCCGGCTCCAGCCGGCGCGGATCCTCGATCGCGAAGTAGCCGCCGAGCAGGCTGCGCGCCCCGGCGACGAACTCGTCTTCGGTGAGCCCCTCGACGAACAGCTCGGCCAGCTCGGCCCACTCCTCGCGCATGCGGGCCCACTCGGGTGCCACCAGCGCCTCGGCCGAGCCCGGGGTGCGCTCGCCCGACGGCAGATCGAACAGCTTCTCCAGCACGGCGTGCACGAGGGTGCCGCGCACCGCGTCGGCGCTCGGCTTCTCGGGCAGCCTGTCGATCGTGCGGAACCGGTAGAGCAGGGGGCAGGTCTTGAAGTCGGCGGCGCGCGACGGCGAGAGGCTCGGGTAAACCCTCGACTCCGGCTCGGATACGTCAACCGTCATGCCGACAGGCTATGGGAGGGGTACGACAGTTCCGCGCGCCCGTAGCATCACGAAGGATGCCGTTGCACGAGGACGACTCGCGTACGTACCGGCCGGGCGGTCTGCCGCTCGGTCGGTTGTTCGGCGTGCCGGTGCGGCTGAACCCCTCGTGGCTGGTCCTGGCGGTGCTGGTGACGTTCGTCTACGGGCTGCAGGTCGGCGCGTCCCGGCCGGAGTTGCGCGGGCCGGCCGTCTACGGGCTGGGCGCCGGGTTCGTCGCCTGCCTGCTGATCTCGGTGCTGCTGCACGAACTCGGGCACGCCCTGGCCAGCCGCCGGCTGGGCACCGGCGTGCGTGGCATCACCCTGGAACTGCTCGGCGGCTACACCGACATGGAGCGCGACGCACCGCGGCCGGGGATCGAGGCCGCGGTCTCGCTGGCCGGCCCGGCGGTGTCGTTCGGCCTGGCCGCCGCGGCGGGAGTGGGCGCGCTGGCGCTGCCGGCCGGTACGCCGGGCGAGCAGTTCCTGATCCAGGTGGCGCTGTGCAACGCGATCATCGCGGCGTTCAACGTGCTGCCCGGCCTGCCGTTGGACGGCGGGCGCGCGTTGCACGCCGCGATCTGGGCGGTCACCGGCGACGAGCACCGCGGCCGCCGGGTCGCGGGCTACGCGGGGCTGGTCCTGGCCGCGGCGCTGGCCGGCGTCGCGGTCTGGCTCGCCGTCACCGGGCGGGTCACGTTCGTCGGCGCCGCGTTCGGCGTCGTGATGGCCGGCTCGGTCGCGGTGGGTGGCGCGGCGGCGGTGCGCGCCGGGCGCGCGGGCGCCCGGCTGCGGCTGGTTGCGATCGACGCGCTGACCCGGCCGATCTTCGCGGTGCCGGCGGGCACCACGATCGCCGCCGCCGCGCGGCTGGCGGCCGAGGCGGGCCCGGACGACGCGGTGCTCGGCGTGGTCGATCCGGACGGGCGGCTGTGGGCGGTGGTTCCGGAGTTCGAGGAGGAGACCGTGCCGGCCGACCGGCGCACCGAGGTCGAGGTCGACGCGGTGGCCCGGCTGGTGGACGCATATCGGTCGATCCCGGCCGGCCTGACCGGCGACGAGGTGCTGCGCGCCGTCGAACCGGACCCCGTCGGTGATTACCTGGTGACGTCAGGCGAGGATGTGGTCGGCATCCTGCGCGTGGCCGACGTCGCCCGGGTCCTCGACCCGAACGTCGGCCCGCGCGTCGTTCCAGCGCGAAGGAGCACGACGTGATCGGGGTCGGCGAGCGGCGGCGGGGCCCGTTCCGGCCGGGCGACCGGGTGCAGCTCACCGATCCGAAGGGCCGGCTGCACACGATCGTCCTGGCGCCCGGCAAGCAGTTCCACACCCACCGCGGCGTCGTCGACCACGACGCGCTGGTCGGGATGCCCGACGGCAGCGTCGTGGTCTCCTCCGGCGGCACCGCATACCTGGCGCTGCGCCCGCTGCTCGCCGACTACGTGCTCGGAATGCCCCGCGGCGCCCAGGTGATCTACCCGAAGGACGCGGCGCAGATCGTCGCGATGGGCGACGTGTTCCCCGGTGCGCGCGTGCTGGAGGCGGGTGCCGGGTCGGGCGCGCTGAGCTGCTGGCTGCTGCGCGCCGTGGGGCCCACGGGGCGGCTGTACTCCTACGAGCAGCGGGCCGACTTCGCGGAGATCGCCCGGCGCAACGTCGCGGCGTTCATGGGTGAGGAACCGGCCAACTGGTCACTGACCGTGGATGACGTAGCTGCCTGCGCGGAGAGCGATTTTGACCGGATAATCCTTGACATGCTCACCCCATGGGAGCACCTGGACCTCGTCGAGCGCACGTTGGTGCCCGGCGGTGTCTTCGTCGGTTACGTGGCGACCACGCCCCAGCTGTCCGAGCTGGTCGAGGCGCTGCGCGAACGCGGGTGCTTCACCGAGCCGCGGGCCTGGGAGTCGTTGGTGCGTGACTGGCACGCCGATGGGCTCGCCGTGCGGCCGGACCATCGCATGATCGCTCACACGGCGTTCCTGGTCACGGCGCGCCGGTTGGCGCCGGGCGTGGTCGCGCCGCCGCGGCGGCGCAAGCCGAGCAAGGGCGCCGAGGCCTACGCGCTGCGCCGGGCCGCGGGCGCCGCACTCGCCGCGAACGGCGCCGGCGCCGCCGGGGTCAACGGCGGCGGGGCGGCGGGCGCCGCCGCCATCGTGGGCGACGGGGGGACGGCGGTCGGCGGGGCCGCCAGTGGCAACGGCACGGGGGCCGGCGCCACAGCGGGCGAGGGGGGCCCATGACCGAACGCAACAGTCCGTACGCCGGCCGCATCGAGGTGCGGCCATGACGCGATCGAGTTTCGGCAACGAGATGCCCGCGGTCTTCCCGGACTGGTCTCCGTACACGGAGCTGGACTCGGCGGCGCGGGCCTACCTGCGGGACCCGGAGATCGCCCTGGACGCGCTGGCCGGCGTGATGCGGGGCTCACAGGTGCTCGGCTTCACGCTGGAGCGCTTCGTGAACGAGGTCAACGGGGTGTGGCAGGAGGTCGTGGTGTGCGACGGCACCCGGCTGGTGCTGTGGCACGGCGAGGACCTGCCGCCGGGTGACGGTCCGCCGGGGTCCATGTCGTCGTCGCTGCGCGTGGTGGCGCTGTCGGCGGTGACCGAGGTCGGCTGCCGGCGCCGGCTGACCCGCACCGGCGGCGGCCAGGTGCGCGTCGACAGCATCGACGTCTACCTGCTCCTCAGCTCCCTCGACGAGACGAGCGCCGGCCCGGGCATGACGGCCGAGGACGGTGGACCGGTGATCCGGCACGACGCGCTGCGCTTCGGCAAGACCCTCGACGACGGGGGAGCGGGCCAGATCGGCCGGCTGGAGGAGTTCGCCCGGCTGGTGTCGTCGCTGGTCGGACGCCCGATGATCTAGACGCGAGCGCAGCGGGCTCCGACTACGCGGCTCAGGCGGCGGCGGTTTCCGCCTCCGGCCCGGCGACCGGTGCGCCGTCACCCGCGCGGGTGACGTGGATGCACTCGCCGGGGCACTCCTTTGCGGCGTCGATCACATCGAGGCGTAGATGCGTCGGAACGTCGACGCGCGCCCCTGGCGCGAGTTGCATCTCGCCGGCGCCGTCCTTGACGTAGGCCAGGCCGTCGATGTCGAACTCGAAGACCTCCGGCGCGTACTGCACGCAGAGCCCGTCACCGGTGCACAGATCCTGGTCGACCCGCACCTGCAGCTCGTCCGACACCGGATCCTCCTCCCGCGCCGCGGGGCTTGCGGCGCCGTTTCGACGGTACCCGACGGTGAACGGCCACGAACGGCGCGACGAACGGCGCGACGAACGGCGCGAAGAACCGTGGGCGATGCAACGGGACTCCGCACCGCATAAGCAGTTAGTGTTAGAGCACGACGTTCAAGCCCCCGGGGAGGTGGGACGTGGCACGCAGCGACGACGCGGATGCGCGCGCCGCACGGTGGGAGAGGGATGCACATGACCTCGCCACCCAGGTCGCGTACCTCCAAGAGGAGCTCGCCCTGGTTCGGCGCAAGCTGACCGAGAGCCCCCGTCATGTACGCCAGTTGGAAGAGCGCCTGGCGGCCACCCAGGCACAGATTTCGCGGCTGACCGAGAACAACGAGCGGTTGGTGGCCACGCTGAAGGAGGCGCGGGCGCAGATCATCACCCTCAAGGAGGAGGTTGATCGGCTCGCCCAGCCGCCGAGCGGCTACGGGGTCTTCCTGACCCGGCACGACGACGGCACTGCCGACGTGTTCACCGGTGGGCGCAAGCTGCGCGTGGCGGTGTCCCCGGCGCTCGACCTCGACGAGCTCCGGCGCGGTCAGGAGGTCCTGCTCAACGACGCGCTCAACGTCGTCGACGCGTTCGGGTTCGAGCGCGCCGGCGAGGTGGTCATGTTGAAGGAGGTGCTGGAGGCACCGCCCGGTGAGATCGCCGACCGCGCGCTTGTCATCTCGCACGCCGACGAGGAGCGCATCGTCTACCTCGCCGACTCGCTGCGCGAGGTCCCGCTGCGGCCGGGGGACTCGCTCATGGTGGAGCCCCGCTCGGCCTACGCGTACGAGCGGATCCCGAAGAGCGAGGTGGAGGAGCTGGTCCTGGAGGAGGTGCCGGACGTCGGCTACGCCGACATCGGTGGCCTGGACCGGCAGATCGAGCAGATCCGCGACGCGGTGGAGCTGCCGTTCCTGCACGCCGACCTGTTCCGCGAGCACCAGTTGCGGCCGCCGAAGGGCATCCTGCTCTACGGTCCGCCCGGCTGTGGCAAGACTCTCATCGCCAAGGCGGTGGCGAACTCGCTGGCGAAGAAGATCGCCGAGCGCAAGGGTGAGGAAAAGCACACCAGCTACTTCCTCAACATCAAGGGCCCCGAGCTGCTCAACAAGTACGTCGGCGAGACCGAGCGGCACATCCGCCTCGTCTTCCAGCGGGCGCGGGAGAAGGCCGGTGAGGGCACGCCGGTCATCGTGTTCTTCGACGAGATGGACTCGGTGTTCCGCACCCGCGGTTCCGGTGTCTCCTCCGACGTCGAGAACACGATCGTCCCTCAGCTGCTGAGCGAGATCGACGGCGTCGAGGGCCTGGAGAACGTGATCGTGATCGGTGCCTCCAACCGGGAGGACATGATCGATCCCGCGATCCTGCGCCCCGGCCGGCTCGACGTGAAGATCAAGATCGAACGCCCCGACGCCGAAGCGGCGAAGGACATCTTCTCGAAGTACATCCTCGAGAGCCTGCCGCTGCACGCCGACGACGTGTCCGAGCACGGCGGCTCGCGCGACGCCTGCGTGCAGGCGATGATCCAGGCGACCGTGCTGCGGATGTACTCCGAGACCGAAGACAACCGGTTCCTGGAGGTCACCTACGCCAACGGTGACAAGGAGGTCCTGTACTTCAAGGACTTCAACTCCGGCGCCATGATCCAGAACATCGTCGACAGGGCGAAGAAGATGGCCATCAAGGACTTCCTGTCCTCCGGCCAGAAGGGGCTGCGCCTGCAGCACCTGCTCGACTCCTGCGTCGACGAGTTCCGCGAGAACGAAGACCTGCCGAACACCACGAACCCCGACGACTGGGCCCGCATCTCCGGAAAGAAGGGCGAGCGGATCGTCTACATCCGCACGCTCGTGTCCGGCGGCAAGGGTGCCGAGGCCGGCCGCTCCATCGAGACGGCCAGCAACACGGGTCAGTACCTCTGACGGTCGAGCGCATCGAGGCCCCGGTCGCGTCCGCGACCGGGGCCTCGGTCCGCTACGCGGGCGCGGTGCGCGCGGCTCGGGTGGCGCGCTGTGTCTCGCTTGTGTCCGGCTGGGCGATAGGACATGATGCCGGGCGTGGAAGGCACGGAGGTACGAAAGCTCGCCGCCCTGGAAGACCGGCACTGGTGGTACAAAGAGCGCAGAGCCCTGCTGGCGCGCGAACTCAAGCGCCTGCGCCCGGGACGCGCGCTCGACATCGGCGCGGCGGGCGGCGGGAACACGCGGGTGCTGCGCAGCTTCGGCTGGTCGGCGCTGGCGTTGGAGTACGGCTCCGAGGGTGCGGAGGTGGCGCGCGAGCGGGGGCTCGACGTCATCCGGGCCGACGCCCGATGCCTTCCGATGGCCACCGACTCCGCGGATCTTGTCATCGCGTTCGACATCCTGGAACACATCGAAGAGGATCATCTTGCGGCCAGTGAGATCGCCCGGGTGCTGCGACCGGGCGGCATCGCGCTGATCGCCGTCCCGTGCGACATGAGCCTGTGGTCGGCGCACGACGTCGCGGTCGGCCATGTCCGCCGGTACACCCGCGAGACCCTCCGGGAGGTCCTCGTCAAGGCCGGGTTCACCATCGAGACGCTGTGGAGCTGGAACGTGCTGCTGCGGCCGGTGGCCGCCTGGCGGCGGAAGCGTTCCTCCGGCAGCGACCTCGACGAGCTGTCGGGCATCGTCAACGCGGGCCTGTCGGCCATCGTCGCGGCCGAGCGCTACCTGCCGGTCAAAGGCCGCCGCGGCGTCACACTGATGACGCGGGCCCGCTGGGCCGGCTGACCGGTCGGCCCGCAACGGGTCGCCACGCCCGATGACGTCACCGGTCGGGTACCTCGTAGATCAGGATCTGTCCGGCTTCGTACCGCAGCGTGAGCAGGTCGGCGAGCAGCGGCGACTCGTGGCCCTCGCTGCGGTCCACCACGAACCAGCGCACGTTGTGCTCGCTGTGCAACGACTCGATGAGCTCGGGCGTCGGTGCGTAGAACGCCGCGTTGTTGGCGTCCAGCAGTGGTGTGTCCCAGAACGTGGTACCGAGCCAGGTGTTCGTCTTCACGGCTTCGGTGACCGCACGCGGCGCGTACATCCAGTTGCCCACCAGCAGCCGCCGTTCGCCGAACGCCTCGAGCCAGAAGTTGCTGCCGCTCGAGCACGGCTTGGCCACCTCGCACTTGTGGTTCACCGCGACGACGTCGTCGGGGTCGCTGTTCGCCCGCAGCCACCGGGCGGCGACCAGTCGGTCGGCCGTGACAAGTGATCCGTCGGCCGAGTAGGCCGCGGAGCCGTAGCGTTGCGTGCGGTAGATCTCACCGGGAATGCCGTATGCGCCGGCGCCCAGAATGACAGCCAGGACGAGGACCGCTCCGGTGCCGCGCACGACGGGCCATCGCCTGCGCAGCACCGGCCAGGCGAGCGCGCCGACGCCGATCGCGGCACCGAGGCACACCACGTTGAAGAAGATGGGGTCGAACGCGCGGAACGTCGGGACGCGGGGGCGGACGTCGAAGACGACCCCTAGCGCGAAGACGCCGAGCGACAGCACGACGGCGACGGCGACGTACGCCGCGGTGAGCCGCGACGACACCCGCCGCCGCTCGATCAGGGCGACGGCGCCGGCGGCCGACAGGATGGCGCCGCAGACGAAGCTGGTGCGGACGAAGATGACCTGGCCCCAGGTTGGGTGTTTGAGCGCGAGCGTGGCGGCCACCCCGCAGAGCAGGGCACCGAGCAGGAACCACTCCGGCGATGCCCACCGCGCGGGCGCCACGGCCGTGCCGTCCGGTGCCGGCGGGGCGGTCCGGCTTGCCAGCGTGCCCAGTACCGCGACGCCGGCCGTCCGCAGCAGCATGTAGATCACATAGCCGCCCAGCACCAGGCCGGCGACGACGGCGTCCTTCCACACCGGCCGCAGCTGCGTCGGGCCGACGTAGTCACCCAGGGTCCCGCGCAGGTTGACGTCGAACCCGGACGACTCGAAACCGAAGAGCACCACCGTAGCGAACGCCTGCGCCGCGATCACCGGCACCGCCACGGCGAGCGTGCGTATGCGCAGCCGCCGCCGGATCACCTGGACGAACACGACGAGGGCGAGCCCGCCCAGCACCACCGGCAGGATCGTCGCGCGGGCCCCGGTGGCGAACAGGCACATCAGCGTCAGCAACACCCAGCCGCCGCGCCCCCAGGCCGGCCGATCGGCGCCGCTGGGCCCGTCGGCACCCGCGAGCCGGTCGCAGACCAGGGCCAGCAGCGGAAAGAGGACAATCCAGGTGTATGCCTGCGCGTGGCTCAGCCAGACCCCGACGAGAACGACGTTGCTGAGCGTTCCGCTGATGGGGCTCACGCTGAGTTCCGCGACGACGAACATCAATCCGGCGGCGAGCGCACCGACCCAGTACTTGCCGGTGATCCGCCACCCGGCGACGGCCAGCAGCGCGACGCTGACGACGCAGATCGTCGGGACGGCGAGGCGGAAGAACACGACGGGTGTGTCGACGCCGCTGATCGTGCTCGCGCTCGCCTCGTGCGCGTACGCGAACCAGTGGTAGTTCAACGGCAGGTCGGCCACCTGTGGCTGAGCCAACGGGAAATGGTGCTTGGCCTCGCCGACGAGCGACAGCATGTACAACAGGTCGTGGAAGTAGTGGCGGTCGCTGCCGTCCGGCAGCGGAGCCGGCCCGCGCAGGTAGACGAACCACACGTAGACGATCACCACCGACGTGATGCCGGCGATCGTCCAGAGCCACGCCAGCGGTGGCGGCTGCGTGTACGGCTGCCGGCGCACGTGCCGGCGAAGGGCCGGAACGGCGCAGAACGCGCCAACCACGAACACCGGCCAGGTCACCAGCAGCCGCGCCGCGTCGAGTGCCGAATACACCGCCCACACGGCGATCTCCAACGCCATGCCGACCGCGGTGCCCATCGCGAGGTCGTCGACAAGGGAGCGCGGCACCCCGCGCAGTGCGCGGTAGACGAGCACCCCGGGCAGGACCAGCGCCCACGCGACGTAGCCGGCGTAGCGGACGACGTCGAGCGGGGCGGTCCGGGTGGACAGCAGCGCGGCGACGAGGACGCCGATGACGGTCAGCGACGGCAGCAGCCGCACGAGGCGTTCACGCGTCGGGTTGGTCTCCGTAGCCGACCTCGCCGGCGACGTCACCGGCGAGGGGCCGGTGCGGGCGCGCTGCAACGAGGACGGAATCGTCGACACCGGCGCACGATATCGTACCGGTCGGTGATGCCGACACCGCGCGGTTGGCGGCGCGGCACCCTCACCGACGGTGGTCAGATGGTGGTCGCCGGCGCCTCGGCGGGGGTCTGCACCTGTACCGGACGTGCCATCCGCATCAGCCAGAAGCTGCCCGGGACGCGGGTGGTGGTCGCCAGCACCTCGCCGGTCACGTCGCCGAAGTAGTCGCGGGCGAGCGCGGTGAAGCCCTCCGGTTCGCGCACGTACTCGCCGCGGTCGTTGCGGGACATCCAGCGCGAGACGCGCCCCTGGCTGGGCTCGAAGCACGTGTCGACGGCGATCACCCGTCCGGTCGGGGCGAGCGCCTGCGCCGCCAGGCCGAGCAGGGTGCGGCTCTCGTCGTCGGAAAGGTGGTGCAGCAGGCCGAGCAGCATCACCGCGTCGACGGGAGCGACCTTGGCCAGGTGCTCCTCGCCGAAGATCTCGCAGTGGAACTCGATCCTGTCGCTGCCCCACCGGGACCGGGCGTGCTCGATGTAGCGCCGGGACGTGTCGAAGCCGATGTAGCGAACCGCCGGCAGGCGCGGAATGTAGTACGCGGGCCCGCACCCGATGTCGAGGACCGTCTCGCCGTCGCGCAGCCCGAGTTCCTCGATGCACCGGTACCGCAGCCGGTCGGCGCCCACGACCTTCTGCAGGGCGACGTACAGGGCCTGGTGCCCGAGAAGCGCCTTCAACGATGCGAGCATGCGGGTCTCCGGATGTGGTGTCGTGGTGAGGGCGGGTGCGTGCGCCGGGTGGACTCAGCTGGCCCGGTCACCGACCGCCGCGGGCATGGCTCCGTTGCCGCGGTGCCCGGGGTTCTCGCCGAACGGCGGGTCGTCGTCGGCGAGGTGCGGCTGCGCCGGCAAGTCGGTCGGGCCGGCCGGCGTCGGCTCGGCGTCGGTCAGGTGCGTGTCGTGCGCGACGAAGTAGGTGGGGCGCCGCTGAACGGCGGAGTAGATGCGCCCCAGGTACTCGCCCGCGAGGCCGAGGCAGATCAGTTGCACCGCGCCGAGGAAGAGCACAGCGATGGTCAGTGACGCCCAGCCCGAAACGGTTTCGCCGAGCAGGAACGACACGAACGTGAAGATCACCGCCACGAAGCACAACGCCATCGTGGCGACGCCGAGCCTGGTGGCGACCCGCAGCGGTGCCGCGCTGAAGTTGGTGATGCTGTCCAGCGCCAGCCGGACCATCTTGCCCAGCGGGTACTTGGTGCTCCCGGCCGCCCGGCTTTCGCGGACGTATGTCACCTCGCCGGACGGGAAGCCCAACCAGGGCACCAGCAGGCGGTACACGGGCTGCTGCTCGGGCAGCGAGCGCAACGCGTCGACGGCCGCGCGGCTCAACAGTCGGAAGTCGCCGGCGTGCGCCGGCATCTCCTTGCCGACGAGCCGGCGCATCAGGCGGTAGTAGGCGGCCGCCGTGTACCGCTTCAGCGGTGAGTCACTGCCCCGGTCGGCGCGCACCCCGTACACCACGTCGAGCTCGCGCTCGGTGGCCATGGCGAACATCTCCGGGATCTTCTCGGGCGGATCCTGCAGGTCGGCATCGATGCTGACCACCCACTGGCCGCGGGCGCAGTTCAGGCCGGCCGTCAACGCGGCCTGGTGACCGCTGTTGCGTCGCAGCCGCACGACGCGCAGTTCGGGCCAGGACCGGCGCAGGCCGAGCAGCCGGGCGGCGGTGCTGTCGGTGCTGCCGTCGTCGACGACGACGACCTCGTATCCGACATCCATGCCGTCCAGGACGGGTCGTACCCGCTCGGCGAAGAGGCCGAGGACCGCCTCCTCGTTGTACATCGGCACAACGACGGACAGAATGGGGGTACCTGGCACGGGCCAGGATGTTAGCAGAAGGCTGTCGTCGGGGCCCGCTGGCGCGTGAGCGCACCGCACACGGCAGTTCACCCATCACAGCGTCTACGCTCGTGCTGGAGACCCTCCGAGGTGAGCGAGGCGCGCATGACGGTTCGACGGGTGATGGGTACCGAGATCGAATACGGCATTTCGGTGCCGGGAAATCCTGGTGCCAACCCGATGGTCACCTCGTCCCAGGTCGTCAACGCGTACGGCGCGCGGCCGGAACTTTCCCGCAACGGCCGGGCCCGATGGGACTACGAGGAGGAGTCGCCGCTGCGTGACGCGCGCGGCTTCACCTATTCCGGCGCCCTGTACGACCCCGCGGAGGCGCTCGCCGACGAGGATCTCGGCCTGGCGAACGTGATACTGACCAACGGTGCGCGCCTGTACGTCGACCACGCCCACCCGGAGTACTCCACGCCGGAGGTCACCAACCCGCGTGACCTGGTGCTGTGGGACAAGGCGGGGGAGCGGGTGATGGCCGAGGCGGCCCGGCGCGCCGCCACGATTCCCGGCACCCAGCCCATCCATCTGTACAAGAACAACACCGACAACAAGGGCGCCAGCTACGGCGCGCACGAGAACTACCTGATGCGCCGGCAGACCGCGTTCGCCGATATCGTCATGCACCTCACGCCGTTCTTCGTCACCCGGCAGATCGTGTGCGGGGCCGGCCGGGTCGGCATCGGCCAGGACGGGTCGACGCCCGGCTTCCAGATCTCCCAGCGGGCCGACTTCTTCGAGGTCGAGGTCGGGCTGGAGACCACTCTCAAGCGCCCGATCATCAACACCCGCGACGAACCGCACGCCGACGCGGACAAGTACCGCCGGCTGCACGTCATCATCGGCGACGCCAACCTGTCGGAGATCTCCACCTACCTCAAGGTCGGCACCAGCGCGCTCGTGCTCAACATGATCGAGGAGAAGGTGCTCCCGGCCGACCTCGGCATCGCCGACCCGGTGAGCGAGCTGAAGGCGGTCAGCCACGACCCGACGCTGACCCACCGGATCCGGCTGCGCGACGGGCGCCGGCTCACCGCGCTCGATCTGCAGTGGGCCTACTACGAGCGGGCCCGCGCCTTCGTCGAGGACCGGATGGGCGACGACGTCGACGAGATCACCGCCGACGTGCTGGCCCGTTGGGAGAGCGTGCTCGACCGGCTGGGCCGCGACCCGATGCTGTGCAACCGCGAGCTCGACTGGGTGGCCAAGCTGCGGCTGCTGGAGGGTTACCGCGATCGCGAGTCGCTCGGTTGGGCATCGTCGAAGCTGCAGCTCATCGACCTTCAGTACGCAGACGTACGGCCCGAGAAGGGGCTTTACCACCGGCTGGTCGCGCGCGGCTCGATGGAGCGGCTCTTCGACGACGAAGCGGTGCGCACGGCGATGACCGACCCGCCCGAGGACACCCGGGCCTACTTCCGGGGTCGGTGTCTCGGCCAGTACGCCGCCGAGGTGGTCGCCGCCAGTTGGGACTCGGTCATCTTCGACATCGGCCGGGAATCCCTGGTCCGGGTGCCCATGATGGAGCCCGAACGTGGCACCAAGAAGCACGTCGGTGCCCTGTTCGACAGGTGCGCGAGCGCCAAGGACCTCCTCGAGGCGCTCACGTCGGGGTGAATGTCGCGGCGCGCCGCGGGGCCTCGGCGAGATAGGTTTGCTTCCAACCGATTTTGGGTGGGCATCGACTCAGCGGGTCGAGAGGGGCGGGCAGCATGGCCACGCGAGACAGCGGCGGGCAGTCACAGTCGGGCAAGGCCCGGCGCGACGAGGAGATCGACGAGGCGCCGGCGCCGGAGGCCAACCCGGAGGTCGCCGAGCGGCACGAGAAGCTGACCGAAGACGTCGACGACCTCCTGGACGAGATCGACTCGGTGCTCGAGGAGAACGCCGAGGAGTTCGTGCGCGGTTACGTCCAAAAGGGCGGCCAGTAGTTCGCTGGGCCTGGCGGCCCAGCGGAAGATTCAGCGTGCGGGCTCAGAGCGCTGCGGGCAAGGTCAGAGCGTTACGATCACTCCTTCTTCGATCAACTGAAGGGATCCATGTGGGAGCGGGACTCGATCCACCCCGGCGTTTTCCGGCTGACGTCAGCCCGCCGGTGTCGTCGTCGTTCGTCGACTACCTGAGTCGCACCGCGCCGGAGCTGCTGCCCGGCCGCCGTCCCCTGCCGCCGGGCATAGCCGCCGAGGGCGCCGCGCACGCCACGACGATCGTCGCGATCACCTTCGCCGGCGGGGTGGTGCTCGCGGGCGACCGGCGCGCCACGATGGGCAACCTGATCGCCAACCGGGACATCGAGAAGGTGTACGCGGCCGACGTGTATTCGCTCGTCGGCATCGCCGGCACCGCCGGTGTCGGGCTTGAGCTGATCCGGCTGTTCCAGGTGGAGCTCGAGCACTACGAGAAGATCGAGGGCGCGATGCTCTCGATCGACGGCAAGGCCAACCGGCTCGCCACGATGATCCGCAACAACCTCGGCGCCGCCATGCAGGGCCTGGTCGCCGTCCCGCTGTTCGCCGGCTTCGACCTCGACGCCACCGATCCGACCAACGCCGGGCGGATCTTCAGCTTCGACGTCGCCGGCGGCTGCTACGAGGAGACCGACTACGACGGCATCGGTTCCGGCTCGCTGTTCGCCAAGTCCGCGCTCAAGAAGCTGTTCCGCAAGGGCATGACCGCCGAGGAAGCGGTGCGCTGCACCGTCGAGGCGCTTTACGACGCCGCCGACGACGACACCGCGACCGGCGGGCCCGACCTGGTCCGCGGCATCTTCCCGGTGGTCTGGACGGCCACCGCCGAGGGCGCCCAACGGGTGCCGGAGGAGCAGGTGGCCGCCATTGCGCGGGAGATCGTCGAGGCCCGCACCCGCTCCGACACCCGCCTGACCCACACCCGCCCGTAAACGGCCAGTTAAGGAGAACCCGACCGGTGGCAATGCAGTTCGGATACGCATCGCCCGAACAACTGATGCGGGACCGCTCGGAGTACGCCCGCAAGAACATCGCCCGTAGCCGCAGCGCCGTGGTGCTCAGCTACGAGGGCGGCGTGCTGTTCGTGGCCGAGAACATCTCCACCGCGCTGCACAAGGTCAGCGAGATCTACGACCGCATCGGGTTCGCCGCCTCGGGGCGCTACAACGAGTTCGAGACGCTGCGCGCGTTCGGCGTGCGGCTGGCCGACCTGCGCGGCTACTCGTACGACCGGCGCGACGTGAAGGGCCGGGCCGTCGCCAACGCGTACGCGCAGAACCTCGGCGCCATCTTCACCGAGCAGTCCAAGCCGTTCGAGGTGGAGATCTGCGTCGCCGAGGTGGGCGCCACCGCGGCCGACGACGAGCTGTACCGCATCACGTTCGACGGATCGGTGCAGACCGAGCCCGGCTACCTCGTCATCGGCGGCCAGGCCGATTCGGTGCTGACAGTGGTCAAGGACCGGCACGACACCGGGATGAGCCTCAGCGAGGGGCTGCGGATGGCCGTCGACGCGCTGTCCAGCGCCGGCGGCGAGGGCGGCCAGCCGCGCGAGATCCCGCGTGCCCAGCTCGAGGTCGCCGTGCTCGACAGGCGCAAGAGCGGCCGCACGTTCCGTCGCGTGGTCGGCGCCGCGCTGGACGGCCTGCTGAACAACGGTGGCGGCACCGAGGACGCGGATGCGCCGGCCGTCGCCGTGCCGCCGGCGCCGGCGAAGAAGGACGACCCGGCACCGCCGCCCGCCGAGTCGGGTCCGGAGAGCCGCGCGCAGACCGCCGAGAATCCCGGCACGGCGGAGCCGACGACCAAGGGCTGAGCGTCGCGGCGTCAGGCCCGTGCGACCTCGACAGTGGCCGGGTACTTGGCTGCCAGGTAGTCGGCCACGGCCGCGTTCGTCCAGTCGTGCGCCGGGTCCTCCAGCAGCGCCCGTCCCTCCGGGTCGGTCACCACGAGGCGCAGCGGCACCGGGCTGGCCGCTACGAGTGCCTCCAGCCCGGCCAGCGTCCGTGGCGGGTTGGCCGGGTTCAGGAAGCCGTACCAGGCATGCCCGTACCGGTAGCGGCGTTGCAGCACCGAGCCGATGTAGGTGCCCAGCCAGGTGCGATAGGGCGTCGTGGTCAGGTCGACGGTAAGCCGGCCGGCGCCACCGGGATAGCGGCGGGCGAGTGCCACCGCGTCGCGCCCGCCGGCGGGCGAGCCGGCCTCCGCCCCCGCCAGCAGGCGGGCACCGAGGCTGCCTGGCCGGGTATGCCACGGCCCGCCGGCGGCGGCGAGCACCAGACACAGCGCCAGGGCCGGCACCAGCGCCGTCGCGACCGGGCGCGCGCGGTCGGCCCGCACCCCGAACCGCGGGACGAGCCGGGCCAGCGTGCCGAGCAGCACGATCCCGGCGACGATCCCGGCCTGTGCCAGCTTCTCGAAGTAGTAGACGGTGCGTCCCACGGTGATCAACTGGTACGCGCCGAGCGCGGCGCTCACCGCCACGGCCGCCACCAGCACGGCCAGGCCGCCGCGGCGCGACGGCGCCCGCAAACCGCCCTTCGCCAGCAGGCCCACCAGGACCAACCCGGCCAGCAGCGCGGTCATCGGCCTGTCGACCGGTAGCGCCGTGCCGGCCGAACCCAGGTTCGCCGCGCTCGCCGCCCGCAGCGTCAGCACCGGCGTCAGCAGCAGGACCGGCGCCGCCACCAGCAGCGCCAGCGCGGTGACGACAAGGATCCGCCGCCGGCCCGGCCGCCACAGGCCGGCCCGCACCGTCCAGACCAGGACGACCAGCCCGGCGAAGGGCAGGTACAGGTGGTAGGTGAAAGACACGCCCACCAGCAGCAGCGCCAGCAGCACCACCTGGTCGCCCGCATGCGGCAGGGGCCGCACCGCCACGGCGGTGAGCACCGCCACCAGCGCCATGGCGGTGAGCTGACCCGGGTAGCCGCGGGTGAACACCGCGAGCGGGTCGCCGAAGAACACCCACGCCCCGGCCACCGCGAGCACCGGCAGCAGTCGCAGCCCGCCGGCGAGATCGGCGAACGCCGGCCCGGCCACCCGCCGCACCGCCCACAGGACCGACACCGCCAGGAACCCGAACGTCGCCACGAACAACCACATCGTGACGTTCGCCTGGCCGACCGCGTCGGTGTCGCCGCCCGACGAGCGCAGGAACCGGCTCAGCACCGCGTATGCGAAGTGCGTGCCCTGCGGGTAGGTACGCAGACCCTCCTCGAGGCCGGCGGCGAGGTACGGCTCGGCCCGGGCCGGGTGCATGAATGCGTACCCGCCGACAAGGCCGATCACGTCGGTGAGCATGAGGTGACGACCGATGTCCTCGCCGGTCGCCATGATTCCGATGCGGCCGCCGAGATCGCGGGTGAGGAACGGGACGCCGGCCAGCAGGCTGACGGCGACCGCGACCAGTGCGGTCAGGCGGTCGGCCGCCGCGAACCGGCGCGGCGGCGTCCAGCGGCGACCGGTGGCCGCCGCGTACCCGACCAACGCCGTCAGCCCGGCACCGCCCATCGCGACCGGGTGCAGCCGCCACGGCCAGATCGAGAAGAGCAGCCCGGCCACGCACAGGGCGCCGAACACCAGCGCCAGCGACACGACCACGCGGTCCAGCGCGCCGGGCAGGCCACGCAGCAGCCCCGCCACGCCCGCCACCAGGATGATCGGGACGAGCCAGTCGACGCCGATCAGATGGGTCGCCAGCGGCAGCGCCCACGCGGCGGCCAGCGCGGCCGCCACGCGCAGCGGTCGGCGGGCCCGGCCGAACCGGGTGGGCGTGGACGCGGCCACCGCCGTGACAGTCGACATCGGGGCGGATCGTACCGCCGCGCCGAGTGCGACCAGCGACCCGGCGACCCGGTTGCGGTGCCCGGTGACACCGCCGCAACGGCCCGATCGTTGGGTGTCTGGGCACGCCTGGGCCGTAGCTGCCGGTAGTAGTATCAGCGACCGTTGCGGTCAGGTGGACGTGACCTCGATACATATTGGAGGCCGGCGGAATGCAGAGTGAGGCGACGACCGTGACGGAACCGTCGCAGACAGACGTCGATCCGGGCGAGCCCGGCACGACGCCGGCACCCGCACCGGCCGCCGCAGGGAACGCCGTCGCTCCACGTACCAGCCGGTTCGACCGTAGGTGGCTGATCGTGGTGGCCGTTGTGGTCGGTTACCTGCTGCAACTGGCCTGGCGGCTGTGGTTGATCCGCACCGCGACCACCCCGATCGCCCACGCCGACGAGGACCGCTACCTTCTGTCCGCGCGGGTGCTCGCGGGCGGGCCCGGCGGGTTCGGGAACGACACGGCGGCGTTCCGGCGGATGGGTTACCCGATCCTGCTCGCGCCCATCTACTCGTACACCCAGGATCCGTTCAAGGTCTACCACGCGGCGCAGGTCATCGGCGCGGTGATCAATGCGCTCGCCTTCCCGCTGGCGTACCTGTTCGCCCGACGGGTGCTGCACATCCGCGCCTGGCTGGCCGTTGCGCTGGCATTCCTCGCGGTCACGCTGCCGGCGATCGTCTACTACTCCGAGTTCACGCTGACCGACGTCCTCTTCGCGCCGCTCGGGCTGGGTTGGCTCCTTCTCCTGCACACGTGGCTGGTCGGCCGCACAAGGATTGCCCGGCTGGCGGCGAGCATCGGCGCCGGCGCCATCGTGGGTTACGCGGCCGCGACGCACGTGCGCGGTATGGTGATGCTCGGCGTGCACGTGCTGGCCGTGGGCTACCTGGTGCTGCGCGAGCGGTCCCGCTGGAAGGCGGCCGTGGCGTCGCTGGTGGCGGCCGTGGTGCTGACCCGGGTCGACTGGCTGGCGCAGAACCTGGTCGGCGACCGCCTGGCGCGCGGCGGGGTCGAACCGGGCAACCGTCTGTTCGACCGGCTGACCGACGCGCGGGGGTTGCTGCACATCCTGATCGACGCGAGCGGGCAGATCTGGTACGCCGGAGTGGCCACGTGGGGACTCGCCGCCGTGGGCTTCGTGGTTGCGCTGGCCCGGGTCCGGGGCCTGGACACCGGTCAGGACGTCAGCCAGTACTCCGGCCCGGAACTCCCGCACGGCGCCGCCGCGCAGCGGTTCATCCTCGGTACGTCGCTCTGTTGCGTCGTGCTGATCGCGCTCGCCAGCTCCGCCGCACTGCCGCCGGACGGCCGGATCAGCAACCACGCGTACTTCCGGTACATCGCGTTCCTCATGCCGGTGTTCGTGATGCTTGCCGGCGCGGCCCTGCGCGGTGCCGGCACCGCGCGCGCCCGGTGGCTGGTCGGCCGCGCGGCCGTGCTGGTCGGCGTCGGCGCCGTCATCGTGCTCAGCCAGATCCCCGACTACTACCGGCTGAAGTTCGAGCGCTTCGACACCCCCGAGACGTCGTTCCTCACCAACACGTGGAACACTGTGCCGGTCGCGCAGGCCGCCGTGACGTCCGTGGTGCTGTTGCTGCTGTTCGCACTCGGGGTGGCCAAACCCGACCGGCGGCGGCTCGCCGTCGGCACGCTGGCGGCGGTGGTTGTCCTCAACCTCACCGCGATGGTGGTGATCAATGCGAAGTCGATCGCGCCGATGGTGGCGAACGAGTACAAGTACGCGCCGCGGCTCGTACACGACATGGGCATCCACCCCGGCGACGTGGTGGCGACATCCGAGAAGGTCGCGCTGGGCACCCGGCTCAACCATCAGCGCGAGGTGTACTGGCGCGACGTGATCGAGTTCGACCACACCACAAGCGCTCCGCCAGCCGAGGCGACCGTGGTGGTCGCACCGTGGCACAGCCGTAACGAGGACGACTGGCACGGCGAGCCACTCGGCTGGGAACGCGTCGCTGTCGATCCGATTCAGGAGTGGGCGTTGTGGCTGCGGGTCGGCGATCCGCGGATCGGGCCCGATCGGGAGGTGTCGAAGGTTGACTAGCGACGTTTCCACCGAACCGGCGCAGGCGGCGCCTGCGCGCGAAGCCACCCGACCGCGCCGGGTCACCACGTACCTCGCCGAGCTGTTCCCGCAGTCGGAGCGGGTGCCGATCGGTCCGCGCAAGGTCGTTGTCGCGGTGCTGGCCGTGGCCGTCGGTACGGTGGTCAGCCTGGCCCGCACCACCGGCACCGGCCCGTTCCAGTCCATCTGGGAAGAGGACGCCCGGGACCTGCTGACCCAGGCCCTGATGCGGCCGGGCGCGTTCAACCTCGTCAAGCCGTTCGTGGGGTACTTCCAGCTCCTGCCGAGGCTCATGGGGGAGGTCGCGGCCTTCGTCCCGATCTCGTGGGCGGCCGCGGCTCTGTCGTTGCAGGCGGCGGTGAGCACGGCCCTGCTCGCGTTGTGCGTGTACGTGGCCAGCGGCGCCCACCTGCGGCATCCGTTGCCGCGGCTGCTCGTGTCGGCGCCGCTGCTGTTCGCGCCGACGGCGGAGAACTTTCTCTCCGAGATCTACAACCGGCCGGTGTGTCTGCAGTTCTTCCTCGTCTACGCGGTCTTCTGGCTGCTGTTGTGGGTACCGGCACGGCGGTCGGGCCGGTTGGTGATGGCCGGCATCGTCGGTCTGACGGCGGTCAGCACGTTTCTCGTCGTCATCTGCATCCCGATCGCACTGTTGCGGCTCTACGTGCGTCGCGACAGGTGGAGCCTGGCGATGGCCGCGTTCCTCGTCGGCGGTGCTCTGATCCAGGTGATGGGCCTGTACCTCGGCCTGACCAACCGCGCCTTCGTCGAGCCACGGTACGAGCCGCTGTGGTCGCTCGTCGCCTTCTTCCTGTGGGCCGTTCCGCACTCGATCCTCGGCTGGCGGTTCACCGGGCTGTCGGTGGGCGACACGGTCACCGCCTCGTCGGTCGTCCCGCAGGTCGTCACCTATCTGGTGATCGCAGCAGTAGTGGTGGTCGGGATCCGGTGGATCCGCCGACCCCGGTGGGTGCTCGCGGTCGTCGCCGCACTGCACAGCGTCGCGTTCTGCAGCATGACGATCATGTCGAACGGCGGGATCACCCAGCGGTACCTGCTCACGGTTGAGATGTTCCTGTTCACCGCGTTGGTGGCGATGCTCACGCCGGGCCCGTCGCAGCCCGCGGCCGTGGACGCCGACGGGGTGGCGGCACCCGGCGGAGCAGCCGACACCGCGCCGGTCGGGGCGGCGGGGGCGACACCGCGGGCCCGGACGCGAATGCCGGCACTCGCCCCGCTCGCTGTCCTGGCGGTCTTCGTGGTTGTTGTCAGCGCGTTCAGCTACCGCTGGGACAACACCTTCCGCCACCGGTCACCGCACTGGGGCACCCAGGTGGACCGGGCGGCGGCGGCGTGCAAGCAGCCGGGCATGCGCGAGGTGGTCATCCGGTCCGGGCCGGAGCCCTACTACTCGCTGGTGACGGTGCCGTGCCACGTCCTCAAACGCGACAACTGGTGCCAGGAGCCGTATTGCCGGCTGATCGGCGCGCCGGTCGACGTGGCGGCTCCGCCGCGCCGGGAGACGGGCACCGGGGAAGCGTCCGGCCGCTCGGCGGGCGCCGGTGGTTGACCGCGCCCGGACCCGTAGCGACAGGCGTAACCGGCACGACCTGGCTAGGACGTGAGCTCGTAGACGGCGATGTCTGCGCCGTTCCAGCGCAGCGCCGCCAGGTTGGCGAGGTCGGGCGATTCGTGGCCGTAGCGGCGGTCCACGACTATCCAGTGCACGCCGCGGGCCCGCAGCCAGGCCAACCCGTCCGGCGTCGTGGCGTAGATCGCGTTGTCGTTCGCGGCGAGCAGGTCCGGGTCCCAGAACCGGGAGACGCCGCCCGAGTCCACCGCCCGCACGGTGTAGCCCCAGCTCTCCAGTAGCACGCGCCGCTCGGTGAACGCGGAGATCCAGAAGGACAGGCTCCAGTCCGGCGCCGGTGCGGGGGACATGCGGTGGACGTTCGTGGCCACCACGTCGTCCGGGTCGCTGTTGGCCCGGACCCATCGAGCCGCCCGAGCCTGCTCCGGGGTCACCAGCACGTGGTAGCCGGTACCCATGTTCGGGTTCACGCGGGCGTCCCACCCCATCCTCGGCGTGCCGGCGGCCAGCAGGACCGCGAGCGCCGCGAATGCCACCACACCGCGGCGGCCCGGCCGGCGGCGGTGCACGACGAACGCGATCGCGGCAGCGAGCGCGGCGGCCACCGCCACGAACGCGGCGACCCGGTACACGGGTAGCAGCAGACGGTAGCCGGCCTGTGCAGGCGGGCCCGCCGCCGCCGAGGTCACCACGGCGATCACCACGGCCAGGACGAGCGCGCCGCCGACCGTCACGGCGACGGTGGGCGCCGGTATCCGATGCCGCTCGACGAGCGCGACCACGCCGGCCGCGGACAGGATCGCCCCGAACGGCCAGCCGGCGATGAGGAAGTAGTGCTCGCCGTAGGCGACATGCGACAGCAGCAGCGACGCACCTGCACCGCCGAGGAGGCCGCCGAGCAGGAACCACTCGACCTCGCCCCAGCTATCCCGCACACGCACCAGAACCGGGATGCCGACGAGCCGGGTCATCATGAACAACAGGTAGGCGCCGAGCACGAAGCCGGTGACCGCCGCGTCCTTCCACCACGGCCGGTCGATGGTGGCGGCGAGGAACCGGTCCAGCGTGGCGAGCGGCCCGAACTCCAGGCTGTGCGTCTGGAACCGGTACAACACGACGGTCGCCGCGGCCTGTGCGGCCAACAGGATCGCGCCGGCCACCCACGGCGCCGGGGTCAACCGGCGGCGTAGGAGCTGGACCAGGCACACGATCCCGACCCCGCACAGCACGACAGGTACGACGGTGGACTTCGCCCCCGGCGCGACGAGCGCGAAACACGCCAGCAGCGCCCAGCCGGATCGTCCCGACGGTGCGGGGTCCGCGGCGCCGCGCAACCGCTCGCTGATCACCCCGATGAGCGCCGCCGTGAAGATCGCGCCGTACAGCAGCGACGGACCGGCCCAGCTGTAGTGCACCGTGATGCCGCCGGGCAGGACGAGATCACGTGCCGGCATCACGAGTTCACCGACCGCGTAGGTCAGCGCCGCCGCGAGCGCACCCACCCACGGCCGGCCGCTCGCGCGCCAGCCGGCCACCGCGAGCAGCACCACGGCGAGCACGGCGATCGTCGGCGGCGCGAGCCGGAACACGATCGCGGGCAGTTCGACCCCGCTGATGGTGCCGGCGCTGGCCATGTGGCCGAACACGAACCAGTGGTAGGTGAGCGGTTCGCCGGCCACCGACGGTGACATGGGCGGGAAATGGTGCGTCACCTCGCCCGCGAGACTCACCGAGAACAGGGCGTCGATCAGGTACAGGTTGGGGCGCGTCGTGGGCACCGGCTGATTGACGCGCAGGAACGCCATCGTCAGGTATCCGACGAGGAAGACCGCGACGGCCGCGACCGCCCAGGCCCACGACACCGGCGCTCGGCGGTACCCGGACGGCGTGCGCCAGTGGCGCCGCAACCGCGGCACCGCCACGAACGCCGCGACAACGAGCAGCGGCCAGCCGGGCAGCAGGTGGCGTATGCCGAGCGCGCCCGTCACCACCACCGCTGCGATCTCCAGGACGAGGCCGAGTGCGCTGCCCGTCGCGAGGTCGTCGACGAGGCTGTGCGGTGTGCGCCGCAGCGCGCGGTACACAAGCACCCCGGGTAGCACGACGGCCCAGCCGATGTAGCCGGCGTAACGGGCGATGTCGGACACGGCCGTGTCGACGGCCAGCAGGCATCCGACAACGGCGGCCGCCACCGCGAGCGCGGGCAACCACCGTGCGATCCGGGTACGCCACGCCGGTCCGTCGCCGGCGGCGGGCGGCGCCTCGGTCGCCGGGGCTGTGCGTTCCTCATCCAGCTGGGGTTGCATCCGCGCTCCGGGTCTACGGGAAGTGCCAAACGATACCGACCCGTCGGTCCGGCCGGGTCAGTGGCCGCGCCGCCCGTGGGCGTCGACACCGTCGATGCCAGGAGCCGGAGTATCGCGGCGACACTGTATTGTTCACCCGTCGCCGTCGCCGTGGTGGGTAGCGGTCGGCCGGTCCCCGAACTCGAAGGAAGAGTTGATGGCGTCTGAACCGATCGAGGTCACTGTCGTACTTCCGTGCCTGAACGAGGCGGAGACCCTCGAGGTCTGCGTGCGCAAAGCCCGCGCCTGCCTCGACGAACTCGGCGTGGCCGGGGAGGTGCTGGTCAGCGACAACGGCTCGACCGACGGTTCACAGGACATCGCGCGGGCGCACGGGGCGCGGGTGGTCGACGCGCCGATCCGCGGCTACGGCGGTGCGCTCATGGCCGGCATCGACGCCGCCGAGGGCCGATACGTGATCATGGCCGACTCGGACGACTCCTACGATCTGTCGAACCTCGGCCCGTTCATCGAGCAGTTGCGGGCCGGCCACGACGTCGTGATGGGCAACCGGTTCAAGGGCGGCATCGAGCCCGGGGCCATGCCGCCGTTGCACAAGTACCTCGGCAACCCGGTGCTGTCGTGGATCGGCCGGCGCCTGTTCGGGCTCAAGCACGTCGGCGACTTCCACTGCGGCATCCGCGGGTTCAACAAGAGCCGCATCCAGGCCCTCGGGCTGTGCATGCCGGGCATGGAGTTCGCATCCGAACTCGTGGTGCGGGCGGCGCTCGCGAACTACTCGATCGTCGAGGTTCCCACCACCCTCAAGCCCGACGGTCGCAGCCGGCCGCCGCACCTGCGCACCTGGCGCGACGGCTGGCGGCACCTGCGCTTCCTGCTGGTGTTCGCGCCGGGCAAGACGCTGGTCTGGCCCGGCCTGCTGCTCGCCGCGGTCGGCCTGATCGGCACCGTGGTGCTGTCCTTCACCCCTGTCGACCTCGGCGTGATCACGCTGTCGGTCAACGCGTTGATGTACGCGTGCCTGGCGATCATCGTCGGCACCCAACTCGTGCTGTTCGGCGGCTTCGCCCAGATCTACGGCTGGCACGAGGGCATCGCGAGACATCATCATGTCGCCCGCTGGACGCACCTGCTCCGGCTGGAACGGTGCATGGCGATCGGCATCTTCCTCTGGCTGCTCGGCTTCGCCGGCACCGTCATCGCGATCACCCAGTGGGGCCGCGTCGGCTTCGGCGGCCTCGACGACGCCAACCGCACCATCCGGCTCGTGATGGTGTCGGCCACCGCGATCGCGCTCGGCACGATGGGCATCTTCGCCGGCCTGTTCACCAGCCTGTTGACGCTGCGAACGACCCGGCTGCACCCGGTCGCCGACGACGCTGACGACGACGACCTGGTGGCGGTCTAGTCGCTGCGCGGCCCGGCTGGACGCGATGCCGCACAGGAGGGTCAGACCGCCCAGCGGATCGCTTTCCAGTACAGGGTCATGACGGCGTTCACGGGGCCGCGGGCGGGGACCGCGACGAGCTGGGTGTCGATGCGCGACGTGAGGCGGCGCATCCACACGCGATCGGCGACCACCTTCTCGCGCTGCAGCATGCGCCGCCGCCGCCAGATGTGGCCCCTGTGCTGCCACAGCCATCTCCAGCCGCGCGCCTTGTCGCGCAGCCAGCCCTGCTTGGCCGCCAGCAGCACCATGCCGAGCTCGATTCCGGCGAACGCCGGCCCGAGCAGGACCAGCGAGCGCCAGCTCCACAGCGTCGCGACGAACATCAGCCGGTTGCGTTCCACCAGGTAGTACTTGAAGTTGTTGCGGGAGAACTCGTACCGGTGCAGGGCCACCGCGTCGGGCACGCTGACCACCCGCTTGCCGAGCCGCCACGTCCGCAGCGAGATCTCCGCGTCCTCGTGGTAGGCGAAGTAGTGGTGGTCGAAGCCGCCGAGGCGGTCCCAGTGCGCCCGCGTCATCACCACGCAGGCGCCCATCGCGCCGGTGATCTCGGTGGGCTCGGTGCGGGTCTCGCGCTCGCGGTAGCCGCCGATCCAGCTCAACCCCAGCACGTGGACGATGTTCCCGGACGAGTTGAGCAGGTCGGGCTCGTCGTCGAGCCGCACGGTACCGGCGGCGATGCCGACGTCGGGCTGGGCCAGCTCCTCGACGAGCCGCGCGACGGTGTGCGGCTCCACGACGGCGTCGCCGTTGATCAGCGCCACATACTCGCCCGACGACGCCGACACCCCGAGGTTGCAGCCGCCGGAGAAGCCGAGGTTCTCGCCCTCGCCGACAGTGACCACGCCGGGCAGCCGGGACAGCACCTCGACGTCGTCGGTGGTGCAGCCGTTGTCGACCAGCACCACCTCCATGGCCACCTTCTCGGACGCGAGCAGCGCGTGCACGCTGCGCCGCAGCACCGGTTCGGCCTTCCAGGCCAGCACGATCGCACTGACGCGGGGAAGGTCAGTGTTCATAGCTCCTCATCTTCGCGATCTTGGACCTCCGTCGGTGCCGGGGCACCGACGAACGTCCAAGATCGCCGAAACTCTAGGTCCAGGTGTGCGGGCGGGCCGATGTCAGCATCGTGCGCCAGTGCGGCAATGGTGCCAAACCGGCCGCAGCCCAGCGGTCGTGGCCCAGCACGCTGAACGCCGGGCGCCGGGCCGGCCGCACGAACTTGTCGCTGGTGGTCGGATGGACCCGGGCGGGGTTCAGCCCGGCCTCTTCGAAGACGGCCCGGGCCAGCCCGAACCAGGTCGTCTCGCCGCTGGCGGTGCCGTGATACGCGCCGGCTCTGGCCGTGCCGTCGACGGCGGCGAGGCCCAGCCGCACCAACTGTTCGGCCAGCGCGAACGACCATGTGGGCTGGCCGCGCTGGTCGTCGACGACGTCGACGATGTCGCGGCTTTGCGCCAGCCGAAGCATCGTGGCGACGAAGTTCGGCCCGTGCGCGCCGTACAGCCAGGCGGTCCGCACGATGTAGCCGGTGTCGGGCAGCAGGTCGCGCACGGCGACCTCGCCGGCGAGCTTGCTGCGGCCGTAGCCGTTGACCGGGTCGGTCGGCGCATCCTCGGGGTAGGGCGCCGTCGCGTCGCCGGGGAAGACGTAGTCGGTCGACACGTGCAGCAGCCGGGCGCCGGTGGCCGCGCACGCGGCCGCGATGTGCCGCGTCCCGGTGCCGTTGACCGCGGTGGCGGCGGCCTCGTCGGCCTCGGCGCCGTCGACGTCGGTCCAGGCCGCCGCGTTGACCACGACGTCGTGCCCGGCCACGGCGGCCTTGACCGCGGTCGCGTCCGTGATGTCCAGGTCCGCGCGCCGGGCCGCGGTGACGTCATGACCGGCGGCGGAGAGGACCGACACCAAGTCGCGGCCGAGCATGCCGCCGGCGCCGGTGACCAACCAGCGCGTCACTTGTCGAGACCCGCGCGGGCCTTCAGCGGCTCCCACCAGGCCCGGTTGTCGCGGTACCAGGCGACGGTGTCGGCGATCCCGCGGGCGAACGGCACGGCCGGCACGTAGCCCAGCTCGTTCTGGATCTTCTCGATCGACAGCGAGTACCGCCGGTCGTGGCCCAAGCGATCGGTGACGTACTCGACGCTGTCGTCCCACGAGCGGCCGCACGCGTCGAGCAGTTGCTGCGTCAGCTCCTTGTTCGTCAGCTCCTCTCCGCCGCCGATGTGGTAGACCTCGCCGGCGCGCCCCTTCTCCAGCGCCAGCTGGATGCCGGCGCAGTGGTCGGAGACGTGCAGCCAGTCGCGGATGTTGCCGCCGTCGCCGTACAGGGGGACCCTGCGTCCGTCGAGAAGGTTGGTGACGAACAGGGGGATGACCTTCTCCGGGAACTGGTACGGGCCGTAGTTGTTGGAGCAGCGGGTGACCACCAGGTCCAGCCCGTGGGTGCGGTGGTAGGCGAGCGCCAGCAGGTCGGAGCCGGCCTTCGACGCCGCGTACGGCGAGTTCGGCGCCAGCGGCCAGTCCTCGGTCCAGGAGCCCTCGGCGATCGAACCGTAGACCTCGTCGGTCGATACGTGCAGGAACCGGCCGATGCCCGCCGCCCGCGCCGCGTCGAGGAGCACCTGGGTGCCGACGACGTTGGTGGTGACGAACGGCCCGGCACCGGCGATCGAGCGGTCGACGTGCGATTCCGCCGCGAAGTGGACGACCGCGTCGTGACCGCGCATCAGGTCGCCGACCAGGCCCGCGTCGCAGATGTCGCCGGTAACGAACGTCAGGTTCGGATCATCGGCGACCGGAGCCAGATTGTCTCGGTTGCCGGAATAGGTCAGCTTGTCCAGGACCGTGACGCGGGCGCCCGCGTAGGCGGGGAACCCGCCGGAGAGCAGGGTGCGCACGTAACAGGAGCCGATGAACCCGGCGCCGCCGGTGACGAGAATCCTCACGACCGCAGAAGTCTAGTCGATCCACCCGGACTGGATCGCGCCTCGCTATGGTGTCCGGCGTGCGCGGGATTCTGCTTGCCGGGGGAACCGGATCGCGGTTGTGGCCGATCACCAGGGCTGTGTCGAAACAGCTGATGCCGGTGTTCGACAAGCCGATGGTGTACTACCCGCTCTCCACCCTGGTCAACGCCGGGATGCGGGAGATCCTCGTGATCACGACGCCGGAGGACCAGTCGCAGTTCGTCCGGTTGCTCGGCGACGGCTCACAGTGGGGCCTGCGGATCGAGTACGCGGCGCAGCCCCGTCCGGAGGGCATCGCCCAGGCGTTCGTGATCGGGGCCGACTTCATCGGCTCCGACCCGGTGGCGCTGATCCTCGGCGACAACATCTTCCACGGCGTCGGGCTGGGGCAACAGTTGCGGGAGAACACCGAGCTGTCCGGCGGGCGCGTGTTCGCGTACCCGGTGGCCAACCCGGAGGAGTACGGCGTCGTCGAGTTCGACCCCAACGGGCTGGTCATCTCCATCGAGGAGAAGCCGGCCCGGCCACGCTCGCGCTTCGCCGTGCCGGGCCTGTACTTCTACGACTCGAAGGTGGTCGATATCGCCCGCGACCTGAAGCCGAGCGCCCGCGGCGAACTGGAGATCACCGCCGTCAACGAGGAGTACCGCCGGCGCGGCGAACTGCACGTCACGGTGCTCGACAGGGGCACCGCCTGGCTGGACACGGGAACGTTCGGGTCGCTGGTCGCGGCGGCCGAGTTCGTCCGGGTGATCGAGGAGCGGCAGGGCTACAAGATCGGCTGTGTGGAGGAGGCCGCCTGGCGGGCCGGGCATCTCACCGACGACCAACTGCGGGAACTGGCCGAGCCGCTGCGCAAGAGCGGCTACGGCGACTATCTGCTGGACCTGCTGGAGTGGGCCAGATAGTAGGGTGCACACCTGTGAGCGAGCGGAGCGAGCGAACCATCAGCAACGGACGTGATCGCAGCGCGGAGCGCTGCGGTCACGTCGCAGCCGACACCTCGCGGAGCGAGGTGTCGCCGTGAGTGA
>Ga0070664_100000497_pt1 | contig 29749 bp, 30 predicted proteins | sample KBSC73metaG_FD_65863 | JGI IMG/M metagenome (GOLD analysis project Ga0070664, IMG submission 65863) | Corn rhizosphere microbial communities from Kellogg Biological Station, Michigan, USA - KBS C7-3 metaG | ecosystem: Host-associated > Plants > Roots > Rhizosphere > Soil ... | reverse complement strand
GCGACCGACGATGCGCTCGCGCAGCCGCAGCCCAGCCCGGACACCGTTTATTTCGGCGTCTATTCCCCCGATGTCGACCCGACCAGCGAGCAGTTCGACACCGAGGACGATCCGCAGTTCTCCGGCGATCCGACGACGATGGTGGATCTCCTCAACGCATGCATGCGCGACGAGATGCGCCGCGACCCGAAGATCCTCGTCTTCGGGCAGGACGTCGCCGACGTCTCGCGCGAGGAATACCTCGACAAGGTCAAAGGCAAGGGCGGAGTTTTCAAGGTTACGTGGCGGCTGCAGAAGGAGTTCGGCAGCGCCCGCGTGTACAACTCGCCGCTGGCTGAAGCAAACATCATCGGCCGCGCGATCGGGCTCGCAGTGCGAGGTTTCAAGCCCGTCGTCGAAGTGCAGTTCTTCGACTATATCTGGACGGCCTACATGCAGCTGCGGGACGAGCTGGCGACGATGCGCTGGAGATCGAACAACAACTTCGCCGCGCCGGTAGTCGTCCGCACGACTTATGGCGGTTACATCCGCGGCGCGATCTATCATTCGCAGACTGGCGCCTCGATCTTCACCCATTGCCCGGGGCTTCGGGTGGTTTGTCCGTCGTCCGCACTCGATGCCAACGGATTGCTGCGAACGGCGATCCGCTGCGAGGATCCAGTGCTTTTCCTCGAGCACAAGCATCTCTACCGCCAGACCTACAACAAATCCGCGTACCCCGGACCGAATTTCATGATTCCCTTCGGGAAAGCGAAGGTCGTCCGCGAAGGCAGTGACGTGACAGTAATCACCTACGGCGCAACCGTTCAGCGCGCGATTACCGCCGCCAACGCCGTCGCAGACGCCGGCATCTCGGTGGAAATCATCGACCTGCGCACGTTGAGCCCGTGGGATCGTGAGACGGTTTTCGCTTCGGTGAAGAAGAACTCACGGGTGATCGTGGCATACGAGGACTCGAAGTCGTGGGGAGTAGGCGCAGAGATCTCGGCATCGATCGCGGACGAGTGCTTCGCGTGGCTCGACGCGCCGGTGATGCGGGTCGCTTCGGAGGACACTTTCGTCGGTTACGCTCCGCGACTGGAGGATGCAATCCTGCCGCAAGTCGACGATTTCAAGCGCGCGTATGAGGAGATTGTGAAGTACTAGGCGGGACGCGGGCCTCGAGGGAGGCCCGCAACCTCTCGATCGCATCGAACGCCGTCGATAAACCAAAAGACAAGGGCTCTCACACGAGAGCCCTTGTTTGCTTCCGCTTCCTGCTTCCTTACTTCGGCGGAATCGCGGCGCCTGAATCGCCCTGCATGCCAGGCAGCGCGATCGCGGTATATCCGGCCGGCACGTCGAAGATTCCCGGTTTCGCGGCTACCCACTGAACCGAGGTGACTTCGGCCTCGGTGTTGGTCACCCGCGTCTGTCCCTGGGCGATCATGGTTGCCTTCGTAGATGCGCGCAGTGGCGTCGCCTTGGGCAGCTTGCTTTGCGCGAGCTTGAGCTTGTCAGCGAACTCTTTGCTCGAGCTACCGAACATCGCCGACATATCACTGCCGGTGAGAGTCGCGAAAGGATTGACTACGCCGGTCAGGTCGGTGGCGTAGTAATAGTCGGCGGTGGTGGAGATTTTGACCGTCTGCTCCTGACCCATCGCGGCGATGGTCATCGTCATGCCCGTTCCGACCCGGTAATGCGAGGTTGGGTGGCCGAGGATGCTCGGGCCGGCGCCGAGGTTATCGACGTTGGCCTGGGTGTCCGAGAACTTCATCGTCACCTGCCCGGACTGTTGTGCCATTGCCAGCATGTCCGACGGGCGGACGCGGAGATACCGGCTGGTCGCAGAGTCGAGGTAGGTGACTGTCTTGCCGGTGTCCGACAGGATCATGGTGATCTTGCCGCCGGCGCCGCCGAGCGGGCTTACCTGCGCGCCGGGCCCCTTGAGGTTGAGGTCCATGCGCATCTTGTCGCCGGATCCGATGGCGTGGCCCTGGATCACGCCGGTGTCGGGCATGCCGGAGATGGTGACGGTGGTGCGAAAATCCATCGCCAGGTTTTTGGTGGCGGTCTGGGCGCCGGCGTATGACAGCGGCGCGAGCGCCAGCACAGCGCCCGCAATGCGTGAAATGCGACTCATGCGAAGGTCCTGATTGTCTGGGTGGAAGCGGTGGGAGGAGGCAATTGAAGACGTCTTCTCCGTCGTTAGAGTAACCCGCCGGGCCGATTTAGTGCCCCGTTCGCGGCCATTTGACCGACGCGATGATCGACGTTCCAAGCACCGCCGCGACGACTCCGAGCGAAGCGAGTATCGGGATGTGAAAAACCTGCTCGAGGAGCATCTTCGCCCCAATGAAGATGAGCACCACTGACAGGCCGAGTTTCAGGTACACGAACTTGTCCACGACGTTGGCGAGCAGAAAATAGAGCGCACGCAGGCCGAGCACGGCGCAGATGTTGGATGTATAAACGATGAATGGATCGCGGGTGACGGCGAAGATCGCGGGGATGGAATCAGTGGCGAAAATCACGTCGGTGGTATCGACGATGAGCAACACGATGAAGAGGGGTGTTGCCGCGGTCCTCATTCTTCCAGCGGAGTCCCGCTCCCGCACGAAGAAGTTCTTGCCGTGATAATCGCTCGTTACGGGCATGAGCCGACGCGACAGTCGCAGCACCGGATCGCGCTGGGGATCGTAGGCCACCGCGTCCTTTTGGAGCGCCATCCTCAATCCGGTCACCACCAGGAACGCGCCGAAGATGTAGAGCGTCCACGCGAATCGGCTGACGAGGGCCGAGCCCGCGACGATCATTACCCCACGGAGAACCAGAGCGCCGATGATGCCCCAGAACAGCACCCGATGCTGGTACTTCGCGGGTACCCCGAAGTAGGAGAAGATCAGGACGAAGACAAAAATGTTGTCGACGGAGAGCGCGTATTCGATCAGGTAGCCGGTGAGGAACTCGAGACCCGACTGTTTCCCCATCGTCCGGTAAATCGCGAACGCGAAGGAAAGGGAGAGCGCGACCCAGACTCCACTCCAGATGCCGGATTCCTTGAGCGAGACTTTTTCCGACTTGCGGTGCAGAACACCGAGATCGAGCGCGAGGATCGCAAGAACGACGACGTTGAAGCCAACCCATCCCCAGATGGAATTCACCGGCCATCCTTCGCGGATGGAACGGTGCGCCTACCGGCGCTCAAGCGCGTCGCGAACGTCGAGAAGGATCTCGAAGTACAGCTGCTCCCGACGGTATGCGAAATCGAGGGTCGCCATCTGGGATTGGTCGCCGCTGGCCTTGGCCCGCTCGAATGCTTCGCGGTACATCTCGTCGAGGTTGTTGAGAATGGTGCTGCGCGAGCGTGACATTGAGTTCTCCGGACTCGTGTTGCGATTGTCCAACGACGTGAGACCGGCGATGCGCTCGAGTGCGGTCTCGGGATCTTCGTTCTCGAAGATCAGCTTCTTCGCTGCTCCGAGCGCGAGCCTGCGCGGGTTGAATGGTGATGGTGTCACTGTGACTGCAGCCGGTTGCTCTGAAAGTTAAAGCGGAAGAGGGAGCTAAAGCTAACCTCGGCGCCGCACGCGACAGCAATAAAAAAAGGACGGAGGCCGGTTCTGCCTCCGTCCTTTCTCAGCCCGATCGAATCCTACCGGTTGCTGCTGGAGCCGTCGCTGCCACTCGAGCCGCTGCTGCCGCCGCGGTTGGAGCTGCCACTGGAGGAACTTCCGCCCGACGAGCCGCTAGAGGAGCCGCTCATGCCGCTGTTGCCCGAGTTGCTACTGCTGCCGCGGGAGCCCGAGCTGCTGGAGCCTCCGAGATCGTCGCCAAAGCCGCTGCCCGAGCTGCTGCTGCCGGAGCTGCGAGTATTGCCACGGGTGTTGCCCGGATTTTTCTCATGCTTGCTGTCGAGGTTTTTGTCTTGCGCCATAAATCCTCCTGTTTGGGAGGCCTAACAAACGCATGACGTATGCCCTCCGGGAGCTGTAGAGCGGGGAAAACCCGCTTCCGATTTCGCCCGAACAAACACAAAAAAAGGGAGAGCGAAGAGCTCTCCCTTTTTGTTAACCGATCCCAGCTCTACCGTCCGCGGCCCCGTGATCCGCCAGCGCTCGAGCGCCCGGACTTCCGGTCGCCGCGGTCTCCTTCTCCACGCTTGGCAGAGTTCTTCGCGGATTTTTTGCGATCGCGACTCAGCGAACGACGTACATCGTCGCTTTCACTGAATTGACCGCTCGCGTTTCGGCGCACGTATCGTTTATCGCCTTCGTTTGGTTCGATCAGTTCACGTGGCATTGTCAGTTCCCTCATCACAGAATGTGCTTGCAGAAATTGCATTCACCGTGCCCGTTCACAGCCGGTGGAACACCGCGTCCTCGACGGGTCGGTTCTGCTTGAGGTGTTCGACGACGATGCGCTCGAGTAATTCGGGTGTCACCCCGGCGTACCATATTCCGTCGGGGTAGACCACCACGATGGGGCCGTTGCTGCAGACGCCGAGGCAGGGGGTTTCACCGCGCTTCACCCGGTCGGGGCCGAAGAGTAGGCCCTCGCGCTGAAGCAGATCCGCGAGCAACGTGTAAAGCTCCTCGCCACGCCGGTCGGGAGAACAGAATCCGCCCGTGCAGACGAGAACGTGTCGCGAGTACGGCGCCATTACCGGCAATTGCCTGTCGCTCATCGAGCAAAGATAAGCGCCGCGCGGATCGCACTTGCACGCAATCGTGCGGCCGCTGATTATGCTTCAGGCTCTCCATCTGCGGAGCGAACATGGCGGCAACGATCACAGGCGGCGCAACGGCCGTCGATCCGGCAATCGCCGGAAAGAACTACGTCCATCCGGAAGTCCTCGTCAGCACCAACTGGCTCGCCGAGCATCTCGACGATCCGAATCTTCGGATAATCGAGAGTGACGAAGACGTGCTCCTTTATGACACGGGCCACATCCCCGGCGCCCAGAAAGTCGATTGGCACCTGGACCTTAATGATCCAGTCGTGCGCGACTACGTGTCGTCGGAGCAATTCGAGAAGCTGCTCCGCGAGAAGGGAATCGACGAAGACACCACCGTAGTTTTTTACGGTGACAAGAACAACTGGTGGGCAACCTACGCGTTCTGGGTATTTCAGCTATTCGGATTCACCAACGCGAAGCTCCTCGACGGTGGGCGGATCAAATGGGAGCAGGAAGGCCGGCCGTTCAATACCGAGGTCCCGCGTTTCCCCAAAACGAGTTACAAAGCGCCCAGGCGATCCGACGAGAAGATCCGCGCCTTCTTCCATCAGGTGCGTGATCACGCGGATGCCGGAAAGCCGCTCATCGACGTGCGATCACCAGAGGAGTTCACCGGCCAACGCACGCACATGCCCGATTATCCGCAGGAGGGTACCCTGCGGGGCGGACACATCGCCGGTGCGAAGAGCGTCCCCTGGGCGCGCGCCGCAAATTCCGACGGCAGCTTCAAGGACGCAGCATCACTGCGAGGGATCTACGAGCAGGAGAAGGGTCTCAAAAAGAGCGATGACATCGTCGCGTACTGTCGCATCGGTGAGCGCTCGTCCCATACGTGGTTCGTCCTCACCTATCTGCTCGGCTACGACCGGGTCAGGAACTACGACGGGAGCTGGACCGAGTGGGGGAACGCCGTGCGCGCACCGATCGAGAAAGGCCCCGAAAAGTGACGGCGCCTTCACCGGTAGTTGCGCCCCCCAAGCCATCTCGAATCCACGTCGACTGGGTGGGCGCCCATCGCTTCGACGCGGGCCGGCCCGATGGCCCAACGGCGCGTATCGACGGTGAAGGCGAGACAGGGCAGAGTCCCCCCGAGACTTTGCTCACCGCTCTCGCGACCTGTGTCTCGTACGACGTGATCGACATCCTGGCGAAGCAGCGGACGCCGCTCGAGTCCTTGTCGATCGACGTCGTCGGCGAGCGCGTAGCGACTGTTCCGCGACGGTACAAGCACATCACGCTCAATTTTCGGATGGCAGGCAAGGGAATCGAGGAAGCCCAGGCACTGCGGGCGATCGAGCTTTCGACGAACAAGTACTGCTCGGTGAGGGAGACGCTGCGGCCGGATCTCGAGATCGACTGGACGGTGGAGCTTACGCGCTAGGGCCTTCGGCGCTGCGCGGCGGAGTAGGGCGCCCACTTCCTCTCCGACTGTTCGATCTCTTCCCTTAGCCTCAGGTAGCTGTCATACCGTTCACCGCTGATCTCTCCCGCGCTGACGGCCTCCCGGACCGCACAACCCGGCTCGACCCGGTGGGTGCAGTTCCCGAACTTGCATTTCGGAATGTGCGCGCGGAATTCGCGGAAGCACTCATCGAGGTGGTCGGAGGACAGACCCCACATCCCGACTTCGCGCAGGCCCGGTGTGTCGACCACAAATCCGGCATCGGGCAGCGGATGCATTAGCGCACCGACGGTGGTGTGCCGGCCCTTGTTGACCGACTCGCTGATCTCGCCAACGCGGAGATCCAGGCCCGGATACATCGCGTTCATGAGAGAGGATTTGCCTACGCCGGACGGCCCGGTGAGGACCGATGTCTTGCCCGACAATTGATCGTGGAGATCCTCCAGGCCGATCCGCTGCTTCACGCTGGTGAAATGCACGGCGTAGCCGGCCGCGACGTAAGCGGCGAAATCCCGTTCCGCGGCATCGCGCTCGACCAGCTCCACCTTATTGATCACCACACGCGCGTCCAGTGAGTTCGCCTCGGCGATCACCAGAAAGCGGTCGAGCATCCGGCGGTGTGGCTCCGGTTTCGCAGCCGCGAAGACGACCACGACCTGATCGACGTTGGCCGCGACGATGCGCTCGCCCTGCCCTTCTCCGGGCGCGCGCCGCGCAAGCTGTGAATGCCGCGGCAAAATCTCGGTGATGGTCCAGGCAGCGCCGCGCTGATCGATCTCGAGAACCACGTGATCCCCGACCGCGAGCTTGCGGGCCTCTTCCCGATCCAGCTTGAGCCGGCCACGCAGGGATGCCTCGTGAACCTCGCCCGATTCGGCGCGAACGTGCCAGACCCCTCCCGTTCCCCGCAGCACGATCCCTTTTTTCTGGCTCAACTGCTACCCTCGCGACGCATCGCGTCCCACCATTTCAGGGACTGCGCGTGGCGCGCCTTGATCAGAGCGTCGAGCCTGGTCTTCACCTCGTTCAGCAGCATGGCACCGACAGCTCGCCGAGCATCTTCCTCGCTCGCCGCGAACGAAAGGAACTCGGTCTCCAGATGGCCACTCGCTACGGGATCGCCGTGGCCCCAGCGAACGAACAACAGGTACGCCGCGAATGGGTTGTCCTTGTCTCCGCTTTCGTCGGTTACGATTTCGACGCTATAGGATGCGCCATCGCTGCCCTCGAACGCCGCGGGTCGGTCGTGGACTGCCATGTACCCGCCGATCGTGTTGGGATCGCCCTTCGAGTGATCGGGAGGTATGAATCGGCCCATATTCAGCGGCCGCGCCGGCCGACCATTTCCTTGAACAGATTTCCCGTCAGGAATGCCACGTTCGCCGGTCGCTCCGCCAGCCGGCGCATCAGGTACGGATACCACTGCGTCCCGAAAGGAACGTACACGCGCATCCGATAGCCTTCGCGAACCAGCTTGTCCTGCAGATCGCGGCGCACACCGTAGAGCATCTGGAACTCGAAGCGATCCGCCGGGATGTCGTTGGTCCTGACGAAGCGCTTCGCTTCGCGAATGATGGTCTCATCGTGGGTGGCGATGCCCGGATAGTTGCCTTTGGCGATCAGCTCCTGCATGCAGCGTAAATAGTTCTTATCGACGTCCTTCTTCGCGGGATAGGCCACGGTCTCCGGCTCCTTGTAGGCGCCCTTGCAAATGCGGACACGCGCCTTGAGCAGGTTCGCCCGCTCGACGTCGGCGAAGGTGCGGTACAGATAGCTTTGCAGCACGATGCCGACATTCTCCCGGTACGCCGGATATAACCGCTGCTCGAACAGATCGAGCGTCCTCTGGGTGTACTCGCTCGATTCCATGTCGATCCGGACGAAAGAGCCGTAATCGCGCGCGCGTTGAAGAATCTTGTGCATCGTCGCCACGCAGAGCTCCTCCGAGATGTCGAGGCCCATCGCGGTGAGCTTTACCGAAACGTTCGCGTTTACCTTCCGCTCGTGGATGCGATCGAGCATTGCGACGTACGCGTCGCCCGCCGCCCGCGCTTCCGCCTCGTTGTGGACGCTCTCGCCGAGCAGGTCGAGGGATGCGGTGATGCCGCGCGAATTGAGCCTAGCCACTGCGGCCAGCGCGGTGTCGAGTGTCTCGCCGGCGACGAATCTGTTGGCGAAGCTTTTCGCCAAGCCGTTATTTCTGACGAACTTGAATATCTTCGGCTGGTTGGACAGATAAAGCAGCGCGCTACGAAGCATTAGGTACCGGGGTTACTGTGGCTGGGCCGACGACGCGGAGGAGCGGCGATTGGCTGATCGCCCGCGTCGCGACAGGTCGAAGATCCTGGTCACCGGAAACCGACCGCCGGTCTTCAGGTCGCGGTCGAACAGATTCCAGGTCGTAAAGCCATCGTCGCTCTCCGGCTCGAGCAGGTAAACCGCGAGCGCGCCGAGTGGCTGCGCGGTGGAGACTATGAACGAGCGCGGTGCGAGCGCCTGCACACCCCGCTGCCAATGTCCCTTGAGGCGAACCTCGTGGTGTCCCTGAAACTGGCGTGGCGAGGTGATGATGGAATCGACGACATATCCCTCGCCGCGCGCGGTCCACGCCGAATCGGACCTCTCGACGCGAATTCCGTGCAGTCGCAACAGCCGGGCGATGCCGGTGTCCTGGGGAGCGACCACGTATGCGGCTGGTGGAGTGCGATCGAGCGTCGACATGAACCGGTCGTAGACCGGCATCCTGACGGCGTGCACGCGGCCGGTCCTTCGCTCGCCGCGGGGAACTCCCGGCTGAGTGAGCGATGAATCGCCCGTCTTCTCCAGATCTTCCTTGAGCACATCCATCATCCGTGGCGTCGCGATCAGCTCGGACCTGATCGCCACCATCTGCAGCGAATCGGGCGAGCGACCCCACGCGAGCGGCAGGCTGTCTGCGCGCGCACTCAGCGATCTGATGGCTCCGCCCTTCTCCGCCACCAGCGACAGAATTTCATTGACGAAAGCGCGGGTCGAGGCGATGCGGCGCGCCAGCGAATCGTGCGAGAACGCCTCGCTCAGGATCGCGATGCGCCCGCGGATTCCGTAATAGTTGGTGCCGAAGCGCGGTCGTGAGTCGTACGTCGCCCACGCTTCGTGGACGGTGGTGTCACGAACGAGTCCCGGCTCGTCGGACACGAAGTTTCCGTAATCGAAGATCTCGAATCCATCGCGGACCCGCATCCGTTCGCGCAGCAGGGGGAGCAGCGAGTCACGGGCGTACACCCCGCCGAAAACCGCGGCCGGACTCAGCGATGGTGAATAGGTGAGCGCGTACCCGTGGAAGCTGCCGTCAGTGGTGTGCAGATCGACGAACACGTCTGGATCCCAGGCGTTGAACATCGCCAGTGACGCGCGCGTCTCCGGCGCTTCAGCCTTCACGTAATCGCGATTGAGGTCGAGGTTCTGGGCGTTGGCCCGGGTGCCCACGCTCTCCGGACCGTTCTGTTCGGTTCGATTCACCGACTGTGGTGCGAATCGCTCGTTGCCGTCGGCATTGTAGATCGGCACCGCGATGAGCACGATCGAGTCGAGCGCGTTGGGGGTGGGTGAAAAGCTCAGGTCGCGCAGCAAGGCCAGCAGCGCGTCTTTCCCTTCCACTTCGCCGGCGTGGATGTTCCCCTGGACGTAGACAATCGGACGGCCAAGCGCTTTCGCCGCTGCTGGCGTGGAGACGAGCGGCCGCGAGGCAATTACGTATGGGATGTCTCGACCCTCATTCGTTTTTCCGATCGAGCCGAACGCCAGCGGAGCGTGCAGCACTCGCAACGAGTCGAGAAAATGACGGACATCCGAGTACCGTGACGTCTCGCGATAGCTCGTGAGCTCGGGACGGGTGCGCGGATACGCGGCCGGCCCCGGCGTCTCGTGGACCGTCGCGCGCGCGCAAGCAAAGCACACTACGATTGCAACAAGCGGCCACCTTCTCGCGATCGGACCCGCTCGCTTCACGAGCGCTCGTCGGAATAGAAATTCTGACGACGGCGCGCCATCTCCAGCAGCATTTCGGCGGGCTCGAAGCGTCCCGGGAAGCGCGCGTTCAGATCCTCCAGCCGTTGCACGACGATCTGGATGCCGACGGTGTCCATGTAGCGGAACGGACCGCCGCGGAAGGGGGGGAAACCAATCCCGAACACCGCACCGACATCGCCGTCGCGTGGCGAGCGGATGATCCCATCGCTCAGACAGCGCACCGCCTCGTTCAGCATTGCGAGCACGGTACGCTGCTGGATCTGGATGGCCGGCATCTCGGTCGGAGATGTGTCGGCCCCATTCGGGGCCGTAATCGTCGTGGCGACGGGAACGCTCCCGGGAGCCAGAAAGAGGCTGTACACCGTCTGGTCGACCTCGCCCTTCTTACCATTGCTGTCGTAGGTGTAGAAGCCCTTCTTGGATTTGCGGCCGTAGCGGCCGGCTGCCACCACAGACTGAATCGATTTTGCCGGCTGCATTCGGTCGGGGAAGGCATCGGCCATGATCTTTCCCGCCTTGGTAGCCACATCCAGTCCGACTTCGTCCACCAGAGTGATCGGGCCGACCGGAAACCCGAAATCAACGATCGCCTTGTCGATCAGATCGATGGCCACGCCCTGATCCAGCAGAATCGCGGCTTCATTGAGATAAGGTGACAGAATCCGGTTGACGTAGAATCCGGGACCGTCGTTCACTACGATGACGGTCTTCCCGAGCTTTTTTCCGTATGCAACCGCTGTGGCGGTGACCTGCGGGTAAGTCTCGCCGGTGGTGATGACTTCGAGCAGCGGCATCTTGTGCACTGGAGAGAAGAAATGCATGCCGAGCACGCGCTCGGGGCGACTCGACGCCTGCGCGATGAGTGAGATCGGAATGGTCGATGTATTGGTCGCGAAAATCGCGCTGGGCTTGATCGCGGCCTCCGTCTCGCGCAACACCTGGTGCTTGACCGCGAGATCCTCGAACACCGCTTCGATGACGAGGTCGACGTTGCCGAAACCAGAGTAGTCGACGGTCCCGCCGAGCAGCGCCATGTAGTCGCTGTACTGGACCTTGTTGATCTGCTTTCTGGTCAGCCTTTCCTTCAACACATCCCGCACCGCGGCATAACCCTTCGCAACGCGCGCGTGATCGGCATCCTTGAGGCGCACGAGGCTGCCGTGCTGCACGGCGATGGATGCGATGCCGGCACCCATGAAGCCAGCGCCGATAATGGCGATCTTCTCGACCGGCAGCGGCTCGAAGGCCGACACCGGCAGATCCGGGTATTGCGCGGGATCGACACCCGGGTCCTTCTTGAGCTCATTGGTGGCGAAGAACAGAAATATCAGCTGACGCGACACATCGGTCATCGCCATCTCGCCAAACAGCCGCGATTCCTCGCGATAGCCGTGCGCGACGCCCTTATCGTAGCCGGCGGCGACGGCGTCGATCGCGGCAAGCAGTGCCGGATAATTGCCGCGCGACTTGGCGAGGGTTTGCTCGCGGGCCTTCCTGAGCACGATGGCCCGCCCCGCCGGATTGCCCTCCAGGACGATGCTCTTGAGACCCCCGCCACCTTTCTCGCTCTTGCGTCGGCCCTCCGCGACTTCGCGCGCACGCGCGATTGCGATGGAGCGCAGAATGGACGGGTGCACGAGCTCGTCGACGAGCCCCAGCTGCAGCGCTTTCTGCGCTCGCACCTGCTTACCAGTGAGAATCATGTCCAGCGCGCTCGTCAGACCGATTCGCCGCGGCAGCCGCTGCGTCCCGCCGGCGCCCGGGATCAGGCCGAGCTGGACCTCGGGCAATCCGAGCATGGTCCTCGGATGATCGGTCGCGATCCGATAGCGACACGCCAACGCTGTCTCCAGACCGCCGCCGAGACATGCGCCGTGAATCGCGGCGACGAGTGGAACCCGCAGCCGCTCGAGCGAATCGAGCAGCATCTGACCGTCGCGGCTCAATCGCTCGGCGTCGGCGGCAGTCTTGAGCTGGAGGAACTCCTCGATGTCCGCGCCGGCGATCCAGACATCGGGCTTGCCGCTGATAAGCACCGCGCCGTGCACCGTCGTGTCGCGCTCGATCCGCGCGAACAGCGCCACGAATTCATCCTTGACCGCGCGGCCCAGCTTGTTGACGGACTCGTTGGGCAAATCGAAGGTGATGACAGCGATACCGTCCACCATCTCGACCGACAACGCCGGCTTCCAGCGCGTGCCGACCAGGCCGCCGATGGTCACTTCCGGTGCGGAGCTCACTGAGTTCTCTCCACCACCATCGAGAACCCCATCCCTCCGGCCGCGCAGACGGTCATCAGGCCGAATTGGCCACCGCGACGCCGCAGCTCGTTGAGCAAAGTCGTGGTGATGCGCGCGCCGGTTGCACCGAAGGGATGCCCGATCGCGATCGAGCCGCCCATCACGTTGAGCTTGGCGCGATCGACTTCGCCCGTAGGCTGCGAGAATCCGGCGCGCTCGGCCCACGCCTTCGACTCGAAGCCTTTGAGGTTCGACAATACCTGCGCCGCGAACGCCTCGTGCATCTCGACCAGATCGATGTCCTTGAGGGTGAGCCCGGCGCGCTTCAATGCGACCGGCGCCGCGAGCACAGGCGCCTGGAGCAGCTGCTCGCCAGGATCGAGAGCAGCGTACGCGTACGACTTGATGATGCCGAGCACCGGATAGCCGAGCGCTTTTGCCTTCTCCTCACTCATGAGCAGCACGCAGGCACCGCCGTCGGTGAGCGGCGAAGAGTTGCCGGCGGTCACCGAGCCGTACTTGCGGTCGAAGACGGGCTTGAGCGCAGCGAGCTGCTCGTAGCTGGTGTCTTCGCGGATTCCGTTGTCGGACGTAATCACGCTCTCGAACCTGGGCGGGATGTACACCGGCATTATCTCCGCCGTCAGCCGTCCATCGGCCGTGCCCGCCGACGCCAGTCGGTGCGAGCGGAGCGCGAAGTGGTCCTGCTCTTCGCGCGATATGGCGTTGAGCTTCGCCATTTTCTCCGCCGACTGGCCCATGGTCTCCCCCGTCGATGGCTCGGCAATCGCCGGCGCGATGGGGATCAGGTCCTTCGGCCGGATTCGGGCGAACGCGCGTAGCCGCGCCGGCAGCGATTTCGCCTTCGATGCGAGGAGGAGAGTTTCGGCGAAGCGCGGCGAGTGGAGGATCGGAATGTTCGACAGCGACTCGGCGCCGCCGGCGATCACAACGTCGAGATGGCCGAGGGCGATCTGATCGGCACCGTCGGTGATCGCCTGGTTCGCCGACGCGCATGCCCGGCTGACGGTGTATGCCTGCACCCCCTTGGGCAGCTGCGGCATCAGCGAGACTTCGCGGGCAATGTTGGGGGCGAGCACGGACGGAATTACCGTCCCGAAGACCAGTCCCTGCACCTCTTTGCCGTCGAGATTGGTGCGCTGCAGGAGCTCCGCGACGCACAGCTTGCCGAGATCGATCGCGGAGATCGACTTTAGCGCCGTCCCGGCCTTTGCGAACGGTGTTCTAACGCCCGCGACGATGGCGACGCGGCGCCCGTCCCCGAATGTTGCCATGCAGGGAAGTTAGACGGGCGCCGTTTATCTATCTAGGACGTTCCCCCTCGCCTGCTGGCACGCTCTTTCGCGAGCAATCTCTTTTTGCGCTCTACGCCCCACCGATAGCCGCCGAGTGCGCCGCCTTGTCCGATGACGCGATGACACGGAATGACGACGGCGACCCTGTTGCGCGCACACGCGCTCGCAACTGCGCGCACGGCTTTCGGCGAACCAATGGCGCGCGCGACATCGGTGTAGGAACGAGTCTCGCCGAGCGGAATCTTCTGCAGCTCGCGCCAAACTTTCCACTGAAACGCAGATGCCTGGATGTCGACGGGAATTCCCGTGGTGGCGCGATCTCCCTCGACTGCAGCTACTATCTCTTTCACCCACCGCCTGAAGTCACTCGACGGCTCCTCCACACGCGTTCGCGACGCGGCCGGATACTCCCGCTCCAGCGCAATCTCGAGGTGGGCGTCATCGTCGCCGAGTGTGACCGCGCAGATTCCGCGGTCGGTGGCTGCGACGAGCAACGTCCCGAGCGACGTCGGAGCCGTCAGATAATGAATGCTCGCGCCGGCGCCGCCGCGACGATAGGTGGCTGGCGTCATGCCCAGGTGCGAGCCCGCGTCGGCATAAACGCGGCTGCTGGAGCCATAGCCGGCTTCGTAGGTCGCCCGGCTCACCGTCTCGCCGCGCTTGAGCTGTCCCTTGAGACGCTCGCTCTTGCGCGCGCGCACATACTGCGCGGGCGTGAGTCCGAGCGCCTCCTTGAATTTCCGCTGCAAGTGGTACGGACTGAGGCCAACGTGGTCTCCGAGGAGATCGAGAGTGATGCGCTCGTCGCCGAACCCCGCGACGTGCGCATCGATATACTCGCGCGCACTCTCCACGGCGCGATTCGGCTCCTTGGCGCGGTTGGGGTGGCACCGCTGACAGGCGCGAAATCCCGCGCGCTCGGCGGCTTCAGCGGACGAGAAAAAAGCCACGTTGTCCCGCTTGGGACGGCGCGACGGGCATGACGGACGGCAGTAAATGCCGGTCGTCGTCACGCCGTAGAGAAAACGAGCGTCCGCGGATGGATCCCGCTGCAGCACCGATTCCCACGCGGCCGGGTTATCCAGCTCATTGGACTTCATCCTGCTTGGAAAGATAGCGCGCGCCAGGGATGGCATAGTTGGTCTCCGGTCTGGTCGATTGTCTGGTGATCTGGCCGAAGGATGCGGCGTCGGATGGTGGCGTGATATCCGGATCTTGCGGTCGAATTCCTTATACTTCGGCGATGACGGGAGTCTCCGGCGAAACCTTCGACCTGCTGATCATAGGGGGTGGCATCAACGGCTGCGGCGTCGCTCGCGATGCCGCGATGCGCGGCCTCAGCGTTGTCCTGCTGGAGCGCGATGATTTCGGCAGCGGAACCTCCGGCCGCTCTTCCCGCCTCATTCACGGCGGCATCAGATACCTCGAGCAGGGTCAGCTGCACCTGGTGCATGAATCGATTCGCGAGCGACAGACCCTTTTGCGCATTGCGCCGCATCTGGTCAAACCGCTCGCGTTTACGTGGCCGATCTATCGGGGAGCGCGGGTCGGAAAAGTGAAGCTGAGTGCGGGCCTCCTGGTCTACCAGCTAATGGCCGTGGGGAGGTCAAGATGGCATTCGTCACTCAACGCGGCCGAGACGCTGGACCGCGAGCCCTGCCTGCGACCGACCGGGCTGACGGGCGGAGCGGTGTACTACGACGCCTGCACCGATGATGCCCGGCTCACAGTTGCGAACGCGATCGCCGCCCGCGAGCTCGGCGCGCAGATTCACAATCACACTGCCGTGATACGGATCGTTCGCGACGCCGGCAAAGCGGTGGGCGCCGTCGCCCGAAGTCAGCTTACCGGGGAGGAGATCGAGCTGCGTGCGCGCGTCATCGTCGACGCGACCGGTGTTTGGCACAACACCTTTGATGACGACAGTCGGGGCCGCCGAGTGCGCGGTAGCAAGGGCGTGCACATCGCGGTGGCGCGTCAGCGCGTCGGAAATCGTGACGCGCTGACGTTGATCTCACCCGTTGACGGCCGGGTCATGTTCTGCCTGCCGGCGGGGCCCCAGACCATCATCGGCACCACCGACACCTGGACGGACGAGTCTCCCGAGACCGTGCACGCTGCCACGAGTGACGTTCAGTACCTTCTCGACTCGGCCAACTCCTATTTTCCGCGAGCGCGGCTAACGCCGGCGGATGTCGCCAGCGCGTGGGCCGGCATTCGCCCGCTGGCGAGCGGACGCGCGGCGAACCCCAGCGCAGCGTCGCGAGAGCACAGCATCGTGACCGATTCGTCGGGGATCATCGACGTGACCGGCGGCAAGCTCACTACCTATAGATCGATGGCAGCCGAGATCGTCGATCGTGTCCAGGAAGCGCTGGGCCAGAACCCCCAGCCCGCGCCGACCGCCGAGACCGAGCTACCGGGCGCCGACCGTGCGAAAGAGATCGCGCGAATGCAGCGAGAAGATCCGAAGATGTCGGAAGTGCTCGTTGACGGCCTGCCGTACACCGGCGCCCACCTGGTGTACGCGGTCCAGCACGAGCTGGCGCAGACTCTGAGTGATCTATTGATCCGTCGCACCCATGTCGCGTTCGAGACCCGCGATCACGGCGCAGGTGTGGCGCGCGCCGCCGCGGAGATTGTGTCGCCGCTACTTCACTGGGACGACGCGACGAAAACCCGGCGCGTGCGCGAGTTCAACGACGACGCGGCCAGCATGTTCGCGATCGGTTGATGGCGCGATTGGTCAGTAGCGCGGAGAGCCGTTGGACGAGTGGGCGAGCCGCAGGAACTCATCGCGCGTCTTGGAATCTTCGCGGAATGCGCCCCGCAGCGCCGATGTAATCGTCTTCGAGTTCTGCTTCTCTACTCCACGCATCATCATGCAGAGGTGGGAAGCCTCGATGACGACTCCAACCCCTTTTGGATTCAAGACGCGGCACAAACCTTCGGCCACCTGCTCGGTGAGCCGCTCCTGCACCTGCAGGCGTCGCGCGTACACATCGACAATGCGCGGGATCTTGGACAGTCCGACGATCTTCCCATTCGGGATGTAGGCGACGTGCGCCTTGCCGAAGAAGGGCAGCATGTGGTGCTCGCATAACGAGTACAGCTCGATGTCGCGCACCATGATCATGTTGTCGTGCTCTTCGGCAAAGATTCCTTCGCCGACGACTTCTTCGGCCGAAGAGTTGTAGCCCTGCGTCAGAAAATCCATCGCTTTTGCGACGCGGGATGGCGTGCTCAGCAAGCCTTCCCGCGTTGGATCTTCGCCGATCAGCTCCAGCTCTCGGCGGACCAGCTGCTCCATTTCGGTCGTGCGATCGTTCTGAAGCGGCTCGACGCGCGCTGACGCGCGAAAAAGGCGGGTTGCCATCGGTTAGACCTCGGCCGGCTGGATGGTGATGTCGACGGGCGGCTTCAGCAGCAGCTCGGTCTCGAGCTCGACCTCCGTTTCCAGATTCTGTCTGTCGCGATTTATGGTTGCCATTGCTCTTCGCTTACCGGCCTTCATGTAGGAGACCGCGCAGTCCATCGCACTCACATCGCCCTCGATGACGGTCTCGTCCCAACGATCGACGTGGCCGACGTACTGGATGGACAGCGTGTCGTAGTGATTGCTCCAGAAAAACGGGATATCGTCAAAACGGTCGCGGTGGCCGAGCATGTTGAGGGCTGCGACCTGGCCCTGTCGCTCGGCGACTACCCAGTGCTCAATGCGAAGGCGCGCATCCGAGTACGCGTCGGGCCAACGGGCGACGTCGCCCGCTGCGTAGACGCCGGCGACACTGGTCTGCAGGAACTCGTCTACGGCGATGCCGTTGTCGAGGGTGAGGCCCGCCGACTCCGCGAGTCGCAGGTTCGGCCGCACGCCGACACCGGCAACCACGAGATCGGCGTCGATTCTGCTGCCGTCGTCGAGCGTCACACCCTTCTCGTCAATCGACGTGCTCTTGCGGCCGAGCCTGAACACGACGCCGTGCTCCTGGTGGACGTGCTGAATGAGATTGCCGAGATCCACGCCGAGCACGCGACCGAGGGGGAGCTGCTCAGGGGCTACGACGGTGACCTTCAGGCCGCGGGTGGTCAGTGAAGCGGCGACCTCGAGACCGATGAAGCTGGCACCGATGACGACCGCGGTCTTCGCTCCCTTCGCAGCGTCGATGATAGAACGACAGTCGCGCAGGCTTCGGAGGTAGCGCACGCGCTCTCCGCCGGGCATGTCGAGTCGAATCGGCGACGCGCCGGTTGCGATCAACAGCCGGTCGTAGGGGCGGGTGCGGCCATCGCTCAGTTGCACCGTCTTTGCCTTCGTGTCGATAGCTGTCGCTTCCACGCCCAAGAGAATCTCGATGTGCTGGCTGTCGTAAAACTCCTTTGGATGGAGTGGAAGCCATTCTTCAGGAGCGTTTCCAGCGAGATAGTCCTTGGACAGGTTCGGCCGATCGTAGGGCGCATCGGAATCCGGGTCGATCATGGTGATCGGCCCGCGGTAGGCTTCGCGGCGCAGCATCTCCGCGCACGCGTTACCGGCGCCACCAGCGCCGATGATGACTACCGAAGATGGGCCGGCGGTGGGATTCGGCTCGAACAGCACCCGCTCCGGCGCGCGTGAGGTGCGCGCCCGGTGCGGCTCACCTTTCACCTGGCCACGATCACGCTTGCGAGCGACGCGCACGATGTTGTTTTCGACCAGCACATCGTAGGACGGGAGATCGTTGAGCGCGGGTGCGCGCGAAGCGGCGCCGTTGTGGAGCTGAAAACACGCATGGTGCCACGGGCAGCGGATCGTGTCGCTGACGAGGACACCCTGGTCGAGCGGAGCCCCGTAATGAGTGCACTTTCCGCCGACTGCGAACCAGTTCGGTGCAACGTGAACGAGGAGCACGGGCTCCCCGAACGCGTGACCCGCAATGAGCTGGCCGGGCGCAATACCGCCAGTCTCGATCCCTTTGGCGAGATCGGGCCCGGTCAGCTCATCGGAGTGTTCGGTCACTTCTGCTTGTTGAGAAGGTTTTGCGCGGCGTCGCGATGGGCGACGAATGCAGGCGCCACTTTCGCCACGAAGTCTTTGACCTGTGCGTTCTGGATTGCCGGCATGAGGGTCTTGTTGACGGCATCGATCACCGCGTTATGAAAATCGACCTCGTGCTGGAGGAAGGCTTTGTCGAACGCGCTGCCGCTGAGACCACGCAACGACTTCATCGCTTCGGCGTGCGCGGTTGCGAGAGCAAAATCCTTGGGCGGCGTCGGCGTCACGCCGAGTGATTTGACAAGGTCACGTCCCTGCTGTCTTACCATCTTGTGGTCCCGAGCTAACATTGCACCAAAATCCCGTACGGCTTTATTGGAGGCCTTCGTCGCTGCAAGCGAACCTGTCTCAATATCATAAGTGTTGGCGGCGTCGAATATGGCGCAGATGGTGGGATCGTCGAGCTTAGGGGCCGTGGCGCGCGGGGACGCGGCGGCCAGCAGTCCAAACGCGCCGGCGACGACTGCAACAGCTGTCAATCTGGTGATACTGCGGTTCTGCGAAATCATTGCTAAGTAACCTCCGAGTGGGTCTGGTGGTGCGCGAACCTTCAATTCCATGTTAGAGGGCGGCCTGGTATAAGTCAAGGATTTCTTTGACTTATTTGGCGGAGGACGCTAAATTGGAGGCAAATGACTGACACCAACCGCCGGCCCGCAGCCGGCCGCAGCGACGGAACGCGGCCGAGGATACTCGCTCTTTTGAGAGAGGGGTCCTGGACTGTGGATGACCTCGCGGCGCGCCTCGAGCTCACCGACAACGCGGTGCGGTTCCACCTGGATGCGCTGGAGCGCGAAGGTACCGTCCGCAAGGAAGGTCGGCGGCGGACGGGGGCGGTCGGCCAACCCGCGGCGCTGTATTCACTCAGTACAGAGGCCGAAGAGGCTTTCTCGCGTGCGTACGCGCCGGTGCTGATTGCGACTCTTGCCGAGCTCAAGGACCAGATGTCGCGCAGCCAGCTGGTGGCCTTCCTAAAGCGCGTTGGCCGACGATTGTCCGGCGAAGGCGAGCCCCCGACGGGGCCGCTTTCCGGAAGGGTCAGGAGTGCGTCGCGGCTGCTGGATTCGCTGGGGGGTGTGACGACCGTCGAACAGACGGGCGATGTCTACCGCATCATCGGTCGCGCCTGTCCACTATCCAGCGCGGTCGAGGCCGACCATTGCGTCTGCGCCGCGGTCACTTCTCTGGTCGCCGAAGTAGTGGGCGCCGAGGTGACGGAGCGGTGCGATCGTTCGGGACATCCGAAGTGCTGTTTCGAGATCACTTCGGACGCCAGGACCCGAACGACCGCTCACGGTTGATCAGCCTGCGATTACTGAACCGTGATTGATCCGGACATCACTGCTCCGTGAACCGAGCAGTGATACTTGTAGACACCGGGAGCGTCGAAGGTCTTACTGAAAGTTCCGGTGTCCTGAATCGCCGAGCCGGTACCATCATCGAAGGTGACGCTATGCTCGGCGCAGACCTGACCGGAGTACGCGTCGCCGGTGCACGAGTTCCACGCCCATTTCACCGTCGTTCCCGCGCTCACGGTTTTGGTGCCGGGACTGAACGCGTTGTTGGTTACCGAAATTCCGTCGGTTACCGGAGGAGTGTTTACTCCGGGATTGTTCTTGGGCGCCGTGCTCGACGAGCCACCGCTCCCGCCGCAGGCACTTAGCGAAATCACTGCGATCGCGACAAAAAAACCCTTCATTTGAAATCGCCTCCTGGCGAACCTGGTTCTCAGGAGACGCTACCGCGGCGCTCGCGGCGCAACAACGGGATTGATTGCGCGGGACGGTGAACGACTTCAAACGCGCGGCGAGTGGTGGCGCGCCCGGCGGCTCAGGAAGTTTTACGCGGCGCCGTGGATGGTTTTCAGCTCGATGATCTTCAGTCGCCGGGTTGTCGCCGGAAGCTTGAGTACCACGGTTTCGCCGACGCTCCGACCGACGAGGGTTTTGCCGATCGGCGACGACATGCTCACATGGCCCTCCTCGAATTCGACGGAATCGCCGAACACGAGGCTGTAGCTCTCCCGTTCTCCCGTTTTCTCGTCCTGCACCACAACCTGTGAGCCGAGGCCGACCTTGTCGGAAGGAATCTGCGACACGTCGATCTGGGAGAGCTTGCTCAGGCGCTGCCGAAGCTGGCCGAGCCTGGCCTGCACGAACTGCTGCCGCTCGAGTGCAGCCTTGTACTCGCTGTTCTCACGCAGATCGCCGAGCTCGACCGCTTTCCGAATTTCCTGGGGCAGGGTGACGTTGAGCTCGTGCTGCAGCCGCTCGGCTTCCTCGCCCAGCTTTTTTTTGAGTTCGTCGATCATGGGATTGACCTTCCTGGGCCGGCCAGTGAAAAACGAGCGCCCGACCTTCCAGGGTCGGGCGCCCGCTAATTCAAGGTATCGGTTCGGGGGTGGGGTCGCAATCTCGGAGGCCGGCTCTCGGCCTATAGTCTCGGCCGCTTCGTCTGCATCTAACAGTACTGAAGCGGGGAGCCGTTAGCTGCTGAGCGGCTACGCCTGGAGCACGGCTCGTCCGAGTCCTCTCGCTATTCCAACTACGGATTACGACGACGAGACGCGATGCTTCCCGAGAGCTCTCAGCGTAGCCGCTGTCTCGCTATCGGCTCCGTGCTTTCTTTCATGTGGTGGCCGGCCGCAGCGGCCGAGACTGTACGCCGAGACTGTACGCCGAGACCCTAGGCCGAGACCCGCTCGTACTCCTCCTTGAGCCTCTGCATCAGCTGCTCCCGCCTCTCGAACAGCCTCTTGAGCGGCCTCGGCTTGTGCCGAGCGAACGCGTACGCCGTCAGCAGCGGCAGCGCTACCGTTGAATCGAGGTAGCACACCACGGCGTCCGGCAAACGGTCCGGATCGATTTTCCCCCAGCTCACCGCTTCCGCCGGCGTCGCGCCCGAGAGTCCGCCGGTGTCGGGCCGCGCATCGGTGATCTGGAGGAAGTAATCGTGGCCCTTCTCGTCGATGCCGAGCACTTCCTGAATCTGCGGTTCCGTTTGCAACATGAAGTTTTTCGGGCTGCCGCCGCCCAGTATCATCACTCCGCTCTTGCCGCCGGCGCGCTTCGCATCGAGAACGATGGAAGCTGTTTCGTTGACGTCGCGATTGGGATCGATCACCAGCGCGTTCCCATCCAGCGCCAGCGCTGCGATGTTCATCCCGATCGAGCTGTCGCCGGGCGACGATGTGTAGATCGGCACGCCCGCGGAGTAGGCCGCTGACAACAGTGACTTTTGTCCGATCCCGAGAGCTTTCTCGCGCTCGCGCACGTACTTGCCGGCGAGGTTGTGGAACTCCGCGCTGGACATCGCGCGCTGAAACTCGCTGCCCGTGATGATTTTCCTGAAGAACGCGTCGGTGGAAAGCAGGACGTCGTAATCGAAGAAGATGTCGTAGATGCGGACGACCCCTTCCTCGCGCAGGACGACATCCGACTCCTGGGCGTTGCCGCGGTGCATCGACAGACCCAGCCCGAAGTGAGTGTCGTGATAAACGTTCGCGCCGGTGGAGATTATCCAGTCTATGAATCCTGCCTCGATGAGCGGGATCAGCGCCGACATTCCAAGGCCCGCCGGAGTCAGCGCGCCGGTGATGGACAGGCCGATCGTCACATCCTTCTCGAGCATTTTTCCCGCGAACAGCTGACACGCTTCGCGCAGGCGCGCCGCGTTGTACGCGAGGTAAGTCCCTTCGATCAGATCGGCGACGGTTTCCTTCCCATTGATGCGACGGGGGTCAATTCGCTGACCTTTGAGAAAGCGGCTGGTTTCGTCCGCGGTATGCTTCAGACCTTTTTTCTCGCGGTCCTCCGCCGCCATTTTCTGCTGCGCTTTCGGTCCGGCCGCCGACGCGCGGGCGTGTCGCGACGCCTTGAAGCCGCCGCGATCTCTCTGCGCCGGTTTCTCGCCGTTCCCCGCCTTCCGGCTGCCGCCTCGCGCCTCCCGCTTACTTTTGGACATCGACTCGCTTGCCAGGAGTTTCGTCGTACTGGTCACCGCCGGTCTTGCCGAGCGACTTGTAGGCGGTGATGATCGTCTGCGCGGCCTCCGCGGGATCGTCCGTGACGAGCATCAGGTCCAGGTCGCCATCAGAGATTTTTCCTTCGGTCAGCACGCGTGCCTGCAACCAACGCAATAGACCTGCCCAGTAGTAGCGCCCAAACAGGATCACCGGAAATCTGTAGATCTTGCCGGTTTGAATCAGTGTCAGAGCCTCGAACAGCTCGTCGAGCGTGCCGAATCCGCCCGGAAAAATGATGAACGCGACGGAGTACTTGATGAACATCGTCTTGCGGACGAAGAAGTACTTGAACTGGATCAGGGTGTCGACGTAGGGATTCGCTCCCTGCTCGAAAGGCAGCTCGATGTTGCAGCCGATCGAGCGGCTGCCACCGAGCTTAGCGCCCTTGTTCCCCGCTTCCATGATGCCGGGTCCGGCGCCGGTGATGATGTCGAACCCCGCCTTGGCGAGCAGTCTCGATGTTTCGACGGCGGCCTCGTAGTGAGGATCATCCGGGCCGATGCGCGCCGAGCCGAAAATCGTGACCGCCTTCTCCACCGACGCCAGGGTATCGAATCCCTCGATGAACTCGCCCATGATGCGCAGAACGCGCCACGGGTCAGTTCGGGTGAAGTCGACGCGTGGACCGGATTGCTGGAGTAGCTTCTCATCTTCGGTGACCGGCGACGAATCGCGAATCGCGTCGTCGACTCGTCTGGTGACCGGGAGCTTGCCCCTGCCCTGTGAGGGTGGAGTTCTCCCCGCCTTCAGGTGGCCCTCTTCGGTACGCTGTTTCAAACCCTCGAGAGCCTTCTGCTCCGCCGAGGCCAGCACTTCGGGATTGAGTTTCTTGCCACCTGCAGTGCGGCCGCGCATTGTGCGAGCGCGTCCCCGATTCGTGGGGACGTCGTTGGATTTATCTTTTCTGTTCTTCATCGTGGGCCGCTGTCGCGGGCTCGGCTCCTCTCTTCATCGGGAATCGTAAAGTTGCGTGCGTCTGCACAAAGCCCGCCAGGTGATGCTGCGCAGGTCGTCATCATCATAGCGGATGGAGCGCGTCCCGATATGCTCATGCGGTCCATCGACGACGGTCGATTGCCCGCGCTTGCGGCCCTTCGCGACGAAGGTTTTCTCGGAACGGTGACGTCAGTGTTTCCCTCGGTGACGGGACCGGCGTACGCGCCGTTCCTGATGGGAAGGTATCCCGGCGAAATCGGATTGCCGGGACTCCGGTGGTTCGATCGCACTCAGCGCGTCGCCAGGATGCCCGGCCATTCGCGCAGCTACGTCGGCGCCGAGATGCGTCTCGTCGACCGTGACATCGATCCCAATGCGCCGACCATTTTCGAGCTGGCGCGTCCGAGCTTCGGCGCGTTGAGCGTCATAACCCGCGGATTGAAGCGCCGCGACCGGATCGGGCAGAATCCTGGATTCGTCGCCCGCGCCGCCACCACTCATTTCCGAGGCAACGTCCGGGGCTGGCTGAATATCGACCGTGAGGTCGGCGAAGAAGCGGCGCGCAGACTGCGAACCGAGTCCGTGAAATTCGCCTTCATCGCAATGACCGGAATCGACAAGACTTCCCACGCCGGCGGCCATGAATCCGGAGTCGTCGCGGACGCCATGCGAATCGTCGACGACACCGTCGCGAAAATCCGCGCCGATGCCGAGCGCGACGGACGCTGGTCGAAGATGCGCTTGTGGATCGGCAGCGATCACGGCCACTCCCGGGTCCGCGATCACGAGGACCTGGTCGGCGTCCTCGAAAGCTGGGGATATCGAGCTCTCGCGCACCCGTGGGCGTTCAGGTGGACGGCCGATGTCGCCGTCATGGTCAGCGGCAACGCGATGACCCACCTGTACGTCGATCTCGACCTCACTTCGCGACGTTGGTGGCCCGATCACGAGCAAAAATGGGGTAGTCTCGTCGAGCGTCTCCTCGAACGGGAATCCGTCGACCTGCTGGTCCTTCCGACCGGGCCGGGATCGTGTGAGATCCGCGCGCACCGACGAGGAGCCGCTACGCTGGAGTGGAAGCAATCAGGCTATTCGTACCGCACTGTCAGCGGCGATCCGCTCGGCATCGACGAGCAGGAGTCACTCAGCGACCGGGAAGCCTACGAAGCGACCATCGAAAGCGATTATCCCGACGCGCTGGTTCAGATCGCAAGTCTGGTCGGCGCAGCTCGCAGTGGAGACATCATTCTCTCGGCGTCACGCGACTGGGATTTCCGCGCTCGCTATGAGCCGATTCCGCATGTATCATCGCACGGTGCGCTGCACCGCGAGCACATGCTCGTCCCGCTGCTCTTGAACCGTGCTCCGACCCGTGTACCGCGACGGACTATAGACGTGATGCCGAGCGCCCTGTCGGCGCTCGGCATCACGATTCCAGCTGGTGTGAGCGGGATCTCGTTTCTGTAAACGCCCTACTGCACGATCAGCGTTCCAGTCATGCCGGATGTCGGCGTGCCGTGGATGCTGCAGTAGAATTTGTAGGTGCCCGCAACGGTAAAGACGCGGGTGTGCGAGCCGCTCGCAAAGTCGGGCATATCACCCGTACCGTCGCCGGCCCCTGCCGCGTTGCGACCTGCCGCGTCGTTCCACAGAACGTTGTGATCCACGCCCGAGTCATTGGTCCAGGTGACCGTCGAGTTGACCGGCACGGTGAGCGTCTTCACCGTGGCTCCGGCCGTTGTAAAGAACGAGCTGCTCCCCATGCAGAACGTTCCGGCTGGGCAGCTACCGCCACCGCCGCCGCCTCCACCGCCCCCGCCGCCACCGCCACCGCCACCACCGGGTGCGGTCGAATCACCGCCACACGAAGCAAGTACCACGGCTAGCACCAGCATTCCAAACTGACCAGAGAACCTTCTCATCCCGCCTCCTCGTCGACTGTATCCCGGATCGGATCCCGCGCTCTTAATTAGCGGCGCGCGCAGATGGCCGCAAAGCGCCTCCGGTAACCGTATGGGTCGACACCGCGAAAAGCACCGTATGCAGGGTGAGCGTCGGCGCCTTACTCCGGCTTTATCGCACAGGTGTAAAGCCGCCAGTCTGAATCCGGGGCTGCAACGGCGGCGATGTAGCTCGGTCGCGGAGCAAAAAGTTTGTGCGTAAGACGTTGGCCGTCCGATGACGTTCCCGGCCCCGACCATATCCCGCGGCCTTCGGCCTTGAGTCGCGCCTCGCGCACCACCCACGACCGCAGAAACGCCGTGTTGCGCTCATCGGGCGCCGTGTCGACCAGCGAGCGCAGCTCTGCCTCGGACATGAATCGCTGCGCGACATCGAGAAGCCGGCGCACCGGTCGCTCATTCTCGACATCGACTCCGACCGGACGGTCCGGCGAAAAGGCAAACAGGCAGAGATCCGCGGAGTGAGAGATGTTGAAGTGGATGTCGTCGCGATCGTCCAGCGACGGCTTGCCGGAGCTGCCATAGCGGAAGCGCAGCTTGTCGGCGGCGGTCCCGGTGTAGCCGGCCAGCAATTCGCGCAGAATTCCGCGTGCGACGATGAAGCGTCGCGCCGCGTTGGCTGAAAGTGTCGTCGCGCGATTTCTCTCTTCATTCGGGAGCGAGCGCGCCAGAGCGTCGTATCGGTCGTCGCTGACCTCGAGCGACGCGACCCACACCTGGATCTCTTCGGTCATCAACTCAAGCGATGTCAATGATGTCAACCTCGGCTCTCCCTCCGGCAATCGTCAGTCGTCCGACGCTTGGCTTGAGATTAAACCGCCTTGGTCCCGCCGCGCCCGGATTGACGAACAGCCGGCCGTCGATCCTGGTAACGAGCTGCTTGTGCGTGTGTCCGTATATCACGACGTCGGCATCGTAGCGCTCGGCAAGCTTGGCCGGCGTGGGACTTCCGATTTCGTGGCCGTGACTCACGTGAAGATGTACTCCGTTCACCTCGATATCGATCCGTTCCGCCAGCGCTGGATCACCGGGAACGTCTGTATTCCCGAACACAGCCCGCACCGGCGCAATCAGTCGCAACTCGTCCAAGATCTCGTCGCCGCCGACATCACCAGCGTGGAGAATGAGCTCGACGCCGCCCAGAGCGTCGTGGACACCGGGCCGCACCAAACCGTGAGTGTCGGCGATGAGTCCGATGATGCGCGGGGCGGAATCTGGCATAGCTACTTCTATATATTAGGAGCGTCATGGAGTGGCTACGACTCGCGTTCCAGCTGGCGGTGCGTGCCGTGCGCCGGCCGCGACTCGCGGTAGACCTGATGAAGGTCACCTGGAGATTCAGGTCGAGCGGCTGGTACAGGCATTTCCCGTTTCTTCCCCTCCCCGATCCAACCTATCTGCGCTGGCGGATGTACACCGCATATGGTGACTACAACGCCATACCGACGGTCACGGACGTCGAACGTTACGCGCGCTGGGCTGGCTCTAACGAATGACTGCCGTCACCACTGAGACATTCGCTGACATTCAGCTGCTAAAGGCGCAGGCGTACGGCCTGGGCTTCGATCTCGTTGGCATCACATCGCTCGGGCCGATGGACACCGCTGCACACTTCGACCAATGGGTGGGCGCGGGCTACGCCGGCGATATGACGTACCTCGAGCGCGGCGCGGTGAAGCGCCGCGATTCGCGGCTTCCCTTTGCCGACGTTGCCTCGGCGATCGTGGTCGGCCTGTCGTATGGCGGCCGAGAGCCGGGTGGGCCGGTGGCACGCTACGCCCGCGGCGACGATTACCACGATTTGATGACGACGCGGCTCAATGAGCTTCATCGCTGGCTCGAGCGACGGCTGGGGCACGAAGTTCGTGGTAAAGCCTACGTCGATACGGGCCCCATCCTCGAGCGGGATCTCGCCCGGCGCGCCGGACTCGGTTGGTTTGGGAAGAACACCAATCTCGTCAACCCGAACATCGGTTCGTTTTTCTTCATCGGCGCGTTGCTGGTCGATCTCGAGCTGCCACCCGACGCGCCGTTCGATGCCGATCGGTGTGGGACGTGTACGCGTTGCCTCGATGCGTGCCCGACCGCAGCATTCGTCGAGCCACGCGTGCTCGACGCGACGCGATGCATCTCGTATCTGACCATCGAATCAAGGGGCGCGATCCCTGAAGAGCTGCGGCCGGCGATCGGAGGTCTCACCTACGGTTGCGACATTTGTCAGGATGTCTGTCCCTGGAACGTCCGGTTTGCAACGGAGCTCCGCGAGGAAGTGCTACAGCCACGTCCGATCGTGTCGGGCAACGCGCGAGACGTCGCCAGAAAGCTTCTCGCCCTCGACGACACATCCTTTCAGAACGAGCTGCGAGGCTCGCCGATGAAGCGCGCAAAGAGGCGGGGCCTCGCCCGCAATGCGGCGACGGTGCTCGGCAATGTGGGAACCGAAGACGATGTCGCCGCGCTCTCGCGGGCTGCAAACGATCCGGATCCACTGGTATCGGAGCACGCCGAATGGGCGCTGCAGCAAGTTCGGCGGCGGAATCAATTGTCCATCACCTCCGCATGAGCGCAGTCGCCGCTAAGCGCTGTTCGTGTCCGTTGGTGGTTTGGCCGACGGTCGCTGGCTGATCGCCATCCACGTCGCCGTGTCCCAGGCGTTGTGGATCCCCGTGTAGAGCAGGACCAGCGCAGACGCCGCCACGAAATAGAGCGGCCACTCCAACCCGCGCCACAGCAGCGCGGCGCATGCCACCATCACGAAGTAGGCGACGAGTGGGAAGACGACGTGCCAGAGCCAATCTTCGCCGACCGGATTGTACTGCGTGACTGTCCTGATCCGGCGGAGTACCACGACCATGTAGCCGATGCCGATCAGCGCGACGGCGCCGACGCTGATGCCAAGGCTGAGCGCGGTATGCTTCGGCGATGTCAGCACGGACGCCAGTAGGATGACGAGGCAGAAGTGCACGATCGTCGGTGACGAGTAAGCCGCGAGTCCGGCCGCGCTGGCACCGGCTTCGACTCTCACCTCGGCGGTGAGACTGACCACCACGAACATCAGGCCGGTCAGCGCCGCGGCAGATGATCCAATAATCACGTAGAACGTATCCCAACCCGAGACCGCGTCGCTCATCGGCACCTCGCAGAAAACCCTGACTGTCCCGAGCTAGCTTACACGCCTGACGTCGGGAACGAGATCGCGAACCGCTTCGCGAAGATACTGAGCGGCGTCGTCCTCCCTGGTAGGATCCCACTCTCCGGCGAGCTCCGCCAGATGCGCTCGGCGAGCCGCCACGATGCGGTCCAGCGTCTGGCAGCCCCGGGCGGTCAGCTCGGAATGCGCCGCGGAATCAGGACGAGGAACCGTCACCAGCCCACGACGCCGCAGCTCCTCCAGGCCCGCTTGCGCACGATCCGACGCCACGCCACGACCGTGCGCGATGTCGAACGGGGACTGCTCGGGATGCCGCTCGATCTCAACGAGGAGCCAGGCTGCGAGCGGCGTCAACGTCTCGCCGGCGCGGCTCACGATTCGCTCGATGTGCGCGCGCTGGACATCACGATCCGCCATCCTCGCCAGAGTCGCGTAGAGCTGGGACGCGACGGCGTCCTCATCCATCGGTCGGGCGAATGCCTCGCCCGCCTCGGCACCCGGCGCGGCGGCCCGCGCGGCGATCGTCTCCCGCAGGGGCCGCTCCGGCAACAGCCACGTCAGCACAAAGCCGACCGCTCCCACGATCGCCGCCACCAGGAAAACCGTGTCGAGCGATTCGGTGAATGCCCGGGCGTACAATGCCCGCGTCGCCGCCGGCAGCTTCGCCATTGCTTGCATGCTCAAACCCTGCGAAGCGGTTGTCGCCGCGCCCGCTGGCAACATCGTGCTTAGATTGGCCGCCAGCTGCGCGGCGAAAATGGCACCGAGCACCGCGGTACCAAGTGAGCCGCCGACGAGCCGGAACAACGTCGCACCCGACGTCGCTACTCCGAGGTCACGATATTCGACGGCGTTCTGGACAGCGATCACCAGCACCTGCATCACGAGACCCAGCCCTACGCCGAGGACCAGCAAAAGCAGTGACGCCGTGATCGCGGTGCTCTGCGCGGTAAGCC
>Ga0070664_100000496_pt1 | contig 29764 bp, 26 predicted proteins | sample KBSC73metaG_FD_65863 | JGI IMG/M metagenome (GOLD analysis project Ga0070664, IMG submission 65863) | Corn rhizosphere microbial communities from Kellogg Biological Station, Michigan, USA - KBS C7-3 metaG | ecosystem: Host-associated > Plants > Roots > Rhizosphere > Soil ... | reverse complement strand
TTCGACGGATGGACGCCCGACGATGCGGATGCCACGCCGGGCACGACTTCTCGACCCGCAGTCGACTTTCAGGGGAATCCTCTGAGTCAGACTCAGGATCCGTTGCTTTACAGCGGCAAAGGCCTGATCTGTTTTAGCGTTTTTGGCACGCAGAAAGTCAATCCCGATAACTTTCAAATGACCCCCTTTAGTCAGGCGGATTGTCCCGGCGGGACAGCCTATTTCCCGAACGGCGGCGCCTCGTACTGGGACGTTGGCCGGCAGGCGGCGGACACGACCGGATTCATGCAGAACTTCCTGGCTCTCATGCCGCACGCAAACCGATTCCAGGGAGGTGACGGACTCAATACGGCTCAAGTCAGCTGGACGCGCAATGCGCTGAACCAGGGGCTCAATTCAGCCTCGGCTTATGGTGGAGATGCGAATATCGAACGCACGCAGTACAACATCAAAATCGACCATAACTTCAGTCAGCGCCACAAGGCGAATTTCGGATATTCCGTCGAACGCGATAATGAAGGGACGAACTTTTCCGACTGGCCCGATAACCCTCACGGGCTGACGCGGCGCGCGCCGTGGGTCCTCACGTCGAGCTTCACGTCCAGTTTGTCGTCAACGATGATCAATGAAGCCCGGTTTGGTATCCGCTATAACGTTCTGAACGAGTACAACCCCTGGGAGAATCCCGACAAAGAAATCGCCGACGTAGCCAAGAAATTTTTCTTGCAGGGAGGCGATGGCTACCCGGCAGTTTTCAACCCCGCTCTTTTGAGCCTCGCCAACTCGCCTTATAACAATGGCGACTACAATGGCAATCGCACGCCGCTGTACAGTTTCGGCGACACTCTGAGCTGGACAAGAGGAACACATGCGTTCAAATTCGGCGGCGAGATCCGCCTGACGAAATCGGTGGCCTACAACGCGGTCCAGGGAACGCCACTTCCGACGCTCACGGGAGGCGCCGGGGCGAATGTCGCCACCAACATTTCAACGACCAGCGGCGGCCTTCCGGGGCTGATTACGACTGCAACCACAGGCGCTCAGGATCAGGCGCGGAGTCTATTGTACTTCTTCAACGGTTCGGTCAATCAGGGTTCCCAACTCTACTGGATCGATGACGCTGGCGACGTCGAGAATGGGAAATGGGAAACTTATAAGACTCTGGAGCGGAAGTACCGGGATCAGGTCACCAACGAGGCGGCCTTCTTCATTAAGGATGACTGGAAGTTCAGCAAATCGCTCACACTCAATCTGGGCCTGCGCTGGGAATACTACGGCGTGCCTTTCATTGCCTCGGGCTTTACGACCGCAGCGCCCGGAATGGGGCTTGGCCTTTTTGGCGTGGGACGGACGGTGCTCGGGACGACCAGCCCTTTCGACAATTGGCTAGTGACTCCGGGCAATGTTTATCTCAACGGTTATGGGCCCAACGGTTCGCTGCAGTGCAGTATGGGCCAGGCCAGCGGAGTGGCCGGAATTCCCGCGTCGAACTGTGATCCCAATCTGATTACTACCGTGGAGTTTGTGGGGCCGAACAGCCCGAATCCAGACAAGACCGTATATCCCAACGACTTCAATAATTTTGGACCGGCTATTGGGTTCGCCTGGCAACCCCCGTTCGGACGGGAAGGCCAGACGACCGTTCGAGGCGGCTATCAAATGACATTCGGGGGCGCGGGCCGCGGCGGTTCCGGCGCCGAAAGCTACCTGGGCGGAGCACCCGGCGCGACTAGCAACGCGACGATTGATTTCGCCGCTCTGGGCAATCCGTATCTCAACCTGAGTAACGTCTCTTCGATCATTCCGTTAAAACCGACGAGCCCCGCTCTTCCCGGAGGCACATTGGGCGCTCCTTACAGTCATCCGGCGGCGCTCACCTACACGGCGTTCGACCCGAACTACACCACACCCTACATTCAGAATTTCACTCTCTCTGTGACGCATCAGCTCCACAAGAACATCATCGTCGACGTGAGGTACGCCGGGACACAGGCGAAGAAGCAGATCGGTCTTGGATTCTTTGGCCAAAACACGATCAATCTCAACACGTCAAACGTCTTCTATAATTCGGAACTGTTCAATGCGTTGGAAACCGTGCGTCGCGGCGGAGAGGCCCCGCTCTTCGATCAGATGTTCGCCGGGATGAACCTGAACAGCACGACGTCCGGATACACCACTATTGGAACCACAAACAGTGCCGGTGTCGTTCAAACCGGCTCGCTCCATCTGCGACGCCGGTTCGCCACGCAGTTTGCGCAAGGCGATTACATCAACATTGCCACCTTCATCAACTCGAACACGGCCGGCAGTCCGACAACGGGTCTTCTGCCGCCTCAGTCGGTCAGCAATCCCCTGGGCGGCAGAATTCTACGCAACGGCTGCGATCGCTTAGCCAACGGCCAGACCACGGTCGGGGCCGCGATCCCTACCCCTCTGCGGTGCTTTCCGGAAGATTACCTGGTTGCCAACCCGCAGTTCACCAACGCGAACTACAACGCCAACACTGGCAGTTCCAACTACCACTCCCTTGAAACTCAGATCACAGTCCGGCCCACGCCAGGCACAAGCGTCACGGGAACCTATACGTGGGCCAAGTCCATGGAATTGCCGGGAACAGGCTGGACCGACCCGTTAAACCGGGACGCCGACTACCGGATCGCGTCGAACCATCGCGGTCACGAGTTCCGGGTGAACGGGACATTTGAATTGCCCATAGGTCCGAACAAATTAGTATTGGGGAACAGTTCGGGAGCCCTGGCTCGTGTCGTTGAGGGTTGGAGATTCAGTTGGACCGGTAATGTCTTCAGCGGAGCTCCGGCGACGATCAGCGCGCAAAGTATGTTGTACGGCAATGGCACTCCGGATGTGGTGGGCCCCTGGGATCTCAAGGGCGGCGAAGTCCACTGGGGTGAAAACGTTGGGGGACAGGGTCTGGGAGGCACATACTTCGGCCCGGTGGGAACCTATCAGGTCGTTACCGACCCTGCTTGCGCTCCTGGCGGTCTCCTGGACACCACCGACGCGATGGGATTCAATGTCCGGACGGGAGTCACAAACGGGTGCCCGCTGCGGGCCATCGCGGATTCGTCGGGCAGGATTGTTCTCCAGAACCCGGCTCCCGGCAAACGGGGAACGCTCGGACAGCAGACTATCATCGGCCCGGGCAGTTGGACATTGGATGGAAGCCTGAACAAGCAATTCCGAATTACCGAAAGCAAGCAGGTTCAGCTTCGCTTCGATGCGACCAATCTGTTGAACCATCCGCAGCCCAACAACCCGCAGTACAGCATCAACAACTCGGCTTTCGGAACGATAGCCGCGAAGGGCAATCAGACGCGGATCTTTCAGGGGCAGCTGCGCTTCCTGTTCTAACGAACCTCGGCAGTTCTGAGGGAGTTCGAAGAAAAACTGGAGGCGGCAATGGGGATGTGCGGCGATTGACACACGGGTTTTACAACACGCTGCCGTCCCCGCCGCGCGGCGGGGACGGCAGCGGCACGCAGTGTTGATCGCGCAGCACGGACAAACAGCACCTCACGGCAATGTGAAGTTCACAGTTGCGGTTGTGTACACCGGAATCGTCTGGCCATTCAGAACAAATGGTTTGTAGGTCCACTGCCGGACTGCATCAAGGGCAGCGGCAGTGAGGAGAGGATTACCGCTCACGACACTGATGTTCTGTACCCGGCCTTCAATCGAAATCTCGAACTGCAGCACGACACTGCCTTGTATTCGGGCAGTTCTTGCAAGCGGAGGATAGATCGGGGCAACACTCGAGGCAATGTTCGACTGAGCCACCTCGGAGCTGACCCGATTCACATTCGCGGGTGAAGCTGCCTGTATTGGCGGCGTAGGTTGGGGTGGTGGTGGGGGTGGAGGTGGTGGCGCTATGACAGTTCTCCCAAGTGAACTGGTGAGGACCCCCCCGGGAACGCCGCCAACGACACCGCCTATCGATCCCACAACCGCGCCACCCACGCCAATCGCCGTCGCAATCGTGTCCAACCCAACTCGCAAGTCTGCAGTATCCGTCATGGCGACTTTCATATTGTCCCGCATGAGGTCCGTTGCGCCGTAGGTAAGTGACTTTGTGGGATACCCGGGGGCACTCACAGAAATATGCACATCACTGTCCGGGGACACTTCGAGCGTGAACTTACCATCGGACGGCGTTGTGATCGATGTTGAACCCGACGAGGAAGACGTGGGACTGTTTTGTTGATAGCTTAGCGAAAACCGGCCCTGAACCGCCGCTCCGGAGTTGTTCACGACTATACCTTGAACAACTTTCATCAAAGGCATCGGAATGACGAGGTTCGTGGTGTCTTGATTTGGAATGACAACGCTGATCGATTGAGTGGCCAGCAATCGAATGCTCGGTACCGAGGGCACAGTAATCGGGTTAGGACGGACCTGGTATTGGCCCGGCAATACCTGTGGTATCTCGAAGGTTCCATCAGGATTCACAGTCAATTGAATCTGGTCCACATTCGGGCCAGTTAATATTAGCGTCCGGGTGGACCCTGGGTTTGTGACTCGACCGGAAACTTTCACCCATGGCTTCCCGTCGACCGATAACACGACTCGGACGGATTCCGGAGGTGCGTCCACAGAAACTTTCAGGGAGTGGGTCAGGAGATCGACATTGCCTGAGGTGACGGACTTTATTTCGTATCCCACGGGCAGACTTTGCCAGGAAACTCGGTATTCCCCCTCCGGCACCAGTGCCCGTAGGGAACCGTCTTGCTGCGTCGACATGCCCACGCTTTGCCCGGTTCCTTTAAACGAAGAGAGCTGAAGCTGGATGCGAGGCCGCATCCCATTCCCTTCAATGACAACACTCCCCGTGACATTCACGGTCGGGATCACGACGATCTCTAGTCCCGAGACGTCCCGATCACCCACAATAACCGGCAGCGGTTGAGTGGTTCTGCCGGCAGCCGAACTCAATTGATACGAACCTGGGAGGACCCTCAGAATCTGAAATGAGCCATCAGCGGTTGTCGTGGCTTGCTGAATCGGAGCGGTGCCGCCGATCAGCGCGACCGATTGACCGCCAACGCCTTCAGTTCCTGTCGCTCTGTGAACGCGGCCGCTGACCGTTACACCCAGAGTATTCGCAGCCACGAAATTGATTCCGGTGACAGGAATTCCCGGCAACACCTGCACCGGCGTTGCACCGGACATCGCTGACACACCCGGATAATAGGTTGGAAGGTCAACGAATCCAGCCGTAATGAAGTAGCGTCCCGGTAGGATGTGCTCGAGATTGTAACGGCCCTGATTGTCAGTTACTCCGATACTGATAAGTGCGGTACCGCTATTGGCAGGAACGCCGGCATCTGGTATAGCCATCGCACTCACACGAACTCCCACTGCGGGTTTTCCTTCCCGCGTTCGGATCTCGCCCGAAACCATTCCGGTAGCAGTCTGAACGGTACTCGCAGGAGCAAGAAGCGCAGCCATCAAGAGAAAAGTCTTCATGGGATCACCTGTTTCCGGCAATGATGCGCGCCATAAACGCCGGGCGTCAAGTTATCCGGCCGATAAACGCAGGAAGCACGAGCCGTCCGGAAATCGGAGTTCAATTGCCTGTGTCGACCGGACGCGATGGCCACGATGGAATCGCGGATGCGATCACGAGTGCGCCATCGACATAATCATTGCCGCGAGACCCTTTGTTCAGGATTATCCATTCAGACCTTCTCGCGGGAACCACAGGACAACAGGTACCATATCTCCTGCGGCCCGGAGAGGAGTTTTCGATGGTGGTGATTCCTTCCAAAATTGCCGAATTTCGCAGGTCTTACCAGCGGGAACGGGTATTCCGAATGTACTCGGGAACGGTACACCTCATTCTTACGGTGGGGGCGAGCCTCGTCGTTGTCTTGTATTGCCTGCTTCAGCTCAAAGACGTCCGTTCGGTAGAGTGGCTGACGATTCCCATTACGTTTCTGTATGCGAACCTAACGGAATATGCCGCACATCGCGGTCCAATGCACCACCGCTTTCGGGGATTGCGGATGGTCTACAAGGACCACACGCTGCAACATCATCACTACTTCACCAGTGAATGGATGGAATTGGAGGGAATGCGTGACCTCGCGGCGATTCTCTTTCCGCCGCTCAATCTGGCGTTATTCGTTGGGGTATCCGGACTTTCAGTGGCGTTGCTGCTTGGGCTCTGGATATCGGCCAACGTCGGCTATTTGTTCCTCGCGGTGGCCCTGGGATATTACGCCAATTACGAACTGTTCCACCTGGCCTACCATATGCCCGGAAATTCCTGGGTTGGGCGTCTTCCTTTCATGGAAAGGATGCGGCTGCATCACACACGGCATCATGACCTTCAGCTAATGTCGCGGTTCTGTTTCAATATCACGTACCCGATCTGTGATTTGATTTTCGGGACCATGGCACCAAAGATGGCGCCTGCTACTTCTCGCGAGTGCCCGGCTGCAGTTTCCCGAAGCTCCTCGCGCGCACCCACGAAATAACGCGCAACGATCGCCATTCCCTCAGATCGTCAAAATACGAATAGACAACCGGCGTCACCAGCAGCGTGAGCAGCAGGCAAAGCATCTGACCGCCGATAATCGTGATGGCCATCGATGCCCGCGATCCGGCGCCGGATCCTCTTCCAAGTGCAATCGGCAGCATGCCGGCGACGATCGCAACGGTGGTCATCAGGATGGGCCGCAGGCGGACGTGATTGGCCGCGATCAAAGCTTCATGTCGTTCCATTCCCTGGTCACGAAGCGTGTTGGTGTAGTCGACCTGGAGAATGGAATTCTTTTTGACGATGCCAAAAAGCATCAGCATACCGATGCCGCTATAGACGTTCAGCGTCTTTCCCGCAATCAACAAAGCGAGCAATCCTGCCGGCAAACTGAGGGGCAGGGCCGTCATGATCGTGAGCGGATGAAGCACGCTGTTAAATTGCGATGCGAGAACCATGAAAATGAAAGCCACAGCCAGCAGCATGGCCAGGGTGAAATCGTCTGACGCGGTGGCCAACGTCCGAGCGCTGCCGGTAAACACCACTTGATAACCGGGCTTCAAATTCAGTTCTTCAACTTTCTGCTTCGCGATGACGACAGCTTCGCCGAGAGCGATGTTGTCGAGATTGGCAAACGCGTTGATGTTCCGCTGACGCTGATATCGGTCAATCCGAGACGGCCCGTTGTCGGACTTTAGCTGGGCCACATCGCTCACACGCACTACACGTCCAGAGGCCGCAGGAACAAGTAGATCGCCCAGCTTTGCCGGATCGTTGCGATAGTCCGTGTCGAGGCGCAGTTGGACATCGTACTGATTGTCGCCATCCTTTAATGTGGATATGAGTTCGCCGCCCACCAGCGTCCGGAGATTACCCGCCAAAGAATCAATTGAAACTCCCAGGTCTGCAGCGCGCACACGGTCGACAACGACTCGCAATTCAGGTTGGGTCGGCTGGAAATTCGAATCCACTTCCGCCACTCCGGGAATGCTGCGGAGCTTGCCCATCAATGCAACGACGTAGGTTTGAAGCTGGGCGATATCCGGACCCTGGATCAGCATCTGTAACCGGTTTCCGTTTCCGGTGCTCCCGCCACCGCCTCCACGATTATTTCCTCCTGCCGTGGATGCGCCCGAAAGATCGGTGCCGCCCGACACATTGCTTCGAATTCCCGGATAACGATCTCGAATCATAGTCCGAACGCGCCGGATCAGTTCCTGCTGAGAAACCACCAGCTTCTTTTGCGCCGAAGGCATTCCAACAGCGGATCGAATCTTTTCGATGTAACTTAATTCGCGATCTTCAAGCGGAATCATTCCGACGAAAAAGTTGGCCTGGCCGGCATTCACGTTGGTGAACACCGTTTGAACGGCTGGCAGCTTTCTCAACATCGGCTCCAGATCCTTGAAATATTCCTCGGTGCGCTGAAAGCTGGTTCCTGTTGGCAGGTTCACACTCACGTTGAATTCGCCCTGATCGTCTTCGGGAACAAGTTCGGTTCCGATTCGAGGATAAAGAAAAACGGCCGAAGCCGTCACCGCCAGCGAAAGGATCAGCATCGACAATCGATGATGAAGGCTGAATTTCAACATTCTGCCGTAGCTCCGGTCCATCCACGCGTAGAAGCCTTTCTGCTTCGAGTGATCTCCATGGTTCCCCGCGTCGGATGAGCGAAGCCAGGTGGCGCACAGCGCCGGAGTCAGTGTGAACGAAATGAACATCGACAGCATGATGGCCGCGGCAGAAACAATTCCGAAGGCCAGCAGATACTGTCCGATCTGGCCGGTAATGAAGACAACTGGCAGGAATATGACCACGAGAGATAGGGTCGTCGCAAGAACCGCGAGTCCAATTTCCTCTGTAGCCTGGGAGGCCGCTTCGCGCGGCGTCATCCCTTTTTCTTCCACGTACCGGAATACGTTTTCGAGTACAACAATCGCGTCATCAATAACAATACCGGTTGCCAGTGAGAGTGCCAGAAGGGTCATGTTATTGAGCGTCATTCCCATGGCTCTCATCACGGCAAATGTGCCAATCAGGGAAACCGGAATCGCCACTGCAGCGATGATCGTACTGCGAAGATTACGGAGGAAGAAAAAGACGACAATTGCAGCGAGCAGACTTCCCAGAATCAAGTGATGCTGAATGTCTTCGATCGACTTTCGTATGAATATCGACTGGTCCCGCCGAACGGCGACGTGAATGTCCGCGGGTAGGGTCTGCTTGATGAGTTCGACACGAGCCAGCACGTCGTCCACCACCTGCACGGTGTTGGTTCCTGTTTGTTTCACGACCGAAAGGGACACCGCCGTTTGTCCATCGACGCGTGTGACGTTTCGAACTTCCTCAACGGTATCCACCACGCGCCCAACATCTTTGAATGTAACCGCCGAACCATTCCGCTGTGAAAGGATGATGCGATTGAAATCGTCGACATTCTCGAGGCGGCCCATGGTCCTCAGCGCGATTTCCGAGGGTCCGGAAATGAACGTGCCGCCAGGTATTTCCACGTTCTGCCTTTGAACGGCCTGCCTCAGCTGATCCACCGGAATTCCGTAAGCATTCAAGCGGTCCGCGTTGAGCAGCAACTGAATCTGCCGATGTCGATCGCCATTGAACTGCACGCTTGCGACGCCGTTAATGGTTTCAATCACCTGCTTGATTTTCTGATCGACGATATCGGTGAGTTCCTTGGGATCGCGGCTGCCATACATGGCCAGCGTTAATATCGGCGAAGAGTCCGGATCGTTTTTCTGGATCACCGGAGGCCCGGCGTTGTTGGGAAAGCGTCCGACGATAGGACCGATCTTGTCGCGTACATCCTGCACGGCGACGTCGATGGGCTTTTCGAGCGTGAACGTGATGTTTGTGTTGGATGATCCCTGATTCGAAGTTGTTCGAAGCTCATCGATGCCCGCTATGGAATTCACGGCTTCTTCGATCGGCTTCGTCAGCTGGGATTCCACTTCCTCTGCACTGGCGCCGGGAAGACTGACATTGACGTTTACGTTGGGCAGGTCCGTCTTTGGCATCAGGTCGACGCCAAGATCCTTGTAGGAGAAAACTCCTATGGTGACCATGGCCAGAGACATCATGAAGGCAAATACAGGCCGTCGAATGCTGACATCCGCAAGCTTCATTTTGAACCTCCCCGCCCGGTGTCCGGTGCCTCGCCCGTCTGTTTCAACGCGGTCACTCCGTCGGCAGTCACAACTTTCGTACCCGTCACAAGCTGATTTAGATTGCTGATCGCAACCGTTTCATTTCCCATCAATCCGTCGAGTATTTCAAAGAACTTCCCCTCGTGGGCTCCCAGGGTCACGCTCTGCTGCCGAATGACGCCATTATCGATGACAAAGACTGAAGAGACCCCGGCCAGTGTCGACACGGCTTCTTCCGGCAAAGCCATCACATTATTGTCGCGTTCGGTGAGAATGATGCCCTTCGCGAAGAACCCAGGTTTCAACTTGCGGTTGGCGTTCTCCACCTGCACTTCGACCGGAAACGTTCTGGTCTGCTGGTCAATGGACGGGCTGATGTTTACGATTCTGCCGTTAAAGGTCTGACCAGGAAAAGGTTCAACAGCAAACTGCACTGGAAGATTCGGCCGAATGAGACTTGAGAACTTTTCCTGAACCGCGGTTCGAAGCTGAAGGGGATTGAGCTGAACGATGGTCGTAATCTGAGTGTTTTCTCGAATGAACTCACCGCGCTGCACCAGACGCTCGGACACGACACCATTGACGGGCGACTTCACGGTCGCATCATCAATTTTCTTTTGCGCCAGCTGGAGGGCAGCGCGCCTGTCCTGAAGACTTGCCTTCAACGAACGAACCGATTCCAGCGTGGACTGAAGAGTAGCCTCGGTTACTTTCAACCTGGTTTCATTCGTATCCAGATCCGATCGAGGTACCAGCCCTTGAGCGACGAGTGCCTGCGATTGAGCAAACTTTACTTTTGCATCGTCGCGATTGGCGATTGCAGTTCTAACGGTCGCAATTTGCTCGTCCGGCGGAATCACGTTTGGTTTTGATGGGTCGAGGCCAAGTTGGGCTTCGGTCTGCTTCAGGGCGCTCTCCGCTCGATCTCGGGCGAGTTGGAGCTCGCGATCATCCAGCTTGACCAGAACCTCTCCGGCATGGACTTCTTTTCCAAGATCGATGTTTGCATAGATGACCGTACCGGCAACTTCAGTGGAAACCTTCACCTGGTCAATCGACGCGAGGTTCCCCGATAACTCAATCTGCCGTTGTATGGAAATGCGTTGAATGCCCGTCGTGCGCACTTCGATTCCGGCTGAAGCGCCGCCACGTCCGCCTCCGCGCTGCCCATTCTGGCCGCGCTGTCCGGGCTGGCCGGCGGCCTGCGAGGGCTGGGGAGCCGAACTTTCGCCGCAGCTCGAAACTGCCAAAACGGCACATAACAAACAGATGGATGAAAACGGACGTTGGATTCGCAAGCTTGATCTCACACCTTATATATAAGTGAACTTCAGAGAACGCCGGTGGCGCAGAATGCGCCGGTTGTTCGAAACAAAAGATCAGCTTTGTCGGGGTGGAGCTCGGGACGGAATGCGAAGGGGAGAATGGCCATAAGGCCGGAAATCGGGGGTTGTGTCAAGATGCCTGTCGATGACAAGTGTCGTACCGGCAACAGCTTGAGGAGCCTCTACGACAAAATGATTCTGAAGAATTCGCGGGTGGCGAACCTTGGGGACGAAGTCTTTGGTTTTGTCGAGGGAAGCGGATGGACCCGATGTCTGACGATGCGCGAACGCATCGATCCAGGCTGCAGTCCGGTTCGTGGAAATCCCAATTACCATTGCGGCGTAAAGAGTCGCGAAGGCGATTACCGCAAATCGATTGATATAGGACTTCAAAGGTATCATCGGAGTTCGCTAATCATAGCAAAAACGGCGGGCTTTCGTCAGCAGAACTATCCGCATACCTCCTTTTGATGCAGGTGTCGTCTATGACCGCCCACGATATCTCTTCTTGAAGGTCCTTGGGCGGTCATAGGCCGGTCCCTGCAACGCTGCTCCTTCAGGTCAGATAATGATCGGACATGCTGCGAAGGAGGTCGCGCACCTCGAGAGCTTTGCTCTCGATAGTGCGTGTTCGGTCGGACGCTTTGGGAGAGAGCTGCTCCAGCTGGAGCAGCTCGGAGGTTGTCAGGATCACGCCGACCCGGTTATTCAGATCATGGATCCATTGCCGCAGCGGTTTCAGGTCGATTTCATCAGCCATCGCCCGCTACTCTACCATGACCTATTGCTTAATATTCAGCGTCTCCTGCATTATCTGATCGGCCGCGGTGATCATCTTCGCATTGGCCTGATAGCCCCGCTGGAATGTAATGATTTTCGTCAGCTCGGTTGCGAGATCCACGTTGGACAGTTCAAGAGAACCACTCATCAGTTTCCCCTGACCGGCGTCTTCGGGGGCTCCGATTCGGGCCGTACCGGAGGCTGAGGATTCCGTAAATAGTCCATTACCCTGCGGGGTCAGTCCATTGAAGTCACTGAACTGGGCAAGCACTAGCTGAGCGATATCGACTGTCCGGCCATTGTTGAACACAGCCGACAGGATTCCGTTGGACTGAATGGACAGACTCGACAGTGTCCCTGCGACCGAACCATCCTGACTGCTCGACGTGACGGCGCTTGCGCTTGCAAACCCACTCACGTTTGGCGTGCCCGAACTGGAAACCAGGTTCCAGGTCATGGGCGAAAGCGTTCCGCCGTTTCCAAGTGGAGGCAAAGTGACCGTGCCGGGAGGAACGGTAAGATTTGCGAGGGGAGGGTTCGTTGCGGGGTCCGCCCCAAGATACGCAGACGTCAGAACTCCTCTTCCATCAAAAACCAGCGCGCCGGCAGCCGGTGATGCGGTGGCAGCGGCCCCAGTTAACAAGCTCAACTGACCAGTGGTAGTAGGGGATGCGCCTGCCACTTCGTTCGCGGGAATTGTCAAATCGAAGCGCCATCGCGTAACTGGAGTCGCACCACCGGTGATGTCCTTCACCATCGACAGCGTTGCATTGTGCGAGGTTCCATTGGAATCAAAAATCTGCACGGTGGTTGAGAACGTCGAACCGGTTGCCGCAGAGGCATCCAGGTTCATTCCCAGATCAAACTGCGTTGTTGCCATGGGGGATACAAGATTGTTGGGCACCACGATGCCTGAAACTCCACCACTCTTGTTGATCAGGCCTGTTGTGGGATCAATCTGAAATCCCTGGACATTTGCACCGCCACCGGAAACAAGATTGCCCTTCGAATCCAGATGCATATTACCCGCGCGTGTATACAGGCGTGTGCCGTTGTCGTTCAGGACCAGCATGCCGGAACCTTGAATTGCCACGTCCAGCGGGTTGTTCGACGTTTGAACCCCGCCCTGACTGAATTGCGCACGGACCGCCTGTACCTTGCTGCCCAGTCCGATACTGTTCATGTTTCCACCGGGAGTGCTGAACTGTTGACCGAGCACTTCACTGAATGAAATATCGGATTCCTTGAATCCAACGGTATTCAGGTTGGCAAGATTGTTTCCGACGACGTTCAGCCCCATCGTGCTGGAATCGAGCCCGCTCAGAGCGGTAGAAAAAGTATTCAGTCCCATTGCATGTGCTCCTTAGTTTTGTATTGCTGTTGTCGGGTTGCTTGAGGGGGTATTCGGTGCGGTAGGGATCGACGGACTTGCCACTGCGGCTGGCGCTGTCAGCACCCTTTGAACCTCGTCCATGGATGATCGGATTTTCGTGAGCTCTTCAAGACTGCTGAACTGCGCAAGCTGTGCAACGAATTCGCTGCCCTCGATCGGATTCAGGGGGTTCTGTCCTTTGAGCTGGGCAACAAGAAGCAAAAGAAACTCATTCTGTTTGTCTTTGCCTGGATCGGACGTAATTCCAGATGTCGATGCGTTGCTGTCGATCGGCAGAGTGGATGAGATTGGGGTCATCGCGTTAATCCTCCGAATACTCTTACGCATGATGCGGACCAAAAGGAAAACGCTGAAATTACACGGACTTGAGTACGAAAGATGGACCAGGCAGATAGGCTGTTTCGACCACATCGGCAAATTCTGCATCGGGCTTTAAGAATTTCTTTGCGCGCGCATGAGAACGAGATTGACTGTCGGCATCAGTGGCAGTCCCGAAGTGGCTGAAATCCAATGTCACCGGCATGGGGTTATTGCGCTGCAACTCTCGCATGAGCATCGGACCGGCAACTTGAAGGTCTTCATGCAGGCGCTCATTCGCGGAGCCGAGTTGCACATTCAGGTTTCCATTTCGCTCGCGGATCACCACACGCACCTGGGACTCCGGGTCACCAATATCCATCGAAACAGTCCGAACCACCGGGGGCGGTGGGGGTGGCTCGAATTTCAGGCAAACATGCTGGACTTCGTCCGGACGTGTGAGCACAACCGGTGGTTTTGAGAATTCCGACTGCGAATTCGAGTTCTGCATGAAAGTGTCGAAGCTCGAAGCCGGTTTGATCGGTTTGATCTCGCGTACGGCAGGGGACGTTCGCGTCATCTGTAGCATCTGCGCCGACTGCAATACGGGGGACAAATGCGGTTCGGTTTCGGTTTTGTACTCGAAACGATTGACGTCGAAGTCCGCGAGATTCAGCCGTTCAGGAATTCGTTGTACATTTTCATCTTCAGAAAAAACAAGAATCGCGGGTTTGGGGCTGTGTTCTGGAGATATGGCCACTGGACCCACATTGCTGAGCAGTAAAGTCGGATCGTCAGCGACGACGCCGGCCAGCGAGGAGGTGACACTCTTTGTCGCTGCCGCTTGCCTGGAGTGTGGGGGCATAGAAGACAATCCCTCTCCCGACGGAATAGGGTGGCCCGAACAGCCAGGTGAGGCGTACAACGGGACTCCCTCCTCTGGACGTTCGAATGCCGACTTCCGATTTTGAATATCGGCTGCATCTGGCGCCCCACCCGGCAGAACGATAATTTGGGCGGGCTGTCTGCTCGTTGCCTCAGTTTCAGACATGAATTGGGCAATGATGTTCGCGACATGAAGAGGGTGGCGCGAAGGGCCCTGTGAGAGGTTCGCGTTGTACCCCTCACCCGGCCCTTCGCGCCACCCTCTCCCGTCAGGAGCGGTGAGTTCGACAAGGGACCGCTCATCTTGAATGTCGGCTGGATCTCGCACCCCAGGAATTTGCGTGGAATCGCGGGGAGCTACATTCTCTGGCAAATTCGCTTTGCTGCCAGGGTCGATTTCATTTCCTGCGTCAGGATCCACTCCCATCAGCGCTTCGAATACACCCGTAAAGCTACTCTGGTCCTTCGTCGGCGAAGCCGGCAGGGCCGTTATCGGACTCGACTGATCGTCGATGAATTTGATCTCTAGCATGGCGGATGACAGTCATTTCATCGACGTTCTTCTGATCGGCGACGTTGACGCTGTGCTGCCACTCTTGCAATCGGCGTTCCTGTACTTTCTCGATCACCATTTGATCCCGCCTGGATTCGCGCCACTCGTGCCGGCGCGAATCCAGTACTTTCCTCGCCTTCTCAAGGGCTTCGCGTGCATGACGGGCGCGAACATGAAGCGTGAAAATGTACCGTTCCCTGTTCTGAATTTCTTCCCCGGTGGAATGATCCAGATAGGCAATCTCTTCCCGCACGCGACGGATTTGCCGATCTGATTCTTCCGCAGCTTCCTCGCGCATTCGCACCAGATGCTCTGCTTCGCGGACGCGGCCTTCAGCGGCGGTCACGTAGGACTGGCGCACGTCGGCCAGACGATCAATGCGGTGCATGCGTCGTTGCTGATCATTCATAGGGCGGTTACTGGTTCAGGGCCAGAAGACTTGCGCGGGCGGCAGACAACGTTGAGGGTTCTTCGGCGTGCTGCTTGAGGAAGGCGTTGATGGAGTCGATCTTCTCGATGGCACGGTCAATTCGGGGATTGGATCCCTTCTTGTATGCTCCGATATTGATCAAGTCCTCCGAGTCCTTGTGCACCGCGAGAAGATCCCGGATTCCATATGCGGCAGTCTTCACGCGATCGTCGACCAGCTGAGGCATCAGTCGGCTGATGCTGTTCAGAATGTCGATGCATGGATAGTGACCTCTGCCGGCCAGCTTGCGATCGAGCACGATATGTCCGTCGAGGATCGATCGTACGGAGTCTGCAATGGGGTCATTCATGTCGTCACCCTCAACCAGAACCGTGTAGAACGCCGTGATACTGCCTTTCGAGAATTTTCCCGAACGCTCGAGAAGTCTGGGCAGAAGCGAGAATACGGATGGGGTGTAACCCTTCGATGACGGCGGCTCTCCGGCTGCCAGTCCCACCTCACGCTGCGCCATCGCGAAACGTGTGACCGAGTCCATCATTAACATGACGTTGAAACCGCGATCACGGAAGTATTCGGCGGACGCTGTGGCTGCAAACGCCGCACGAATTCGAACCAGCGCGGGTTGATCGGAGGTGGATACAAAGACGATCGATCGTTGAAGTCCGCTTTCACCCAGATCGTTTTCAATGAACTCCCGCACCTCGCGGCCACGCTCACCGACAAGCGCAATAATATTGATGTCGGCCGACGTGTACTTTGCAATCATGCCGAGCAACGTGCTCTTTCCGACGCCGCTTCCTCCGAAGATTCCTATGCGCTGGCCCAGCCCGCAGGAGAGCAGGGCATCGATAGATCGGACACCTGTCTGTATGGATTCGCGTATGGGATCCCTGTCCATGGGGTTCGATGGCTCTGAGTAGAGAGCCTGCTGATCAAGATCGGCTGGCAATGGTTTGGAGTCGATCGGCCTGCCAAGCCCGTCCAGTATTCGTCCCCGAAGCGACTCGCTCATGCCGACGGAAGCAGTGTGGCTCGAAACCCGCAGCAGGTTTCCCTGCCGCACGCCTTCCACTTTTCCCAGAGGCATCGTGATGACCTTGCCGTCGCTGAATCCGACAACTTCGACAGGGAATTGGCGCTCTCCATTGCTCAGCCAGCAGACGGAACCCACGGTCGCATTGGGCCCCTGAGATTCGATGGAGTTTCCGACAATCTTCTCGACAATTCCGAACTCCGTGAGGGGGTCGACCGTCTTCAGCTTCTCGAAGTGTCGCGACAAGTCGAGATCATAGGTATTACTCATCAAACAACGCCCTGCCTACTGCGTCGATCTGACTGGAAATGCGACCATCGAGGTGGGTTTCAACAGTGTCGATAATGAAGTCTCCGCGTTCGAGCCCCGTATCTTCCTTCACAGGTATGGATGCATTCGTTCCGAGAATGGCGTCGCAGACTCTTTTGTAATCGTGACTGCTGACCCTCACTTCAATGCTGTGATGACCATTGACGCGCTTCAACGCAATGGTAACCATCACGGCAACCATGTCCGGGTCGATTGTCGATTCGCGATGAATGATTTTCCTGGCGATCTCCAGCGACAGACGGACGGTCGCAACTTCCATGGCATCCTTCAACGACCGGTGAGCACTGGCCAGCTGTTGGATGCTGCGTTCATATCGCTTGATGGTGCTTTCCATCATGCGTTCGCCCATTTGTTTGCCTATGCGCTCGCCTTCCTGGTAACCCTGTTCGAACGCCTGCTTTTCGACGGTCATGGCGTGGCTGCCTGGGTTCGGTTCTCCCGTTGGCCCGCCCATTCCCCCGGAAGACACCCGCGTTTTATTGGTGACTTCGCTGCTGCGGATAATTCTAGAGGACATATTCGTCGCCGCCGCCGCCTACGTTGATCAGGCCCTCTTCTTCGAGTTTGCGGACCACTTCGACAATTCTCTGCTGTGCGATATGAACGTCTTTTGTTTTGACAGGGCCCATGATCTCCATTTCTTCCTTCATCATGTCTACCGCGCGGCCGGACATGTTCTTGAAGAACTGGTTTTGCTGAGTTTCGCTGGAACCCTTCAGCGCCTGCGCGATAGTCTTCTTGTCGATGCGCTGGATGATTTCGCGAATCGCGGCGTCATCCAGAGTCGCGACATCTTCGAAGATAAACATTAACTCCCGTATCGAGTTGGCAATTTCCGGCTTGTGGATATCGATCATTTCCAGCACCGCGCGACTACGCTGACGATTGAGGCGATTGAACAGCTCTGCGACGGCGCGGATACCTCCATAGGCTTCGCTGTGAGCATACGTACCGACGGGTTTCAATTTTTCTTCCAGCACCGAGGAGATTCCCTGAATGGCTTCCGGAGTAACCGTTTCAAGACTGGCCATCCGAACTGCAACTTCAGCCTGTATGGTTTCGGGTAAAGATTCCAGCAGCAGCGCCGATGCGCCGACGGACAAATGCGCCAGGATCAGGGCAATGGTCTGGGGATGTTCGTTCTGAATGAACTGAGATAGCTGGATCGGATTCAGGCGGTCGATGGCATCGAAGGAATTCGCATTCGCGTAGCTGGAGCTGAGCCGCTCCATGATGCGCTTCGCGGGCCCGGCGCCGAGCGTTCGAAGAATAACTTTCTTCGCATAGTCCACGCCTCCTTCGGATACATAACGATTGGCCGTCAGCGTTTGATACAACTCTTCTGCGGACTTTTCCGCTTCTTCAGCGGCGACAGGCCCCGCATTGGAAATGGCCCGGGATATCGATTCGATCTCGGCTTCGGTGAGGTGTTTGAGAACCTCTGCCGAAGCTGTTTCGCCGATCAGCACGAACAGCGTCGCTGCCATTGAGGAGCCGCCGGAATTCATCGATTCTTCTCTTCATTCAGCCAGACTCGCACAAGCCGGGCGACGGTTTCAGGATCCTGTTTTGCCTGTTCAATGACGCGCTTTCGGATGACATCTATCTTTGAAGGTCCCTGCGGAGCGGCAAGATCGAAATCGGCAGCGTTGTTCATTTCGTTCAGGTCCCCGGCTGTATTGCTGGACGCGAGGCGTGCTTCCAGCTGCTTGACCGTCAATGGAGTTTGGACTCCACCGCGCAGCAACCCGCGCGTGGTCTGACCTTCTGCAGTGACGGGAACCCAACCCGCCATTACCGATTTCTGCAGAGGCCGGATGAACAGAAAATAAATCACGATAAATGCGATCGGGATGATGATGTAGCGCAGGCCGGTCAGAATCGTGGGCGATTGTTTTTCCATGAACGTCGGCTCGACGATGGATTCCGGGCTGTTTTCACTGTCGAACGAAATATTCTCCACTATCAGTTGATCGCCGCGTTCCATGTCAAAGGCAATTGCGGCCGCAACGAGGTCGTGATATTTCTTCATCTCCTCCGGCGTTCTCGGCGTGGATTTGACCGATACTTTGCCGTCTGTTGCAGTTGTGGTTTCGGACTGATTGTCGAGAACAACGGCAACCGACACGCGCTCAATTTTGCCGACCGGATTCACAATGTGCCGGATGGATTTGCTGATTTCATAGTTGACCACTTCGCTGGACTTGCCGGTCGTCGATGGTTTCGCCGCTTCAGCAGCGACCGTTACTCCCGGAGTCGGTACGGCGGGAGGAGGAGGCGGACGCACACCCACAACCCCGCCAACGGGCGTAGCCCCAGTCGTATTGTCCGATTGGCGCTGCGAACTGACGATGACGGCCTTTTGCGGATCGTAGTTTTCCTGGGTTTCTTCCACCTGCTGGAAGTTCATCGAGACCGACACCTGCGGTTTCACCTTTCCCACACCGACTGCGGGCTCGAGAATCCGAACAATCTTTGCAGCCATTTCGGTTTCGACATTCTGCCTCATGCCAAGCTGCTGGCCGGTGAGCGAGTTTTCAGCTTCGGAACGAGAAAGCATTTTGCCGAAGGAATCGATCACAGCAACCTTGTCTGGTGACAGCCCTTTCACCGCGCTGGCTACAAGGTTCACAATCCCCTGAACTCCTGAGGCTGGAAGCGATTTTCCACTCTTCAACTTCAAAATCACCGAGGCTTTCGTCTGATCGTCGGAGCTCTCGTAAAGCGATTCCTTCGCCATGACAAGGTGTACCCGTGCGGCGGCGACTTCCTTCAATGTCAGAATGCTTCTTACCAGCTCGCCTTCGAGCGCGCGCTGATAGTTCACCTGTTCCTGGAAATTGGTAACTCCAAAATTGGTCCGGTCGAAAATCTCGAAACCGATACGACCGCTTTCCGGGAGGCCTTCACTGGCCAGCTGAATTCGAACTTCGGAAAGCTTTTCCGAAGCAACGCGAATTGTCCGGCCATCTTCGGAAAGTTCGTATGGAACCTGCATGCCCTGCAGCTTCGTAACGATACTTTGAGCTTCGGCCGGATCGACATCGGAATACAGGACCTGGTAGCTGACTTTATTGACGAAGTACACCATGGTCCAGGTCAGGACGATGACAAGACCCGCCGCAAAAACCATAGCCAGCTTCTGCTGCAGGCTGTAACGGGCAAGGAAAGCTTTAATGTTCTGAACGATCGCTGAAAAGTTCATTTCAATTTTGAAATCAGACCTGCGTCTTCATGATTTCCTGGTACGCAGAGACGATCTTGTTGCGCACCTGCATCATCATCTGGAAAGAAACGTCGGCTTTTTCCAGGGCCATCATTACCGAGTGAAGATCTGTGTCTTCGGTAAGGAATTTATCCATCTCTTTTTGTGAATTTATTTCCAGACCGTTGACCTGCTTGATGGCGTCCTCGAGGGCGCTGCCAAAAGAACCGCCTGCCGACTTCGCACCGGCTGCCGGGGCGGCAGAAGGCTGCGGAATCGCCTTTTGAATGTTGCTGTAGATTGAAAAATCGTTCATCTGCCAAGCTCCAGCGTGCGATTGATCATCGTCTTCAGGATGCCAATCGCAGCGATGTTGGCTTCATAACTTCTCGCCGCCGACATCATGTTGACCATTTCTTCTGATGTGTTTACGTTGGGGTAGCTGACGTATCCGGTCGTGGGATCCGCGTCGGGGTGTCCCGGATCGTAACGAAGCTCAAACGGAGTTGTGGTGTCGTCAATAACCGCCCCCACTTCTACACCTTCGCTGCCGCCGTCAGCGGAACGCATCGCGCTGCCGAAGGCGGTGTTTTGAAACACGATGTCCTTGCGGCGGTAGGGCCCGCCTTCAAACGTTCGTGTCGTTTCGGCGTTGTTGAGGTTCGAGGAGGTGACTTCGAAGCGACGCCGTTGCGCCGTCAAACCACTTGTATTGATATCCAGCGCAGTAAAAAGGCTCATGATTGCTCCTAGCCCCTGCCGCCTTCATTGATGGCGGAACGCAGGGTTTTTAGTTTTTGACTGACGAACTGAATCATCGCGACGTATTGCAGGCCATTCCTGGTAAGCTCGGACATTTCATGATCAAGGTCCACGGTGTTGTCCTTCAGATCGGCATGGCCGCCCACCTCGTACTGCTGCATTCGGGAATCCATGCCGATTGGAGCGATGTGTTTTGAGTTCGGCGTACTGACTTGAAGGGTCTGAAGGTGATCTGAAAAAGAGACGTCCTTCGAGTGAAAACCCGGCGTATCGATGTTGGCGATATTGTTGGAAAGGACCTGCTGCCTTCGCGCAGTCCAGTCCATCCTCTCTTCGATTGCGGGGTACAACCGGTTATCGATCATACGGTGACCTCCTCTTCCACACGATATTCCCGCAGCTTGTTGCGGAGAGTTCTCAGTGAGATTCCAAGTAGCTTTGCGGCATGGGTGCGGTTTCCACTGGTCTGATCCAGCGTGGCCAGTATCAGCTTGCGTTCCATTTCGCTGACGGAGCGCCCGGCCTGGAGACCCGGTGCTTCCGAAGATTCGCTGGTCTCATAAAGATCACCGGGACTGATCTTCAATCGTCCACGCAAGGCAAACGATCGATGAATCACATTCTCCAATTCGCGTACATTTCCTGGCCATGCGTAACGGCGCATCAAGTCGAGCGATTCGGGATCCGCCTGTCCATCCGTCACCCCCCCGTATTTCTTCATGAAATGCGATGCGAGAACTGGAAGATCATCCTTTCGCTCACGTAGTGGAGGGATGCGCAGAGGAACCACGTTCAATCGAAAATAAAGGTCTTCGCGAAATTGTCCGCGGGAGATGAGGCGCCGCAGATCCTTATTGGTGGTGGCGATCACTCGCACCTGAATTGGAACAGGTTTCCGGCCGCCGATGCGGTCCACCTCATGTTCCTGAAGAACGCGCAAGAGTTTTGCCTGAAGTAATGGCGCCATTTCGCCGATCTCATCGAGCAGGATGGTTCCGTTCTGTGCCAATTCAAATTTGCCGGGTTTGAAACTGTTGGCGCCGGTAAAAGCGCCCTTCTCATAACCGAACAGTTCGGATTCGAGCAGGCTGTCGGGAAGTGCCGCGCAATTTACCGCAACAAACGGACCTTTGGAACAATGACTCTGCTGGTGAATCCACCGCGCGAGCAGCTCCTTTCCGGTGCCGCTTTCCGCCTGAACCAACACCGTCGCCTGTGTCTTTGCCGCCTGAGTTGCCTGGCTAAGCAGTGTGCGCATGGCGGCATTTTCGGTAATCAGGTCGGTGGATTCTGCTCCAAGTCTCGGGCGGGATTCCGCGAGTCGATCCAGCACTTCATCGAGCGCGTCCTGAGAGAAAGGTTTGACCAGAAAATCATTGGCGCCGGCTTTAATGGCTTCGACGGCCGTTGCAACGGTACCGAAGGCGGACAACATCACGACGGGCATTTCCGGAATCGTTTTGCGAATATGGTCCAGAAGTTCAATGCCGTCCATACCCGGCATGCGAAGATCGGTGATGACCGCATGGAACTGCGCGTCCAGTTTGGCCAGGGCCTCGAGACCATTTGATGCGGTTTCGACTATGTGCCCTTTGCGGCGCAGTGCCGCCTCAAGAGCCGACAGCATTTGAATATCGTCGTCAACTACAAGTAAGCGGCTCACTCACAACCTCCATGTTGTGCAAATCGGTTTGCAGAAACGTGATGACAAAGCGGGTGCCGCTTTTCGTGGATTCCACCTGAATCGTACCGTTGTGGCTGTCGATAATACGCTTGACGATGGGCAGGCCCAGACCACAGCCTTCACGGTGCGTGGAAAACATCGGATCGAAAATACGGGAAATGGCAGTTTCGGGAATCCCGGGTCCGCTGTCTTCGACTGTAATCGTGACTCCGTGTTTTGCAGTGATACGAATTATTCCATTCGTCGGTGTTTCGCGGAGAGCATTGAGCACCAGGTTCAGCATCATTCGATGCAGCAATTCGTGATCCGCGAACAACGTACAGTCGAGGTCGCACTCCACTTCGAGCCGAATCTTTTTCTGCGCGGCCAGCGGCTGAATCAATACGCGTATTCCTTCAAGCAGTGTATTGACCGAAATCTGCTTTGGTGACGGTGCGATTGGTTTACCAAAGTGAAGAACGTTCGTTACCGAATGATTCAGCAGGCGGACGCTGCGAACAATCTGATCGGCGTATTCTCCTTCAAGCATCGAGGCGAACAGTTCAATGCTGCCCAAAGGGTTCCGAATTTCATGGGCGAGCTCCATCGCCATTTCACCCATGGCAGCGAGCCGCTCCAACCGTATTCGCTGGCCGCGCTCGCGCTCGAGATCTTCTGTCAGGATACGGACGCGGTCCTGCAGATCGCCGTAGGACTTCTCCAATGCCTGCGATGCACTTTGGAACGTCAGAACGAGATCCTTTAATAGATGGGATTCGCTTCCGCGTGTTCTCAATCGCCGGTTACTTCTGATCGTGCTTCCATTCATCACGCGACGACTTAAGCAGCTGGCGGACCTTTGGATCAGGACTAGGCAAAACTTGCCCTAAGAGCTTGATTTGCCGTAAATCGGTCGAGCGCTGGAGGGGTCGATTTGGCAGATCGACGAGAGAAACGGCCAGTGCGTTGACACCCTCAGGGAACTCACACGCCAAATCTATGACGGGTTTTCGAGCGTTTCAGACCAAATAGATCTGCGGTGTCAGAGTTTTTGACTTTCCAGACGATTGGAACTCAGGCTGCCTATCATCGCCTCGATATTTTGCAGTCTTGCGTCGATTGTCGCGTAGTCCTCATTTAAAGAGAGAAGATTACGGGAAAGCCGTCGATTGTCTTCCAAAAGACAGCGATGCTCGATGATTCGATTAACGATGAGTTCAATTTCAACGAGTTGAAAGGGCTTGGGCAGATAGTCGAAGGCACCGAGTCGAATGGATTCGATCGCGGTATCTATTGAAGGATATCCGGTCATGATGACGACGTAGCAATGCGGATTTAGAGCTCGGGCGGCCTTGAGAACTTCGAGACCATTGGGACCTGGCGGCATCATCAAGTCGGTAAAGATAATGTCGAATTGTTTACCCGAGTCGAATAGGCGAAGAGCTTCCGTTCCACTCTTTGCAGAAGTGAGGCTGAATCGGCGCGTCTCCATGTACTCGCATAGTGTCAACCTGAGGTCACTGTCGTCTTCCACAAGCAGCAGTCGAGTTCGTCCTGGAGGGAAATCCAAAATCTGGACCATGAGGTTCGGATCGGCAAATCCGTTGAAATCTTTAGTGTTCAATCTATAATGAATAACTTTTTGAAAGCAGGAGGCTGCATTGGATTTGAATCGGGAACAAATTCTCGTTGTTGATGATGAAGAGGACATGCGCCATGCGATTGTCGAAATTTTGACCCTGGAAGGATTTGAGGTGGAAGGTGTCGCCTCCGCCGAAGAAGCATGGAGCAAGCTTTCGCAAACCGCGTATGACGTGCTGATCACCGATCACAATTTGCCTGGCAAGTCCGGCGTGGATCTCCTCGAAGATACTTTGGCCCGTTTTCCGGAAACGATCGGAATTGTGATTACGGGTTTCGGCACGATCGAAACCGCTGTCCAGGCAATCAAAAAGGGGGCCTACGATTACCTCACAAAGCCCTTCAAACTGGTTCAGCTTCCTCTTATGGTTCGAAAGGGTTTGAAGGAACGGCGCCTGCGTTTTGAAAATCAGTATTTGCGCAGCCAGTTGCGGGAGAAGTACTCCTTCGGAAACATTGTTGGAAGCGGTCGGGCCATGAACCGGATTTTTGAGCTGATTGATACGGTTGCTTCACTGACCAGTACGATTCTGATTCAGGGTGAGACAGGTACCGGGAAGGAACTGATCGCCAAGGCCATTCACTTCAACAGCCCTCGCAAAGAACAGAAGATGATCAGCATCAACTGTGGTGCAATTCCGGAGAATCTGCTCGAATCCGAATTATTTGGTCACGTCAAGGGAGCGTTCACCGGCGCCGTCACGACCCGCGTCGGCCGGTTTGAACAGGCCAACGGCGGGACCCTGTTTCTGGATGAAATCGGAAATATGCCCCAGTCTCTACAAGTGAAGCTGCTGCGTGTTTTACAGGAGCGCGAATTCGAACGGGTGGGTGGCAACAATACAATCAAAGTGGACGTCCGCATCATCGCGGCAACCAGCTCGAATCTGGACCAGATGGTGAAGGAAGGAACGTTCCGGGAAGATCTCTTCTATCGATTGAACGTGATCCCCATCAACCTGCCCCCTCTGCGTGAGCGTCGGGAAGATATTCCTCTGTTGGCTATGCGCTTCATCAGCCACTTCTGCGGCGCGCACAAGCTGCAGGAGAAAACGGTTTCACCTCAGGTCATGAGGTCCCTGATGGCATATGAATGGCCCGGCAATGTGCGTCAGCTTGAAAACATTTCCGAGCGAATGGTGGCGCTGACCAGTAATCGCACGGCAATCATGCCAACAGATCTTCCTATGGAAATCCAAAATAGGGACGCGTCCAGTTTTGTTCCGATGATCGAAATTCCCGAAGAGGGAATCAATTTCCAGAATGTCGTGACGGATATGGAACGAGAACTGATTCTCCAGAGTCTGAGGAGAACCAACGGGAATAAGAAGCTGGCTGCGAAACTCTTGAACCTGAAGCGTACGACCCTGATCGAAAAGATCAAACGAATCGGTCTTCTGGAACAAATGAGCGCTTCGGCGTGACTATCGCGCCGGAAGTAATGTCGGCGCTGCGTTCGCCGGATAGTAGCCAGTCCGGTGCCGCACGTCTCCCTTGAGCTGGTCCACTTTTACTTCCACTTTTCGAAAGCCGTTATTGGACGTGGGAGCCGGGTAGTAGCTCAACAGATACTGCTGGTGTAACTCTTCCATCAAGACCTTCGCCAATCCGTCCAGTGCGTAACTCCTGCCGGTGAACAACCGGAATACCCGGCCGCCGCTGATCGTGGCGATGTCGTTCAGCATGTAGTGATAAATGTGATAGAGAGGCTGGACCACAACCAGCGGATCGTTTTCATCGTCGTCAATACCGATGGCGTAAATTTCGGTATCCGCCCGCTTTAACATTTCCTCGGCTTCCGGGAGGGTGCGCTTGCTGCGGGAATCAAACCCGTCCGAAATGAGCACCATAATCTTTTTCTGATTGTGTGCCGATTTCATTTCGTTCAGTCCGACTTCAATTGCATCGTAAACGGAAGTATCGCCGCTGGTACGAATGCCCTGGAGCGAGCGCTCGACGAGTGCCTTGTTGCTTGTGAGACGCTGCCGCATTTCGACGTCCGTGTTGAACGTCAGCAGGAACATCTCGTCCTGCTCCGACAAGGCCAGCGATATTTCGCGCGCGGTTTGCAGGGCCTGCTGCAGTTTATGACGCATGCTGCCGCTGATATCCACCATGACGCCAACGCTTACCGGTATCTTGCGATCGTGGGAGAAAAACGAAATCTTCTGTTGGACGCCATCTTCGAAAATCTGAAAATCTTCCTGCTTCAGGCCGTCAATGTAGGTTCCGCGTTCGTCGAGCACTGTGGCGGTGATGTTGACCAGATTTACATCGGACGAAAGTTTGAAATTGGGATCCTGCGAGACAGTTTCCGCCTGCGTCGGCAATACCGGCGCAGCCTGTCGGGCCGGCACTTGAGCGACGAGCAGACCGGTGCAAAGAGCAAATGCAGCAATTGGGGCGAGCCAATGAAGCTTTACTTTTCTCATAATGTCTACACTCCCGGATTCGCGGTGGAAATTGAGATGCCGATTGTATAGCGGACCGGACAAATTTCCTAATGTCCTTCACGAACAGCGTTTCGGTTCCACTCCGGAACTTCCACGACCAGGTCGCTCGTTCCATCGGGAACACTCTGACAGGACAGGCGGCTCGACGGTGTCAGTCCCGGAGCAAATGACAGCTGATCCTCCTCCGCTTCAATCATCTCCGACAAACTGTTCCCGCCCTGCCTCACAATGACGTGACATGTGGAACAAGCGCACACGCCGCCGCAGGAATGATCGATTGCAATTCCGTGTGACAGCGCGATATCGAGAATGCTGCCGGGAAGCCCCGTCACTCCATAAGGGATCTGCTCCGGATCCACCTCAACGGTCACGTTCATCGGTTGAAACGTGATCTTGAATTTCTGATCGGCCGGAGTTGGTTCGTTCTTCGGAATGTAAGGATTCGTGCCGCCCATGAAATTATGGTATTTCAATTACGGCTTATACTTGCCGCTTATTTCGAATCACCAAGGAGTCTTCATGGCGCGATTACGGTACGTCGAGAAAGAAACTGCAGGACCGGAGCAGGAAAAAATACTCGCACAGCTCACTCAAAAGTCCGGAAAGATTGCCAATATGTGGAAGTTGTGGGGCCACAGCCCTCTCACGTTGGAAGCCTATATGGTTTTTTCCAAATCGCTGGTAAAGGGCACTCTCGACCCGAAGCTGCGCGAACTGGCGTACCTGAAAACCTCACTGACCAATGGCTGTGCCTATTGCACCGAAGGACACAAAGGACCGGCGCGGCGAGCAGGAGTGACCGATCAGCAGATGGAGGAGATTGCAAATTCGTCCGAAAGCGCCTCGTTTTCAGAACTGGAGAAACTGGTCCTTCGCTATGCGGAAGAACTGACTCGCACCGTAAGAACCAGCGATGCCGTCATGGCTGAATTGAAGAAGAATCTTTCGGAAGCGGATATTGTGGAACTGACCATTACGATTGGATTGGCCAATCTCACAAACCGCTTCAATATGTCGATGATGACGGATTTGGATTAGGGACGTGCAGGGCGGGATAGACCGCCCTGCACCAATGACGGCCGGGTTGATTTGCCTTTGACTTTCCCCAGCAACCTTGCCAGGTCGGCTCCATCCAGTTTCACGAATGTTCCGACCGGCAGCGTGCCGAGTTCGTAGTTTCCAATTCGAATCCGAACAAGCTTCAGAACGGGATGACCGATGGCTTTACACATGCGACGTACCTGCCGGTTCTTGCCTTCCGTTATTGTGAGTTCGAACCAGGTGTACTTCTCCGATCGCCGGACTTCTTTAACGACGGCGAGCCCCGTGAATTCTCCACCTCCGATATCGATCCCTTGCGTGAGGCGGGCATATTCATCCGGGTTGACGTTTCCCGCCGCTTTCACGTAATAGGTCTTCGGAATTTTCGATTCGGGATTCAGAAGTTGATCGCCAAATTCAGTATCGTTGGTAAGAATCAACAACCCGGACGTATCCATATCCAGCCTTCCAACCGGGAACACCCAGCGGTCGAGCTTTTGCAGATAGTCGTAAACCGTGGGCCGGCCCTGGCTGTCGCCGTGGGATGTCACCACACCCGTCGGCTTGTTCAGCGCGATATAGACTTTCTTTTCCGCGCGAAGCTTCATACCGTCGAAATGAACAATATCCTTGCCGGTTTCAACCCAATGATTGGGATCTCTGACGATTTTGCCGTTCACCTTGACGCGGCCAGCGGTAATCCAAACTTTTGTTGTTGTACGGGATGCGATCCCTGCGCGCGATAAAATGCGGTCCAGCGTCACGCGAGGTTTAGCCATGGGTTCGACCGGCGCTGGGGCGACAGCTAGAACAGCTAGAATTGATAAGAAACGGAATAGATCATCCCCATTGTCCGGATGCCGATATCCGTCGTCACGGGCTGCCGGCTGATCAGATTCCTGACGGTGATGTTGTCGGACGTGCCACTTCGGTAGTTGAAGCCCGCGGCGTAGGTCAGCTTGTTTAACCGTCCGCTGAGACCGACAGTCCAGGCGAGGAGGTCGACCTTATCGAAAACCTGGTCCTCTGGCGCAACGGGAGACAGATCCGTAGTGACGCCAAAATGCAGTCGCAATTCCCTGTCGGCATAAAGCTTGTAGTGCCCGCCGACGGACACGTTCGCGATCGATCGCGAGGCTGAAGTCAGACCCGCAAAAGGCTGCTGGGTGAAAGTTGGAGGACCACCGAGGCCATCATCGTGGTAGAGAATCACTTGTACCGGGCTGGAAACCAGCGAGTAGGGCGACACCGACGTGTAACCGTGCACGGCGGTTTCGACCTCGCCTCGGCTTCCAACCCATGCGATGGCGCCTGTCATTTCGAAAGGCAACTTGTAATGAAACTCGGCGGAGGGATCGAAAAACGATGCGCCCTCTGACGCAGCACCATTCTTGTCCGTCCCATCGAGCGTGGCGGTACCGCTTCGGTAAATCGAAAACCCCGATGTCCGGAGCACTGCACCGACACGGATATGCGACTTGAAATCCGCCTGAAATCCCCCGACAACACCGATCTTCATATCCGAACCCCGGACAATCGACGAAACCAGGAGCGTGCGAAGGCCGGTCGGCTCCGCAATCCGATCACTGATCGTCTGCGCCATCCTGAGGCTGGTATACATGAACGTCAGTCCACCGCCGACCCGCCAGTTTTTTTTGCTGTCGTAGCCGGCCGAGGCCGCAATCACCCTGCGATAGAAATCCGAATCGGCGTTAAAAGAGAAGCGCTCCAGGTTTGCTCCCGAAGGTACAAAGACTTCCAGGTTGGTTGTCTGGGACCATGACACCGGAGTCAGGATCGCCAGTCCTCCGGTGAGCTGACCTTTTTGCATCGTAAAGCCGACCAGGTTAGGCACGTGTTCAACAGAGCTGCCGGCACCGGGATAAATACTGGGCGAGAGCTTCGTGTATTGATACAAACCGGCACTACCGGAAATCTGTGCGCCCTTCGCGCGAGACAATCCGGCAGGATTGAACCATGCAGCCGAAGGGTCTTCGGTACGCGCCACGTATGCACTCGCTTCAAGTCCCGCGAACGGTCCAACTGGAATTCCTTCGTAGTTGGGCACGACTATGTTGGGCGGCGATGTTAAAACATCAGAGGACTGCGCAGATGCAGACAACGGGAAGATGGAAAGCGCAACTGCGATGACAAGAGATCGTGCCGAACTTCGCACGCGGATTGTGGTGAAGTGTTCCGTTTTGGACATACATGATCTTTTACCACATTCAAGTGGAACAATTGCGCGCGGTCCAACCTGTAAACTTCAACAGGTCGCGGAGAGCGGATTTGATGGGAGAGCGCGGCCCGCCG
>Ga0070664_100000495_pt1 | contig 29765 bp, 30 predicted proteins | sample KBSC73metaG_FD_65863 | JGI IMG/M metagenome (GOLD analysis project Ga0070664, IMG submission 65863) | Corn rhizosphere microbial communities from Kellogg Biological Station, Michigan, USA - KBS C7-3 metaG | ecosystem: Host-associated > Plants > Roots > Rhizosphere > Soil ... | reverse complement strand
CCTCATCAAGTTCATACGAGGACGCGGGAGTGCGAAGTGAGTCGCTGCCTTCTGTATCGGCAAGAGGAAGACATAAAACTGCCTACAGACGTTTGGCCATTGTCACGTGCGGCACCGCGAGGCCACGATGTAGAGTAGATTGCCAAGAAACAACGGGGAGGGTGCCATCGTGTCCAAGCTATGGAGCGGGCTGCTGTTGCTGACGCTGCTGTGGATGAACAGTGCGTTCGCGACGCTCATCACTTTCGAAGATCGCGCCAACGTTCCCACCGGCAACGGCGAGGTCAATGGCACGGAGTGGATCTCCAAAGGCTTGCTGCTCTCGTCGCCGACACTCGCACTGAACGTCGGTTGTGGCGTTCCCGTGCCGTGTCTGGGCGCTGACCAGAGCACCGTTTCCGACTTCAACGGCATCATCAACGGCTCCTTCGTCGTTCCCGGCACCTTGCTGCCGACCTCGGTGTTCTCCCTGGGCATCGAATTCTGTTGCGAGGACATCGTGCGCCCGCCGGGGTTCGACGCCATTACGATCACGTCGATTTTCGACACGTCCGGCGGCTTGCTCGCGCAGATCTTCGATAACGATTTCTTCTTCTCCAGCGCGGTCGCGATCGGCAGCTTCTCGGTCAATTTCGGCAGCGACGCCATGGTCGGCATCCGCTTCAACAGCGTGCCAGAGCCCGCGTCGCTCGGTCTGGTCTTGATGGGCCTGCTGGGCGCGCTGCTGCTGTCCAAGCGCCGACGGTGCGCGTAACGCTACCCCCTGAACCTGTCCGGGTAGCCTTGACCGAAATCTTCGGCGAGCGCATCGATCACGTGCGGGTCATCGAGCACTCCTGGTATGCGCGCCTGCACTTCGGCGCGCGTGCCACGACGCGCCGCAACCGCATTCTGCTGCGCGATTCCGCGGCGGCATTCTGGCGCGATCCCGATCTCGTGCTGCACGAGTACTTCCACGTGCTGCGCCAATGGCAGCCGCGCCGCCTGACGATCTGGCGCTACCTGGTGGAATCGCTGCGACGTGGCTACTGGCTGAATCGCTTCGAAATCGAAGCGCGCGCTTTCGCTGCCTCGCAGACACCAAGACTCCAACAACTCCTGGCGCGCTGCTAGCATGCGCGCCAGCTCGACTCATCGGAACTCAACCGGAGGATGACTCTCATGGCGAACGTTTTCCGATCGCACCTGCTCATGTGCTGCGTGGCCGGCGTGCTGTTCGGCGCCGCGGCCCAGGCCGACGTGACGATGCAGGAGCACATGACGCTCAGCGGCGCGGGCATGATGAAGATGGCGAACATGAGCGGCACGACGGCGACGACCATCGCCGGCGATCGCGCCCGCACTGAAAGCAACATGCAGTTCGAGTCGGCGATGATGCGCACTTTCGCGCGCGGCGCCGGCGGCCCGCACGTCGAGATCGTGCGGCTCGACCAGGACAAGATCTACTCGCTCGATCCGAAGAAGAAAACGTATTCGGAAACCACGTTCGAAGAGATGAAGGCGCGAATGCAGCAGGCCATGGAGCAGATGAACAAGGCCAACGGCTCGCAGCAACAAGCCACGTCCGGCGTCGATGAATCGGAGTGCGAGTGGTCCGATCCGAAATCCGAAGTGAAGCGCACTGGCGAGAAAGCGTTGATCGCGGGCTTCCAGGCGGAGCACGTCACGGTCACGGCCTCGCAGTCGTGCAAGAACAAGAAGAACGGGCAGGTGTGCGACTTCGCCGTCGCACTCGACCAATGGGTCGCGCCGGGTCTGGAAGCATCTGCGGAAGTGCAGACGTACCAGCGCGCGTATGCCGAAAAACTCGGCCTCGGCACCGCCTCGTCGCGCGATTTCGCGGAGCGCGCGCAGTCGATGTTCGGTCGCTACAAAGGCATCTGGAGCGAGCTCGGCAAGCAGCTGATGACGCTCAATCTGAAGGGCTATCCCGTGAAGTCCGGCTTCAGCCTCGGCGTCGGCGGCCCGCAATGCCAGAGCACGCAGCAACAGCAGGCGCAGGGCGGCCCGCAGTCGCCGCCCAGCCTGGGCGGGGCACTGGGCGGCGCGCTCGGTGGCATGTTCAAGAAGAAGCAGGACCAGCCGCAGCCGCAGGCAGCACCGCCGCCCGCGACGATGGCGGGCGGACTGATGCCGCTCATGACCATGAGCAACGAGCTGGTTTCCATCAGCCGCGACGCTGCCGGTCCGCAGAGCTTCGAAGTGCCTGCCGACTACAAGAAGACCAAGGAGTGAGCTTCCTCGGTTGCGCGGCCCGACGGTGAGCGTCGGGCCCGCACCTTCTGTACGCGGACTTCAGTCGGCCCCTTCCAGTAGAGCTGCCTCTTGCCTGCCGCAAGCACGCCGGCGAGCGTGCCGTTCTTGTAAACGACACCTATCTCCTGCTCGTCGAGCTCCACGATCTGGAAGTGACGCTCCATCGTGGCCCGCGCCTGCTTCAACAGCTCATCCAGCCGCGGATGCTCGAACTCCGGCACGCTCAGGTCGTAGAGCTGGACTGCGATGCGAGCGAACGGCTGAACCACCCAGCGCACCCCGGGTTCCAGAATCCCCACGAAGCGGCCCTGTCTCCACAAGAGAGCCCGTTCAGACTGCGCGATATGTAGACGCGTAGCCATATGTGCCATTCCTCTTTCATCGCCCCAGAAACGCAAAAACCCCGATCGGCATGCCGACCAGGGTTCTGGGTTGGACTCCTGGAAGGCACGCAGGCCTTCCAGCGATGTCGCGGAAAGGCTAACGGCTCGTGATGTCACCTGCGACAACCGCGCGCAGTCGCGTGCAGTCGTTCAGCTGGTTGCAGAAAATTTGCGTCATAGGGTTAGGAGTTTATTGACCGGGCTTGCGCTGTCAACTCGATTCTCTGGATTTTCCGTGTCGACCCGCGCCTTTTGCGAAGTCGCTGGCGCCGGCAGCGCTCTCGCCGGTCGCCATCGTCGCGCTCCCACGCTGGAATTCGTTGCGCATGGCTGCGTCTTCTTCCATGCCCCACTGTTCGATGGCCGACAGCCGGTCGTTGCGCATGCAGGTTTTGGGGAACGACGCGATCTGACGCGCGAGCTCGACCGCCGCATTCAACGCTTCGCCGGCCGGCACCAGCCGGTTCGCGAGACCGATATCGAATGCTTCCTGCGCACGCACCTCGCGACCCGTGAGGATCAGGTCCATCGCGCGGCTGTGGCCGATCAGTCGCGGCAGGCGGATCGTGCCGAGATCGATCAGCGGCACGCCGAAACGCCGGCAGAAGATGCCGAAGATCGCGCTCTGCGACGCGACGCGCAGGTCGCACCACAAAGCCAGTTCGCAGCCGCCGGCAACTGCGTAACCTTCCACCGCCGCAATCACCGGCTTCGACAGGCGCATGCGCGAAGGGCCCATCGGGCCGTCGCCGTCTTCTGTGACTTTGCGACGATCGCCGCGCGCATACGCTTTCAGATCTGCGCCGGCGCAGAAGTGGCCACCGACGCCGGTAAGAATCGCAACGTCGCTGCGCTCGTCCGCGTCGAACTCGCGAAACGCAGCGGCGAGCGCACGCGCGGTTGCCGCATCGACGGCGTTGCGGTGCTCCGGCCGCTCGATCTGCACCACGAAGATGTTGTCGATCTGACGGCGCGAGATTGTCATGACACGTACGCTCAGTTGGTCTTCGGACGTGCGTCGGGACGCGGCACGGACAACGGCTGCTTGTCGACCGAGCCGGCGTAGAACACGATCAACCTCAGCGGTGTCGTGCCGACGTTGCGACCGTTGTGCGCAGTCGCGATGACTTCGGCGAGCGCGTCGCCCGCTTGCAGCAGCTTCTTCTTGCCGTCCGCCAGGCTCACCTCGAGCGTGCCTTCGAGCAGCACGCCGAAGGAAGGCACCGGGTGCTCGTGCCAGTTGGTCTCGCCGCCGGGTGCGATCTCGATCATCAGGCTCGTCACTTCGGCCTGGCCTTCCGGATACTTGATCGGCGCCCCGTTCCAGGTCGTGGTGGTTTTCAGCAACTGCGTGACCTTGACCGTCGCGCTCGGCTCGATCGCTTGCACACCGAAAGGCAGCAACGCGGCGACGCAGATCAGCACAGTTCGAAAGCGAAGAGCCAGGGACATGGGCAACCTCGTCGGTGCTGGCGGGGAGGTATCTATGATGCCTAAACTCGCCGCCCAATGTCTGCGTTGCTGCTGCTGGTCGCCTGCCTCGTTCTCGGTGTGCTCGTCGCGCGCTTCGCGCATCCGCCCGCGACGCTGCCGCAAGGCTTGAACTGGTGGGTGATCAACGTCGCGCTCTCCGCGCTGGTCCTGCACCTCATCCCGACGTTGCGCTTCAGCTGGCAGTTCTGGTTTCTCAGCGCTTCGCAGTGGGTCGTGTTTCTCGGTGCATGGGCAGTGTTCGCGTCGCTCGGTCGCGCATTGCATTGGTCTCGCGCGCGCATCGGCGCGCTGACGCTCGTGTGCGGGCTCGGCAATACTGCGTTCATCGGTTTCCCGATGATCGAAGCGCTGCACGGTCGCGAGGGTGTGAAGCTCGCGGTCGTTGCCGATCAGCTTGGTTGCTTCCTGGCGCTGGCGATCGGTGGGACTATCGTTGCCGCGCTGTATTCCGGCAAGAGTACGAGCGCCAAGGCGGTCGCACGCAGAGTCCTGACGTTCCCGCCGTTCGTATCGCTGGTCGTTGGTATCGTCGCGGGCGCGCTCGGCGGCTGGCCGCAGCCCGTCGACGTGATCTTCGACCGGCTCGGCGCCACGCTGGTGCCGCTCGCGCTGTTCTCGGTCGGCCTGCAGTTCCGCCTGCAGTTTCAGTCAGGGCAGGGCGCGGCGCTGCTGCTCGCGCTCGGTTGGAAGCTCGCCGTTGCACCGCTCGTCATCCTGTTCGCCGGGCTGGCAATAGGAGTGTCGGACGCCATTCTGACGATCGCTGTCCTCGAATCCGCGATGGCGCCGATGATCTCCGCTGCTATCCTCGCCGAGCAGAACGACCTGGAGCCGCAGCTCGCGAACACCGTGCTCGGCATCGGTATCGTCCTCTCCCTCGTGACCGTGCCGCTGGCGGATTACCTGCTCGGACGTTGATGGCTCATGCGTCGATTCGACCGCAAGAGACGGAGTTCGGCCTCACGGCCAATCCGGACAATGGCAGGCACATCATCGAGGAAGCCTGTCATGCCCACCTCCAACGACACCAAGCTCTGGAACGCCGTAGTCACCCGGGACACATCCGACACGGGCGAGTTCTTCTACGCCGTCAAAACCACCGGGGTCTACTGCCGCCCGACGTGCGCCTCGCGTCGGCCGCTGCGCAAGAATGTCGAATTCTTCGCCACCACCGCCGAGGCCCGTGAGGGCGGCTATCGCGCTTGCAAGCGGTGTCGCCCGGACGAGGCTGCGGCGAGTCGCAGCGTCAGTCCGATCAACGCCGTCGTGCACGAGCTCGCGCGGCAGATCGAAGCGAATCCGGAGCAACCGTTCCGGCTGGCGCAGCTCGCGCAGCGCGCCGGCTACAGCCCGTTCCACTTGCAGCGTAATTTCAAAGCGATCATCGGCAGCACGCCGAAGGAATATCAAACCGCCGCGCGCGTGCGCACGTTCAAGCAGGAGCTGCGCAAGGACGCGCCGGTGTCTGACGCGATCTATCAGGCCGGCTTCGGCTCCGGCAGCCGCGTCTACGAGAAGGCGGACGGTCAGCTCGGCATGACGCCGAGCGAATATCGCAGCGGCGGCAAAGGACTGACGATCTCCTACGCGAGCGGCCGCACGCCGCTAGGATTGCTGATGATCGGTGCGACCGATCGCGGCATCTGCTTCCTGCAGTTCGGCGACAGCGACCGCGCGTTGCAGGCGGAACTGCGCCGTCAGTTTCCGGCCGCGGCTGTTCAGGCGATGCCCGCGACGCACGAAGAGCAATTCGAATCCTGGATGGCGGCACTCAATCGACATCTGCGCGGCCTGGAGCCGCGACTCGATCTGCCGCTGGACGTGCGCGGGACTGCGTTCCAACTGATCGTGTGGCGCTATCTGCAGAAGTTGCCGTACGGCGAAGTTCGCTCGTACTCGGAAGTGGCCGAAGCGATCGGCAAGCCGAGCGCCGCGCGTGCAGTAGCCCGCGCGTGCGCATCGAACAGCGTCGCCCTGGTGATTCCGTGTCATCGCGTCGTTCGCGGCACCGGCGAGCTCGGTGGATATCGCTGGGGCGTGCAGCGCAAGCGTGTGCTGCTGGATACCGAGCGCGCGGCAAGCAAACGATGAGCGTGCATCACCAGCCGCTCGCGGCATTCAACTGGAAGAGTGTTGCGACCGACGTCACGGAGAACGGCGCCGCTGTGCTTCGCAATCTCCTGCCGCCCGCAAGCTGCGAAGCCGTCGCTGACTTGTACGATCACCCGCAAGGCTTCCGCTCACACGTGCACATGGCGCGGCACAACTTCGGCAAAGGCGAATATCGCTACTTCGCGTATCCGCTGCCGCAGTGGTTGGGGAAATTGCGCAGCGATCTGTACGCGCGCCTGGCGCCGGTCGCAAATCAGTGGGCGACGGATCTGAGTTACGAGCACGATTATCCGTCGTTGCACAACGAGTACATCGAGCGTTGTCACGCAGCGAAGCAGAGCCGTCCGACGCCGTTACTGCTGCGATATGTGGCAGGCGACTACAACTGCCTGCATCAGGATCTGTACGGCGCGGAGTGGTTTCCGTTGCAGGTGATCGTGCTGCTGAATGCGCCGGAGCAGGATTTCGCGGGCGGCGAACTGTTGATCGTCGAACAGCGGCCGCGCGCGCAATCGAAGGGCAGCGTGATCTCGCTACAGCAAGGCGATGCTGCAGTGATCGCGGTAAATCATCGTCCACGTCGCGGCGCGCGCGGTTATTCCCGCGTCACGCTGCGACATGGTGTGAGCCCGCTGACACGCGGGCGGCGGCATACGCTCGGCATCATCTTTCACGACGCGGCGTAAAGCCGCGTCACTTCTTTACGATCACCGCGCCGTGCTTCATTACGAACACCGGCTGTTCCGTCGCAGCGATGTTCTTGAGCACGTTGCCAGGCACGGCGACTATGTCCGCCATCTTGCCCGCTTCGAGCGTGCCGACATTCGCATCGACGCCTAGCAGCTTCGACGCTTCGCGCGTTCCAGCCAGCAGCGCCGCTTCCGGCGCCATGCCCTGCTCGACCATCAGGGCGAACTCGTGCGCGTTCATGCCGTGCGGAAACACGCCAGCGTCCGTGCCGAACGCGATCGGCACGCCGAGCTTGATCGCCATCTTCAGCATCGACCCGTGCGCGGCCGCCGCAGCGCGCGCCTTCTCCTGGATCTTCGGCGGGTAGGTATTCGCTTCTCTGTCGATCCAATACACGGCCATGCGCGTCGGTACGAGATAGACGCCCTTCTGCTTCATCAGTTTCAGCGTCGCTTCGGTCAGGAAGCTGCCATGCTCGATCGAATCGACTCCCGCTTCGACGGCCAGCTTCGCGGCCAGATCGCCGTGCGCATGCGCCGCGACTTTGCGCTTCCACGCGTGCGCCTCCGACATGATCGCCTCGAGCTCTGCGGACGTGAGCTGCGGCACGTCGACCGGATCCGCTTCCGACAGCACGCCGCCGGAGGCGCAGATCTTGATCACGTCCGCGCCCCACTTCATCTGATCGCGCACGGCCGTCCGACATTCATCCGGCCCGTTGCACACGCCTTCGATCGGCCCGACCGGCGCGATGACGTCGGGAGGGAACGGGCTCTGATCGCAGTGACCGCCGGTCGAACCGATGGCATGTCCCGCCGTGATCATGGTCGGCCCGACGATCACGCCCTTGTTGATGGCGTTACGCAGGCCGATGTCCTGCCAATCGCTGGCGCCGACGTTGCGCACGGTCGTGAAGCCCGCTTCCAGCGTGCGCTTCGCGTAAACCGCCGCGGTGTGTGCCTGCTCGACCGGGAACCGCATCATCTGGTCGTAGAAGGCCTTGTAATAGTCCTTCTCGAACTGGCCATCCAGATGCGTGTGTGCATCGATGAATCCCGGCAGCAACGTCGCGTCGCCGAGATCGATCACCGTCGCATTCGCCGGCGCCGCGCCGCCGACCGCTGTGATCTTGTCGCCGTCGACCACGAGCGTGCCGCCCTGCGTGAGCTGGCCCGACTTGCTGTCGAACAGATACGCGGCTTTCAACACGACGGGTGCACCCATCGCGATATGAGCAGCCACTGCGAATGTCGCCGCACATGCGGCAACGATCATCGACTTCAGACGCATGAATCGAATCTCCGGATCGGCCAGGTTGATTGTTCTGGGAGCCGCGCGACGATACGCGCTTAGCCATCGCGCGTCACGTCGGCCAGACGTATACATCGAGCCGCCGCCCGAGTACGTCGATCGGTCCACCTTGCCGACGCAGACCGCAGCGCTCTGCGACGCGCTGTGAGCGCACGTTGTTGCCATCGATCACCGAGATCACGCGGCCGCGTTTGAGCACGTCGCGCTCATATGCAAACACGCACAGCGCCGCTTCCGTCGCGTAGCCGTGGCCCCATTGCGCGGCGTCGAACGTGTAGCCCAGCTCTCGCTCCTGATCTACAGCGAGACCCGCGGGCGCCTGTGACCGACCGAACCACGCGCGAGGAAGCGTGTTCGCGGCGGGATTCGTCTCGATCACCAGGTCGCTCAGCCCACAGCGCCCGAGCAGTACACCGTCGGCCTTGCGTGAAACCGCGAGCTGCCCGAGCTCGAGCTGCTCGTAGCTCGCGATCGTTGCCTGCAACCACGCCTGAGTTTCTTCGGCGCTGCGCGGCCGACCGTGGCCGGTATACCGGACGACATCGGCGACCGAGTGGATGCGTGTGAAGAAGGGCAGATCGCCCGGCTCAATCCTGCGCAGGACGAGCCGGGCCGATTCGATCTGCTCTGTCCCGTGCGCGAGCGTCATGACTCGCATTCTACCGCTGCGTTTGCCGAGAATCGCCGCCGCCACGGCACATCGGTTGCGACTAATGTCATCGCAGCTGCTGACGTCAGGGACGACGACCATGAGGACGATTGCCTTGCGAACCGCCGAAGGCCGGTTCATCGCGCACGAGGTGCGGATTGTTCACTCGTTGGCCGCGCGTTGGTGCGCGCTGTCAGGTGAGCGATCATTGCCGTCGCGTGCCGGGCTGCTGCTTAGTCCCGCGCGCGGGATTCACACGCTGGGCATGCGCTTTGCGATCGATGTGGTGTTTCTCAGCCCACAGATGCGCGTGCTCGGCCTCGTGTCACGCGTTCCGCCCTGGCGTGTGCTGCTCGCGCCGCGCGGCACCGGACGAGTACTCGAGCTGGCGGCCGGACAAATCGCCGCGACCGCGCTGAAGCCGGGCACGTACCTCGTCGTCGAATCGAATCTGTCGGAGGGTCAGCGCGCGCCGATCGCGTTCTCGCTACGGCTACCGCTGCGTCACGAAGATCGCAAGCCCGCGCAGCAGGCGAGGGCATCTTCGAGCCGATCGTTGCCCCAGTAGAGCTCGCTGCCGATCAGGAACGTCGGGGCGCCGAAGATGCCGCGCGCCACTGCTTCTTCGCTACGCGCGCGCAGACGTTCCTTCGTTTCATTCGTGGTCGCGCGCTCCAGCACTGCATCGCTGTCGGGCAGCGCCATCGATTGCAGCACGCCGCGAATGACATCGTTGCTGGTGGTATCCGCGTCGTCATGAAAGTTTGCGAGGTACACGCGCCGCACGAACTCGGCGACGAGCGCCGGCGAGGGTTCCAGCGCCACCGCAATTCGCGTCGCCAACAGACTCGGTCGCGGGAACTTGCTCGGCTTGCGAAACGGCACGCCGTGCTTCGCACACTGCCGCTGCATGTCTATCCACATGTACGCGCCCTTCGCCGGGTAGATGTTGAAGGGCGAATCGTTCCAGCCTTGGCTGTGAAAAATCGGTCCGAGCAGAAACGGTCGCCAGACGACGCTGACGCCCGCATTGCGAGCGGCCGCTTCGATCCGCTGTGCGGCAACGTGCGAGTACGTGCTGGCGAATTCGAACCAGAATTCCAACGAAGGCGCGCTCATGTGCTAAATAATACGACCATGAGCGCTGCAGAAAACAAGCGATTGATGCAGGAGATCTTCGCGCGCGTCGCGGTCGGCGACGGCTCGCTGTTCGTCGAGCATCTCGCGGACGACGTGGTCATGCGCGTCAGCGGCCAGAATTCGTGGTCGCACACGTTCACGGGCAAGCAATCAGTGCTGCGCGACCTGTTCGGCGTGGTGCGGGAGCGCACGAGCGGTGTGAGAAAGACGATCCCGCTGCGATTCGTTGCCGACGACGACGTAGTCGTGATCGAAGCGCGCGGCGAAATGACGTCGAGGACCGGCGTGCCCTACAACAACGAGTATTGCCTCATCTATCGGCTGCGCGACGGCAAGATCGTCGAGATCACCGAGTACAACGACTCGGTGTTGTGCGAGCGCGTGCTCGGCCCGTTCAGTGCGTCTGAATGAACTCGATCAGCCAGCCGTCCGGATCGCGCACCATCGCATAGGTCAGCTTCAGGTTCGCAACTTCGGTCGGCTGACGCACGATCGTGACGCCAGCCTTGGTCAGCCGCTCGACGATCGCCTTGATATCGGACACGTGAATGATCGTGCGGCTGAAGCCGTCGCCGATCTGGTATGGCGTCGTGCGGTCGGCCTTGTGCATCAGCAGGATGCCGGGAGAGGTCGGCTCCTTGTTGAAGCCGAGCACGATCTCGGTCACGCCCGGGCTCGGCGTAATTCGCTGACGCTCCACCATGCCGAGGAGCCCGACGTAGAAATCCAGCGCGCGCTTTTGATCGAGCACGTAGTAGCTGGTGTACGCCAGTTCCGCTTGCACTGCCGGTGCGGTGTCCGCCGTCGGCGCTTGCGGCGCGTCCGCGCGTGCAGCCTGCAGAGTCACGAGTCCGCACGCTGCGACCAGCGCAGCGAAGAGTCGAAGCGTCATTGTCAAAGTCCCCCGCCGCGAGTTGCGGACTGCAGAGTGGTACTTGGATCCCGGAGAAATCCCGGCGTTCCCCCGGGATTGCGCGCGTCAGTCGACCGTAGTCTATAGCGATGAAACGTTTAATGGCATTCACCGCCGCCGCGCTTTGCTGTGCGTTGTGGTTCGCGGCACCGGCGGGCAGCGAACCTTCGAAGGCCCAACCAATGAAGAGACAAGTCATCAAGATTCCCGACGCCCCGAGCTCGCCGCTGTACAGCCAGGCGATCAAGGTGGGTCCGACGATCTACGTCACCGGTGTGCCCGGCATCGATCCGAAGACGAACAAGGTCGCCGGTCCGACGATCCAGGATCAGACGCGGCAGGCGTTGGTGAACTGCGAGAACATCCTGCGCGCCGCGGGCGCCAAGCTGACCGATGTCGCCGAAGTGCAGGTGTTACTGGCGCGGCCGGAAGATTTCGCGGGCTTGAACGAGGCCTATGCGCAGTTCTTTCCGAAAGATCCGCCAGTGCGCTCCGTCGCGCGGCTGGGTCCGGACCTTGGTTCGATTCTCGTCTCGATCAAACTGATCGCAGTCGTTCCGGAATAGCGCGCGCTCAGTGCTGCCAGCGCACGCTGAGCAGCCAGTTCTGGTCGATGCCTTTGTGGACGATGGGCTCGATCAGGGCCTGGGTCAGCGCCGTGCCCACATCGACGCTCAGGTGCGCCGGTCGATAGGTGATATCGAAGCCGAGCGTCAGCGACGGGTCGCCGAAGTGCTTGCCGTGGCCGGCGTCGGCCTGGTCGCCGTGGATGTCGAACTCATCCGTAACGATGTGCCCGACGAAGCCGCGACGCGGCAGCGGCCATGCGAGCAGCGCGTGCGGCGAGAACGTCCAGTCGCCGCGCTCGCGCACGACCTCCAAACCGGCGAACGGCGTGAAGTGGCGATAGTCGTTGTCGAAGTCGAGCTGCCCGCGCGTGCCCGCGTCCGGGCCTTCGAGGACCGTGAAGTTCCAGCGGTAATCGCGCAGGTTGACGTCCTCGTAGAGCAAGCCGCCGACCCAGCGACGCGCGCCGAGCCAGCCTTGGTCCGAGGACAAGGAGAACGCGAGTCCTGCGCCGTAGTGATTAACGCTGCCGTCGAGCCCTTCGAAACTCGACGCGACGGGACGTGCAAGCGGTGTCGACGGCGCAAACAAGGTCTGCAAGTCGCGCTGGTCGCTGCCTGACAAATGCAGATCATCCGCAAAGCCCAATGCAGTGACGGTCCAGCGCGAAGACAGCGCGCGCGATGCGGCGAACGACAGCATCGGCCCGCCGACTTCGAGACCCCCGGCGGTTGCCCGACTGAACGAGCCTTGCGCGGCAAACGTCCAGCCGTCATCCGGCCGCGAGGTCGCCGACGCGGTCCACAAGGGCAACGTCGCGTAGCGGTTGTCCATCGAGACTTCCGGCAGATGCTCGGCGACGTATTCGATGTCTTCTTTTTTAGCGGCGGCCTGGGAACAGTAGGCCAGCGCGCACAGGAGGAGCGTTCGTTTTCTCACCCGCGTAGGACGTCAGCGGCTCCGCCGATCAATCGCCGATCTACTCCCACATCGCGCGCAACGCCGCTGCAGCATCGACTCGTACGTTCGCCTTCGTGTCCAAAGCACGCAGCGCCGACTCGCGAGCAGCGGGCCAGGCCTTCTGCTCGAACTGCGCCATCAGCTGATCGGTCATGAAACGACTGCGCGCGCCGTAAACATGTGCGTCGCCCGTGCGGCTCTGCTGCGTGATGTAGTACTTGAGCGGCGCGATCAAATGCAGGTCGCGCTTCGCGCGCGTCATCGCGACGTACAACAGCCTGCGCTCTTCTTCGATGAGATCGGGCCGGCCTGCGGCATGCTCGTTCGGGAAATTGCCGTCGGAGACGTTGAGCACGTACACCGAATCCCACTCCTGTCCTTTCGCCGAATGCACGGTGGAAAGAATCAAATAGTCCTCGTCGAGCAGCGGGTCGCCCGCGAGATCGCCGCTGACGTTCGGCGGATCGAGCGTCAGCTCGGTGACGAACTGCTCGCGCGTCGCGTATTGACCGGACAGGCGCTCCAGTTGCTCGATGTCGCCCGAACGGACTTTGGCGGCGTCGTAGATGCGTTCGAGTTGCGGCTCGTACCACTTGCGCAAGCGACCTAGCTGCCCGGGCCATTCGCGCGCGTTCATCAGATCCGCCATCAGCTCGGTAAGCGTCGACCACTCCGCTTCTGCCGCCGCCGGCATGCGGTACTCCGCGAGAATCGGCCACGCATAGCCGCTGGCTTCGAAAACCTTCAGACAGCGATCGGCCGTCGCCGGCCCGACGCCGGGCAACAGTTGCAGCACGCGGAAAGCGGCGATGCGATTGCGCGGGTTGTCCGCCCAACGCAGCAGTGCAAGGACGTCCTTGACGTGAGCGGCTTCCAGAAACTTCAGGCCGCCGTATTTGACGTACGGAATGTTACGCCGGAGCAGTTCCAGCTCGAGCATGTCCGTGTGATGCGCGCTGCGCGCGAGCACCGCTTGACGTCGCAGCAGCGTTCCCTGCTCGCGCGCCGCCAGTACATGCTCGACGACATAGAGCGCCTGCGCTTGATCATCCTGAACGGCGACGTATGCGGGTTTGCTGCCAGCCTGTTTCTCCGAGCGCAACTGCTTTTGATACTGCCGCGCGCTCTCGCTCATCAGCGTGTTCGCGGCATCCAGAATCGGCTGCGTCGAACGATAGTTCTGTTCGAGCTTGACCACGCGGGCCGCCGGCGCGAAGCGCTCGGGGAAATCCAGAATGTTGTCGACGGTCGCCGCGCGGAACGAGTAGATCGCCTGCGCATCGTCACCGACGACACACACACCCATGCCGTTCGGCTTCATCGCGTACACGATCTGCGCCTGCAGCGTGTTCGTGTCCTGATACTCGTCGATCAGGACGTGCTCGAAGCGCTCGCCGATCTCGCGTGCGACGCGCTCTTCCTGCACGAGGATGTGCCAGTAGAGCAGCAGATCGTCGTAATCGAGCAGCTGCTGGCTGTGCTTGACCTCGACGTAGCGGCGGAACAGCTGCGTCAGCTCGTCGCCCCAGTCGCTGCACCAGGGAAACACTTCGTCGAGCGTCTGCGCGAGCGGTTGCCGGCTATTGACGCGATGAGAATAGATCGCGAGGCAGGTGTCCTTGCGCGGAAAGCGCTTCTCTTTCTTCGCCAGGCCGAGCTCCTGGCGCAAGAAGTCCAGCAGGTCCGCCGCATCGCCACGGTCGAGGACGGAGAACGACGGCTGGAGCCCGACGACCTGCGCGTACTCGCGCAACAGCCGATTGCCGATTGAGTGATAAGTCCCCGACCAGAGCTGGCGCCCGGCATGCCCGCTCACATTCATATAGGTGTGAGTGATGCGCTCCGCCCGACGCAGCATTTCCTGAGCGGCGCGACGCGTGAAGGTCAGCAGCAGAATCCGCTCCGGCGCCACGCCTTTGAGCAACAGATGCGCAACGCGATGCGCGAGCGTGTTGGTCTTGCCCGTGCCGGCGCCGGCGATGATGAGCAGCGGGGCGGCCGAGAACCCGGCACTGCTCGGCGCGCCGTACGTGGCGGCGTCGTATTGGGCGGGATTCAGGCGCTCGCCGAAGGCTTCGACCGGTGCGAGCTGGACGTGGGCGTTCATAGGGGGCGGTATGATGGCGCATGGCTGTATAAAAGGACAGCCGTACAATGCGGGACCTTTTACGGAGTCGGGCTGAAGCCCGACCTACAGGGCAATAACAATGCGTGGAAGAGATATTTCGGTGTCGTTAGCGATTGCAGGACTCGCGGCAAGTTTGCTCGCCGGCGGCGCCGAGGCGGTGGAGTCGACGGTCAGCGTGATTCGCGCCGGACATCTCATCGACGTGACCAACGGCAAAGTTCTCGGCGGACAGGTCATCGTCGTGCGCGACGGGCGCATCGACGCGGTCGGGTCCGCGGACTCGGTGGCGGTACCCCCTGGCGCCAAGATCATCGACCTCGGCGCGTATACCGTGCTGCCGGGGCTCATCGACACGCACACTCACATCACGAGCGATCCGACGCTGCCGCCGTATGCGGGCTACGGCGTGTCCGTGCCGCGAATGGCGTTGAAGGGCGCGGCGTTCGCGCAAAAGACGTTGCTCGCGGGCGTTACCACGATTCGCGACGTCGGCGCGAGTGGCTACAGCGACGTCGCGGTTCGCGACGCGATCAACGATGGCGACATTCCTGGCCCGCGCATGCTGGTTTCCGGCCCGGCGCTCGGCATCACCGGCGGACACTGCGACAACAACCTGCTCGCGCCCGAATACAACGAAGTCAGCGACGGCGTTGCCGACGGCATCGTCGGCGTGAGGAAGGCGGTCCGGCGCAACGTGAAGTACGGCGTCGACGTCATCAAGTTCTGCGGCACCGGCGGCGTGTTCTCCAAGGGCGACACGCCGGGTGCGCAGCAGTACACGTTCCAGGAGATGCAGGCGCTGATCGACGAAGCGCACATGGCCGGCCGCAAGGTCGCCGTGCACGCGCACGGCGCGGAGGGCATCAAGTCGGCGATTCGTGCCGGCGTAGACACTGTCGAGCACGCGAGCCTGATCGACGACGAAGGCCTGCAGCTCGCGAAGAAGGGCGGCATCTACCTGTCGATGGACATCTACAACAGCGACTACACGCAGACGGAGGGTCCGAAGCGCGGCGAGCTGGAGGAATTCCTGCGCAAGGACCGCGAGATCGCCGAGTCGCAGCGCGAGAACTTTCGCAAGGCAGTGAAGCTCGGCGTGAAGCTGACGATGGGCACCGACGCGGGCATCTATCCGCACGGGGACAACCCGAAGCAGCTCGCGTACATGGTGCGCTATGGCATGACGCCGATGCAGGCAATCCAGGCCGCGACGCTCAACGGCGCCGATGCGCTCGGCTTGAAGACTCAGACCGGCGCGTTAGCGACGGGTCTCGCCGCCGACATCATTGCGGTCAAGCGCGATCCGCTCGAGGACATCCGTGCGCTCGAGCAGGTCGACTTCGTGATGAAAGGCGGGCAGGTCTACAAGCAGCCGTGAATCAGCGCGCGGTGATTTCCGCGCGCGGCTTCTGCTGCAGATACTTGCCGTGCCAGTCGAGGTAGCGCTGCATCCGCTCGCGCAAGTAACTAGGCTTCGTCAGGCCGTGATACTGGTCCGGATAGATCACCAGCTGCGTCTCGACTCCGAGGCTGCGCAGCGCCTGATACATCTGCTCTGAATTCGGCAGCGGCACGTTGAAGTCGGCCGAGCCGCACTGGAACAGCGTCGGCGTCTTGATGCGGTCGGCGTGCAGGAACGGATACGAGTTGTGCAGCCACACGTCGAGGTTCTTCCACGGCGTGCCGAGCTCCTGCTCGTACTCGCGCACGTACATGTCGGTGCCGTAACCCGCCAGCACGTTGGAGATCGAAGCGCCGCTGGTCGCCGACTTGAAGCGCGTGTCTTTCGAGATCACGAAGTTCGTCAGGATGCCGCCGTAGCTCCAGCCGCCGACACCGAGCCGGTCCGGATCGGCGATGCCTTGCTTCACTGCGTAATCGACCGCGCCGAGCACGTCCTCCGTATCCTTGTTGCCCCAGTCTGCATAGATCGCAGTCGCGAACGCTTCGCCGCGGCCCGAGCTGCCGCGTGGATTGGCGCCGAGCACGACATAGCCGTTCGACGCGAAAATCTGCCACGCCATGGTGAACGAGTTCGCGTATTGCGAGACCGGACCGCCGTGGATCCACAGCAGCGTCGGATAGCGGCGACCGGGACGATAGTCCGGCGGCTTGACGACGAAGCCGTTGATGCGCGTGCCGTCCTTGGACTCGTACGAGATCTCTTCGGTCGCGCCGAGCTTCACGCCGGCGAGCCAGTCGTCGTTGTGATGCGTGAGACGCCGGTAACGATGCTCTTCCAGTGCGTACACGGCTTCCGGTGCTTCGACGATGCCATCGAGCACGGCGATGCGGCCCTTGCCGCCGACGTCGAACGAAGTGGTCTCGCGGCGGCCGTCGACGATGCGCTCGATGGCGTTGTCACCGGTTTCGATGCGCGCGAGGTGCTGATTGCGATCGTCTTCGACCAGGAAGTAGATCGCGCGTCCGTTGCTCGCCCACACCGGCGACATGACATTGCGATCGAGACCACGTGTCAGGATGCGCGGCGTGCCGCCGCTCGCGGACACGACGTTGAGGTGATGCGTCGAGTAGTAGATGAGCTTCGGATCGCCGGCGGCGATGAACGCGAGCTCGCGCCCGTCGGGCCGCCAGCTCGCCGGCGCCATCGACGAGGAATCGCCGCTGTCGCCTTCGAATTTCGTCACCAGTCGCGGCGTCGCGCCCGGCTCCGCCGCGATCACGTACAGACCGAACTCGCTGTTGCGATCCGGATCGCCGCTGCGCTTGCTGAAGAAGGCGATCTGCCTGCCGTCGGGCGACCACGACGGCCAGCCCTCGTCGTACTGGCCCGGTGTCAGGTTCTCCGCCTTTCGGCTCGCGACGTCGAATACATATAAGTGTTGCCGCTGGGGGCCGAGGTAGCCGGTCTTGTCTTCCTTGAAGTAGTAGCGATCGATGACGATCGACGGCGGCGTCTTGTCCTCCTCGCCTTTCTTCTTCTTGTGCGGATCCTCGTCGGCGACGATCAGCGCGAGCTTCTTGCCGTCGGGCGACCAGGCGTACTCGGTCACCTCGCCGTTGAATCCCGTCAGCGGACTCGCTTCGCCGCCGGTGCGGTCCAGCAGCCAGACCTGGTCGGGCTCGTCGTCGTCGCCGCGCGCGGTGAGGAATGAAATGTATTTGCCGTCCGGGCTCCAGCGCGGCGTGTGCGCGCTGTGCTCGCCCTGCGTGAGTTGCAGCGTGCGCTGACCATCCCAGCTCGCCATCCAGATGTGCGTGATGCGCTTGTCTTTGACGAGATCCGCCGTGCGCACTGTGTACGCGACCCAATCGCCGTCGGGCGACACCCGCGGATCGTCCAGCTCACGCAGCGCATTGATGTCGTCCGGCGTCAGCGAGCGACGTTCCATTGCAGTCGCGGCCGTTGCACACAACAGCGACGCGAACAAAACGAGTGCCAGTGAACGCATGGTTAGTTGCTCTTCTTCCGGAAGCGCAGCACGAAGCGATCGGTGCTCTTGCCGCGAAACGATTCGTCAAAGAACGGCTTGGTGCGGTCGTCTGCCGGATTACGCAACACGTCGTTGCTCGCCTCCAGCACGAAGCCCGCTTCGGCGAAAATCTTTTTCACGTAGGCCTCGTCGATGCGATGCGGACCTTTGTCGCGATCCTTCGCATCGTCGGCGCCGGTGCCGGCCGGTGCCGAATGGTCGACGACGCCGAACCAGCCGCCCGGCTTGAGCGCCTGGTGTACGTCCTTGAGGACGCCGGGCACGTCCTGCGACAGCCAGAAGAAATCGTGCAGCACCATGAACGCCGTTGCGCCATCGAGCGAGTTCGGTTCGAGGCCCATCTCGTTGAGCGGCTTGTCGAGTCGCACGACGTTTGGCAAACGATTGTTCGCGAGGCGCTCGTCCGTGGCCTTCCTGCCGAAGCGCTCGTAAAAGAAGTCGGGGTTCTGCATGTACACCTTGCCGGTCGGGCCGACCGCGCGAGCGAGCACTTCGGCGGTGTTACCACTCGCGCCGAACAACTCGAGGATCGTCATGCCCGGACGCACGCCGAAGAACTCCAGGATCTCCGCGTAGTGGCGATTGTCGTCGCGCGAGCGATCTTTCGGCGGCCGATCCTGACTGTCGACGGCAGCCTGAATGGCTGGATGAATCGCTGGCGATTCGGCGGCTTGCACCGACGCACACGCCAGCACCGCGCCCAACAGCAGCACACGCATCCAAGCACTCATTGCTCCCCCCTGCCCATCTTGATCCGCCGCCAGAGTGTAGGAGGGAGTCGGCGCAGTCAATCGACCGATGAGCCCGGCGCCGGAACCCACGAATTACACAGCGCGTTCCCGCTCTGAACGAAGCTCTGCTCCGGTCTGAGGTGTGCGATGAAACTGCTGGTGTGGATTGGTATCGCGATGATGGTCGTCTGGGGCGTGCTGTGGTTCGGCATCAAGCTGGCGATGGGCGCGATCCATGTCCTGCTGGTGCTCGGCTTCGTGCTCTTCTGTTGGGGCTTGCTGCAGAGGCATCGTGCCCCCGGCCGCTGACGGTGAAACTCCTGCGACCGTCGTCCAGGCGCGCCGGCACGCGCGCGCCAGCGGCCTGCTCTACGTTTCGGATACAGAGCCTGGCATACGGCGCAAGCGCCGCGGCGCGCACTTCCACTATCTCGGTGCGAATGGCCGGCCCGTGACGGCGCTGCGCACGCTCGATCGCATCCGCCGGCTCGCGATCCCACCTGCGTACACCGACGTGTGGATCTGCCGCGAGCCACGCGGTCATTTGCAGGCGACCGGTCGCGATGCACGTCAACGCAAGCAGTATCGCTATCACACGCAGTGGCGCGAGACGCGCGACAACGGCAAGTTCGCGCGCATGGTCGAATTCGGCGCGCAGCTGCCGCGCTTGCGTCGCCGCTTGAAGCAGGACCTTGCGCTGCAGGGGCTGCCGAAGAACAAAGTTCTTGCCACGATTGTGCGGCTGCTCGACGACACCTTGCTGCGCGTCGGCAACGAAGAGTACGCGCGCACCAACCAGTCTTACGGACTGACGACGCTGCGCGATCGCCACGTGAAGTTCCTGCGCGACGGCCGCGCGTTCTTCTCGTTCAAGGGCAAGAGCGGTCGCGTGCAGGAGCTGGTGCTCGACGATCGGCGGCTGGCGCGAATCATCCGTCACTGCCAGCAGTTGCCCGGTCAACAGCTGTTTCAATATGTCGACGACGACGGCAAGCGCCAGCCTATCGACTCCGGCATGGTCAACGACTACCTGCGCGAGGTGATGGGCGGCAACGGCGCCGGCTTCACGGCCAAGGATTTCCGCACCTGGGGCGCGACGGTTCGCGCGATCGCCTTTCTCGCCTGCCAGGCGACGGGCGAGCGCGTCACCGGGCGTGCGTTCAATCACTGCGTCGCATCGACGGCGAAACACGTCGCCGAGGCGCTCGGCAACACGCCGGCCGTGTGCCGCAAGTCGTACATCAATCCCGTCGTATTCGAAGCCTGGCGCGATAGGGACGTGGAACGACTGGTGCCGCGTGGCCCTCTGTCGCCGTCCCGGCTGGAGAAAGTCGCGCTTACATTGCTGCGCAAGCGAGAGCGGCACTAAGATGCGTGCACCGCAACCGGTGCATGCATGCAGACAGAAAAACGAGCCTCTTCACAAGGGGCGACCTGGGGCTTGGGCGTCCTGTTCGGCGTGGTCGGCGCCTCCATTCAGCAAAGCGTCGGCGGCTTCGTCATTGGCGCCGTGGTCGGGGCGTTGTGCGCGCAGATCCTGTTTCTGCGCACGCGCACCGAGTCGCTCGAGAAGCAGATCCGGGAGCTCGCGCAGCGGCTCGCTGGGCTGAAGGCCGCTCCCGAGGAGCGCGCGGCGCCGACACCGAAGGCCGCGCCTGCAGCCGCCACGGCACCTGCACCGACGCCGCAACCAGCGATGGCGTCGAGCGCGCCGCCTGCGCAAGCGCCAGCTCCGCGACCTGTTGCCGCGATACTCGATCAGCCACTGCCGCCGCTAGCTAAGGCTCCGCCGCACGAGCCTTCTGCGTTCGATAGCGCGATCGACGGCTTCATGGCCTGGTTCAAAGGCGGCAACTGGATCGCGCGCATCGGTATCGCCATTCTGTTTCTCGGCGCGGCGTTCCTCGCGAAATATGCCGCGGACAACAGCATGTTTCCGATCGAGCTGCGCTTCATCCTGCTCGCGATCGGTGCTTTCGCGCTGCTCATAGTCGGCTGGTTCTTGCGCGATAGTCGCGCGCTCTACGCGCAGCTCTTGCAAGGCGGCGGCATCGCCGGCCTGTATCTCACAGTGTTCGCGGCGACGCGCGTGTTTCATCTCCTGCCGACGACGCTCGCATTCGGATTGCTGGCAGTCATTGCGCTCGCGGCCGCCGTGCTCGCGGTGGCGCAAGACGCGCTGTCGCTCGCTGTCATCGGCACGGCAGGCGGCTTCCTTGCTCCGATCCTGGTTTCGACCGGCAGCGGCAACTACGTCGCGCTGTTCACGTACTACGCGCTGCTGAATCTCGGCGTGTTCGCAATCGCGTGGTTCAAGACGTGGCGCGTACTCAACGTGCTCGGGTTCGTGTTCACGTTCACGATCACCGGCCTGTGGCGCGCGAATTCGTACAGCCAAGCCGATCTGTGGACCGCTGACGCCTTCCTGATCCTGTTCTTCCTGATGTACGTCGCGGTCTCGATCCTCAACTGCGTGCGGCAGCCGCCGAATCTGAAGGGCTACGTTTCCGGCTCGCTGGTCTTCGGTCTGCCGGTCGTCGCGTTCACGATTCACGCGACGATGATCTCGCGCATCGAGTACGGGCTGGCGTGGAGCGCGTTCTCGCTCGGCGCCTTTTATCTGCTGCTGGGCTGGACGCTGTTCCTCACGCGTCGCGAAACCTTCCGTCTGCTCGTCGAAGCTTTCGCTGCGCTCGGCGTGATCTTCGCGAGCCTCGCGATCCCGCTCGCATTCGACACGCGCACGACTGCTGCAATGTGGGCCGTCGAAGGCGCCGGACTGCTCTGGCTCGGCGTGCGGCAGGAACGGAAGCTGCCGCGCTTGTTCGGCACGCTGCTGCAGGCGGGTGCCGGCGTCGGCTACCTGATCGGTCTGGACTCGATGCGAACGACTCAGCCGATCCTCAACACTGCCTACCTCGGTTCCGCGATGCTGGCTGTGTCCGGTGTGTTCGGCGGCTACTGGCTGTTCCGCAACGAAGCGCGGCGCGCGACGTACGAGACCGGCCTGGCTGTCGGGTTCACGTTCTGGGGAATCATGTGGTGGTTCATCGGCGGCGCGAACGAAATCTTTCGCTACTTCCCCGACGTCGTGCTCGGTTCGCTGCTGGTCTACACGAGTGTCACTGCGGCGATCCTGACCTGGCTGGGCATCGGCAAGCAGTGGCCGCTGCCGCGCTGGATCGCGTTGTTCCTGCCGGCAGTGGCCGCGGTGTATGCGTTCGTGCATGCACAGACACTCGATCATCCGTTCGCACAATGGGGCTGGCTCGGCTGGTTCGCGATCTTCATCACGCACTTCACGCTGCTGCGAATCGCCGAGCCGCAGCGTCACACGGCGCTCGAATGGCTGCAGGGCGGCGCATGTTGGGCGCTCGGGTTGCTGTTCGCCTGGGAGCTGAACTGGCAAGTCGCGGAACGCACCACCGGCGTGTGGGCGAGCCTCGCGTGGGGAGTCGTCCCTGCGGTGATGGTCGCGTGGCTCGGTCGGCGCGAGTTGCGACCTGCATGGCCGGTTGGTCAACACGCGATCGCTTATCGACTCTACGGCGCGACGCCGCTCGCGGTCGCGCTGTGTATCTGGATCGTCGTGATCAACTCGAGCAGCACGGGTGATCCTGCATGGCTGCCGTACATCCCGCTGCTCAATCCGCTCGACGTGTCTGTCGCGCTTGCGATCGCGGCACTTGCGATGTGGTGGAGCGCGCTGGAGCCCGCGCAGCGCGTTTCCTTGTGGCAGTTCGATTTCCGCGTGCTGATTGCAGTCGCGGCAGGCATCGTGTTCCTGTGGCTCAACGCCGCGTTGATCCGCACGCTGCATCACATCTGGGGCGCACCGATTACCCTTGATGGCATCGTGCACTCGACCTTCGTGCAATCGGCGCTGTCGATTTTCTGGGGTGTGCTCGGCTTCGCAGCGATGATGGCGGCGGCGAAGCAAAGATGGCGCTATGTGTGGATGGTCGGCGTGGGTCTCATGGGCGTGGTCGTCGTGAAGCTGTTCCTGGTGGACCTGTCGAGCATCGGCACGGTCGCGCGGATCGCCTCGTTCCTGTCGGTCGGCCTGCTGTTGCTCATCACCGGTTATTTCGCTCCCCTTCCCCCGAAGCGAGACGCGTTGCAATGACAAGGAATCTGACTGCAACCCTGCGTCCTGCAACATGTCTCTTGCTCTGGGCGAGCTCGGCGTTCGGCGCCGCGCCGACGATGCAGGACTACGCGCAGGGAATCGAAATCAACGCGCCCGAGGGGTTGCCGCTGGTCGAAACGCTGCTGCCGGACGCCGTGTATCAAGGCGCGGCGAATGCAGATCTCTCTGACGTGCGCGTGTTCAACGCCGACGGGCTGCCCGTTCCGCACGCATTCTGCGCGGCGCCTGCGACGACGGAAGCAACGATCACGCAGGAAGAGTTGCCGGTCTTCGAGCTGCGCGAGGCGCCGACGAACGCGGGCGACAGTACGCACGTCGAGGTACAGACCGCAGGCGGCAGTCGCATCAACCTGGTCCAGGTCGGCTCCGGCGAGCCTGTGGTTGCCAACGGCCGCATTCACATCATCGATGCCCACACCAGCGAAAACCCGGTGCGCGCGATCCAGTTCGATTGGGCGAGTCCGGACGGTGCGTCGCAGGCGCAGGTGAGCATCGAGGCCAGCGACGATCTGGATCGATGGCGCGTCCTCGTTCCGGCGACCACGCTGTTGCTCGCAACTCGCGGCAACGAGCAGCTGCGTCGCGAACGCATCGAGCTGCCCCAGCAACCGTACGACTATCTGCGCGTGCAGCGAACCGACGGCGGTCCGCCGCTTGGGATCAATCGAGTGGTCGCCGAGCGTGTCGGTAAGGTGGCGGAGATCGAGCCCACGTGGTTCATGGCGACGACCCTCGTGACCGACGACATTCAGGTGTTGTTCTTCGATAGCGCGCGACGTGCACCGGTGAGTTACGCGCGCCTGCGTCTGCCGCAGGAGAACAGTTCGGTGCGCGTGACTTTGCACAGTCGCAACGACGGCAAGGCGCCGTGGACCGAGCGTTGGAGCGGCGAGGTGTATCGCATCGTGACCGACAAGGAGCGACGCGAAAGCGCGCCGGCCCATTTCGCTGCGACCACCGATCGTTACTGGCGCCTGCGGATCGCCAACGATCCGCAGCTGTATCGCGCGACCTTGCTGGATCTCGGCTACCGGCCGGCGCGACTGCGCTTCCTGGCGCAGGGCAGAAGCCCATTCACGCTCGCGTTCGGCAGTCGACGGGCGGAGAGCTCACCGGCCGGCGCTTGCGACGCGTTGCTCGCCGATGTGGGGGTGAAGGAGCGGGCGAAGCTGGTAAGCGAGGGGATTGTGGGGACGCAGCGGTCGTTGGGAGGCGAGGACGCGCTGAAGCCACTGCCGAAGCAGACGCCGGCGCGGCTGGTGGTGCTGTGGACGGTGTTGGTGGTGGGCGTCGGGGTGCTCGTGGCGATGGCGTTGGTGCTGCTTAAGAGGGTGCGGGGACCGGGATCGGGCTAAAGCCCGACCTACAGCGTTACAACAGCCCTTCGTGGTTGGGCTGTAGGTCGGGCTTTAGCCCGACTTCTTGCCGTCCCAGGCAGACCAAACCACAATACGCGCCCCCTGAACCGGGCGGATCCCATGCGTTTTCCCGACGAATTCGACGTCATCGTAGTAGGCGGCGGTCATGCCGGCACCGAGGCTGCTCTAGCCGCGGCGCGCCTGGGCGTGCGTACGCTGCTGCTGACGCAGAGCATCGAGACGCTCGGGCAGATGAGCTGCAACCCGGCGATCGGCGGGATCGGCAAGGGGCACTTGGTCAAGGAGATCGATGCCCTCGGCGGTGCGATGGCGCAGGCGGCCGATCGCGCCGGCATCCAGTTCCGTACTCTCAATGCCAGCAAAGGTCCGGCAGTACGCGCGACGCGTGCGCAGGCAGATCGCGTTCTGTACAAGCAGGCGATCCGTTCGACGCTGGAGAACCAGCCGAACCTCACGCTGTTCCAGCAGGAAGTCGCCGACCTGATCGTCGAAGGCGAGCAGGTGCGTGGCGTCGTCACGCAGACGGGTATCGAGTTCCGCGCGCGCGCAGTGGTGCTGACCGTCGGCACGTTCCTCGGCGGCAAGATCCATGTCGGTCTCACGAACTACCAGGGCGGTCGCGCCGGCGATCCGCCTTCGAATCGCCTGGCCGAGCGGCTGCGCGCTCTGCCCTTCCGCGTCGGCCGGCTCAAGACCGGCACGCCGCCGCGCATCGACGGTCGCACGATCGACTACACCGGACTCGCCGAGCAGCCGGGCGACGAGCCCGTGCCGGTGTTTTCGTACCTCGGCCGGCGCAGCGATCATCCGCGGCAGATTTCCTGTCACATCACTGCGACCAACGAGCGCACTCACGAAATCATTCGCGCCGGCTGCGATCGCTCGCCGATGTTCACCGGCGTGATCGAAGGCGTCGGTCCGCGTTACTGCCCGTCGGTCGAGGACAAAGTCCATCGCTTCGCGGACAAGACCTCGCATCAGATTTTCATCGAGCCGGAAGGGCTGACGACGCACGAGGTCTATCCGAACGGCATTTCGACGAGCCTGCCCTTCGACGTGCAGCTCGAGCTCGTGCGTTCGATCGCGGGCTTCGAGCGCGCGCACGTCACGCGGCCGGGCTACGCGATCGAGTACGACTATTTCGATCCGCGCGACCTGCAGTACAGCCTGGAGACGAAGTTCATCGCCGGACTGTTCTTCGCGGGTCAGATCAACGGTACGACCGGGTACGAAGAGGCCGCGGCGCAAGGCATCCTCGCCGGCATCAATGCGGCGCTGCGCGTGCAAGATCGCGCAGCATGGTGGCCGCGACGCGATGAGGCTTACATCGGCGTGCTCGTCGACGATCTGATAACTCGCGGCACGAGCGAGCCGTATCGCATGTTCACCAGCCGAGCGGAATATCGCTTGCTGCTGCGCGAAGACAACGCGGACCTGCGACTGACGCCGCGCGGCCGCGAACTCGGGCTCGTCAGTGATGAGCGCTGGGAGCTGTTCGCCGCGAAGCGCGATCGCACGACAGCCGAAGTCGAACGGCTGGAACGCGCCGTGGTTCATCCGGCCGATCTGCCGACGCTGACACGCGAAGCGCACGCTTTCGATTTGCTGCGACGGCCGGAAGTTTCCTACTCGACGCTCACCGCGCTCGCCCCGGTGGGCCAGCCGGAGTGGATGCGTGCGGCGGATGCGGACGAGCGGCTGATCGAGCAAGTCGCACTGCAGGTCGATGTGCTCGCGAAGTACACCGGCTACATCGATCGCCAGCAGGTCGAAATCGAACGGCAGCGCCGGCACGAAGAGCTGCGCCTGCCTGACGACCTCGACTACGCGCAGGTGCGCGGACTGTCGACCGAAGTGCGGCAGCGTTTGCGCGAAGTGCGTCCCGCCACGCTAGGTCAGGCGGGACGAGTGCCAGGCGTGACACCGGCGGCAATTTCGCTGCTACTCGTTCACCTCAAGCGCCATTCCGGTATTCGCTCACAACTCGCTGGGTAGTACGGGTTACGTCAAACCGTCAACCGCATAAGTTGTGTGACCTCCCTCATCGTTTCCCGCAAGCCGCTGCTGCTACGCTGCGCGTCGCTTCCACTTCGTTTTTTCCCTGAGCGCCCATGACCTGGTTCGTGATCTTCGCCGTGACTGTGTTTGCCGTGTACTTCTGGCGGCAGCTGCGTGCGCACGCGCGTGAAAAGAACAGCCCGCTCGCCAGCCACCGCTCCGGCCACAGCCACATCGGTCAGGTCGTCGTGCTCGAGCAGGGTCTTCAGGGCGGCACCGGGCGCATCCGCCTGGGCAACCGCGAGTGGTCGATCCGCGGCCCGAACCTGCCGGCCGGCGCCAAGGCGCGCGTGACCGGCGTCGACGGCACGATCCTCCTCGTCGACCGCGTCGCCGCCTGAGTCAGGCTAAAGCCTGACCCACAAAAACACTTGGCGTCTGCTGTGGGTCAGGCTTCAGCCTGACTAAACAACTTTTCAGTTGACTGCGCGCCCCGCTGATCCAATGCTGCGCGCCTATGTCCGACTTCTATAGCTTCCGCGTCAAAGGCATCGACGGAGTACAGGATCTGCTCGCGCCGCTGCGCGGCAGCGTTGCTCTCGTCGTGAACGTCGCGAGTCAGTGCGGCTACACGCCGCAGTACGCCGGGCTGGAGCGGATGTATCGCGAGCTGAAAGGCCAGCGCTTCACGATCATCGGCTTTCCGTGCAACCAGTTCGGCCAGCAGGAGCCGGGCGCCGAAGCGGACATCATGCGGTTCTGCACGATCAACTATAACGTCACGTTTCCGCTGAGCGCGAAGATCGAAGTGAACGGCGCGAACCGTCATCCGCTGTACGCGTGGCTGACCGCGCCGGAGAATGGCTTCGCCGGCGACCTGCAGTGGAACTTCGAAAAATTTCTGATCGACCGCCAGGGCAAGCTGATCGGCCGCTATCCGTCCGGGACGAAACCGGAAGACAACGGGTTGCTGCAGGAGATTGCGACGGCGCTATAGGAGTCGGGCTGTAGGTCGGGCTTTAGCCCGACAATCTTGCTCTCACTCGCAGCCGTTCTCTTTCATCGCGCGGGCGCCGTGCTCGGCCCACAGCGCGTCGAACTTCTTCTTCGTCTCTTCCAACTCGTCGTTATCGAGCACGCGCGTGAGCTGGCCGATCGTCTGGGCCACGGCCAGCGACGTCGGCACGTACTGGTCGCCCATGCAGCCGCTCTCGTTCAGTTTGTCGCCGAACAATTGCCACGCCAGCAGCTCCGGTCGCGGAATGCGAGCGCCCCACGGCATGCGCACCATCGACGGGAAGGCCGTCGGCTCGCCGTCGCGCGCGGCGTCGATGCCGAAGGCGCGCGCAGTGAGCGCGTCGGCGGGATGGCCGTCGCAGCCGACTGCCATGCAATTCGCGAGATCCAGCTTCGCGCGCGGGATCTCGCGACCCGCAATCTTCAGCAGCTCGCGGATCTGACTGACGTTCTCGGTTGTCTGGCCGCGCTGCACGGCGATCAGCAGATTCGTGGCCACTTTGTAGACAGCCGGCGGGTAGTTCTTCTTGACCGCGCTCTGCAGCATCTCCTCACGCTTCGCGGGATCGCGCAGGAACTGTGCTAGCTCGGTCGCGCTCGCCGGATCGCCCGCAGCAGCCGCTGCACGCAGACGTTGTTCGATCCCGGTGTAATCGAAGCGCGCCTTGCCGCAGTTCGCCCGCGCCCGCTGCATGTAATCCACTTCGGCGTAGATCACGCCGGCGATGCGCGCGGCTCGCGGATCGGGCAGCCCCTGCACCAGTTTTGCGATCGCTGCTTTCGGATCCCCGGTGCGCTGTTGGCCGACAGCGGCACACCAGTGTTGAACGTTCACGAGTGCGATGTTCGCCTCGTTGTCGCCCTGGGCGGCGCTGCCGCTCAGTGCTGCGACCGCCTTGTCGGCGTCGCCGTTGCCGAGGTCCGTAATCACCTGGCGCGGAATTTTCAGCCCGCGCAAGCCGCGATAGGCCGTGACGCGCTGGACCTTCTGGTAGAACTCGCGCTCGTCGGTTGGAGTGACCGTCAACTCCGGCGGCGGCGCTTCCTGCTTCTGTTCGGGGGCGGGGGCGGGCTTGGGAGTTTCGATCGCATGCGCCAGGCCCGCCGTCAGCCCTAAGATTGCCAGCGCAGCGGCACGTGCGAGCGGTGACGCATTCATTGGGGTATCAGATCGTACTGAACGTTGACAGTTGCATTGAACGTCATCTCGCCGCTCTGATACGGCGCGCCACCGGCAGCTTTGGCTTCCATCGCCATCGCGCGAACCATCGGCTGCGGCGCCTGAGTGAACTCGGTGTTCGCATTGATCGTGCGCGCGTTGCCGAGCCTCGCGCCCGCCGCCTTGGCGATCACTTCCGCGTTCTGGCGCGCATCGACCACGGCCTTGGCGAGTGCCTCGCGAGTCAGGTCCTGGCGCTTGCTCGAATCCAGGCGCGGATCGCCCATCTGGTTCACGCCGAGATCGGTCGACTTCTCCAGCAGCTGGCCGAGCTTCTCGAGATCGTGCAGCTCGACTTCGACCTGCCGCGCAACGTAGTAGCCGATGAGCGTCCGTTCGTTGGCGTTGTTCGCACCCCAGTTGTACTCGGGCTGCACGTTGATGCGCGTCGAGCGCACCTGCTTCGGATCGATCTTGAGATCGCGCGTCAGCTTCAGCACCGCATCGACGGTTTTTGCGACGGCCGCGCGCGCGTCTTCCAGTTTCGGCTTGCGGGACTCGACGCCGAGCGTCACGGTCGCGCGATCCGGCTCGGCGCGTACTTCGCCCTGGCCGCTGACACCGATGGTCCGCGGATGGTCGTCTTGGTCGGCGTGCGCCGCCGTGCAGGCGAGCAGGAGGGCGCAAGCAAGCGTGGCGATCTTCATACGATTCCTCTAAGCAAGAAGCCTGGCGAGCAGTTCCCGCAGTTCCGGGCGATCGCGTCGCAGCTGCTCGCCCTGGCCGGTCACGATGGCTTGCAGATCTGCAGTGGCGCGGTCGAAGTCGTCGTTGACCACGATATAGTCGAACTCGCTCCAGTGCGACAAGTCGGCGAGCGAATCGCGCAACCGACGCGCGATGACTTCGTCGCTGTCCGTGCCGCGGCCGCGCAGCCGCTGCTCCAGCGCCTCGCGCGAAGGCGGCAGCACGAAGATGCTGCGGCATTCCGGCAGCGCGCGACGGATCTGCTGTGCCCCCTGCCAGTCGATCTCCAGCAGCACGTCCTGACTTTCATCGAGCAGTTGCTCGACCTGCTGGCGCGACGTGCCGTAGTAGTTGTCGAACACGCGCGCGTGCTCGAGAAAGTCGCCGGCTGCGACCATGCGCTCGAATTCGGCCTTGTCGACGAAGAAATAATCGTGGCTGTGCCGCTCGTTCGGTCGCTGCTTGCGCGTCGTGTACGAAATCGAAAAGCGCAGCGTCGGCCGCAGCTGCATCAGCGCGCGCACCA
>Ga0070664_100000494_pt1 | contig 29790 bp, 26 predicted proteins | sample KBSC73metaG_FD_65863 | JGI IMG/M metagenome (GOLD analysis project Ga0070664, IMG submission 65863) | Corn rhizosphere microbial communities from Kellogg Biological Station, Michigan, USA - KBS C7-3 metaG | ecosystem: Host-associated > Plants > Roots > Rhizosphere > Soil ... | reverse complement strand
CGCGGAAGGTGTCTGACACCTTCATGTCAAGTCGACACGACATGAAGGTGTCAGACACCTTCGCCGGGCACCTCTAGCCGCGGAGACCGGGGATCTCCCCGGAGACCTCGCCCAGCGAGCTTCCCGAATAGCCCGCGGCGCGCATCGCGGTGATCAGCACCTGCGCTGGATGCATCCCCGTCGCCTGGAGATGCAGGCCCGTCTTCAGCCCGCCGACCTTGCCCGCCACCAGGCAGGCCATGTTCTCCGTGCTGTGGGAGCTCCAGGTCTTCCCGCTGCCGGGGTCGAACCCGTGTCCGCCCTCGAGCAGGAAAACCATCGCGGTGTTGTCCATCATCGTGCCGCCCGGCTCGGGCGTGGAGGCGAACTTCGAGATCAGCGAGGCAAAGTGCTTCACGTGCCAGGCCTGTCCCTTGGCCATCTGCTTCGTGGTCTCCCGCCCCGCGCCGAAATGCCCGACCTCGTGGAGGTCACACCCCTGAGCGGTGAGGGCGTACATGTTCATGTGCGACTGGAACATCGTCAGCTGAAGCGAGGCGACCCGGGTGAGGTCACAGATCATCGCCATGTGGATGAGCCCGATGAAGCTCTTCGCCCGGTCATCCTCGTTGCTGTACCCGAGGTTCTGGTCGTAGGTGGTGTTCCCGCCCGCGTCCAGGCCCTGGTTCCCGCCCAGCGCTGGATCCGGCCCGGGGTCGGCCGGCTTCACGCAGGTGCTGGTCTGCGGTGGCGGCGTGGCAGCGACCCGGATCTCCAGATCACGGATCTCGTCGAAGTGCCGCTGCAGCCGCTGCTGATCGGCCCGGCCGAGCTGCGGAATCAGGCGCTCGGTGCGACGGTGCACCAGGTCCAGCACGCTGCGGCGCGTCCGGAGCTGGTAGTCCATCGCCGCGGCGGTCGCCGGATCCACCCCGGGAGGAACGAAGTTCCCGAACAGCTGGGTGAAGGCCTGGCGGGGGCTCACCTCCGCCGGGATCGGCACCACGTTCCCCGAGCTGTCGGTCTTGTAGGAGATGAGGTCTCGACCGTACGGCGCCGAGACCGAGAGGTACCAGGCCGCCTGGACACGGTAGACCAGCGACTTGAAGGTCGTGCTGCCCGCGATCTGCGCGGCCATCAGCTGGTCGGAGGTGGGTCCGTAGACGCGCCCGCTGGAGGACGGCGACCGGACCCCGCTCAGCAGCGGGCTGGCCGAGCTCACATGGAAGTCGTCGGCGCGCCCGCCGGCGGGAGGAGTGCCAGCGTTCTCGGCAGCGGTGGGGATGCGCATCCCGGACACCACCGTCACCCAGGGCTGCACACCAGCCGCCCCCAGCGGGGCGAGCGCGGTCTTTAGATCATAGCCGGCGCCGACCGTGGCGGGCACGAACTCGCTGAGCAGCGGGTCGTCGTCGCCTCCGAGCGACTGGCCGTCGAAGATCACCAGGTATCGCTTGGGAGCCGCCGTCTGGGCCCGGGCCGGTGCGCCGTCGAGCATGCACTCCAGCAGCGGAAGACCGACCATCACCCCGCCCGCGCCTCGGAGCAGGGTCCGTCTGGAGAGCCTGAGCGCCTTCTTCACGGGCACGGGTGCTATTCCTCCCGCCGGTACGCGAAGCGGTCGTCCGAAACCACGTCGAGCAGCAGCTGGTCGAACCGCCGCTGACCGTCGTGGAACGACCGGGTGAGCTTGCCGATGAGCTCGGCATCGTCCGGGGTCTCGTTGCGTCCCAGGGCGAACCGGAAGAGCTGGGTGGTGATGCAGGTCTCGAAGGACGGCGACTGCACGAGCAGATCGGCGAGCTGCCCGGGGCCGTTGAAGTTCCCCACCCCGTCCAGCGTGCCGTCACCGCTGATGAGACAGGTGGGCTCGTTCACGTCATGGGTTCGGAAGGCGCCCGCGGTGTCGTACGCCTCGAGGCCGAAGCCCACCGGATCCAGCCGGCGATGACAGGTGTTGCAGTTCCCGTTCGCCGAGTGCGCCTGGTAGCGATCCACCTTGCAGTTGCTGGTGGGCGAGGTGGGCTTCTGGTCCACGTCCACGTTGGGTGGCGGCGGCGCGATGGTCTCGCAGAGCAGGCGGCTCCTGATGAAGATGCCGCGCTGGGTGGGACTGGTGTCGCCGAACTTCGCGCCCGCCGAGAGCACCGAGCCGTGCGAGAGGATGCCCTTGCGCCCGGTGCCGGCATACGACACCCAGGCGTAGCCGCTCGCCGGCGCCGTCGCCGGCAGGCCGTAGTTGGTCACCAGCGTTGCGTTGACCCAGCTCTGGTTCGCGGTGAAGAGCTGGAAGTAGTCGGCCCGGTCCTCGAACACGACCTTCTTGATCAGCGCTCCGGTCTCGGCGCGGAGCGCCTGGGTCAAGGCGACCGGGTGCGGCAGCTGGTGGAAGCCGAGCCAGAGCGCGTGGAACCGGTCCACCCGCTCCTGCGCCCGCGGATCGCCGAGGAGGCGGACCGCGGCGGCACGGATCTGATCCCGGCTCGCGAGCTGCCCGGCAGCGGCCGAGTCGAGCAGCCAGTCCGGGGGCGTGCTCCCCCAGAGGTAGTAGCTGAGCCGTGTCGCGATCTCGAATGGGGAGAGCCGGTAGGTCCCCGCCTGCCCGGCGGCCGGGGTTCCCCGCTCGACGCGGTAGAGGAACTCGGGGTCCTGGAGCATCGCCTGGACCACCAGCGCCACCGCCACGTTGAAGTCGCCCTTCTCCACCGCGTACGTCTGGAGCGTGGCGTACTCCGCGACCTCTGCATCGGTGAGGGGGCGCCGCAGCGCGCGCCGCCCGAAGCTGGCGACGAAGCTCTTCAGGCACGCCGAGTCACCCGGTCCGGTCGGGGAACAGGGCACGAGCGAGCGGAGCCGGCTGGGGTCGGCGAGCAGTCGCTCGGCCACGTGGATCGCCAGCTGCTCGGTGGCGTCCACCAGGGACTGCGAGGCGAGCTGGGTGAGGTAATTGTTGTCGAACGGGTCGTGCGCGTCCTCGGGCAGCAGCGCGAAGCCCTCGCCCGCGGTGTCGCCCACCAGGTCCCGGACCGAGTTGTCGTACTCGTCGCGCGACAGCCGGTGCGCGCCGGTGGGGCCCATCCTCAGCGAGTCCGCCGAGGGCGTTCCTCCGCCGGGGCCCTCGCGGCCGACGATCTTCCCCTCGCACCCGAGGGCCAGGGTGAGACAAAGGATCACCCAGCGGCGCCGCGACCGCAGTCCCATGCGGCCGGGCAGCACTTCAATTCCCGGACCAGGGGGGCTCCCGGGCGTCCCCCCGGGGGCCGCGGCGCCAGCGTCCCCGATTCTGGGGACTCCTCACGACAATCGCGGGGTGGTGTCCCCCAATCAGCCGCGTTCGGGAGTCCAGGCGACCTCCCGGGGGAATTCATCGGCTGCCCACCTTCCTGCCCTCACGAGCGCCGCCCCGAACGACCTTGCTCCTACCTCGAGGAGTTGGCCGTGAGCCCGCGAAGCCAGTGACGAGCGCGGTGAGTGCGCTGCGCCACAAGTCCGCCTCCTCGCCCTGAGGCATCAGGTGCCGGAGCTCGACCGCCGCCAGACCTTCGCAAAGCGCGTGGAACGCGAACACTGCCTCGCGGACTGACCGGCCTCCCAGCAATCCCCTCGCCTCGAGACGCTCGATCCGCGCCCTCAGCGAGGCAAGCGCCTGGCCCCGGGCCGAGCGGAACCTCGTGGCGACGGAAGGCGAGGTCTGCGTCATCTGCACTGCCAGCCCGAACAAGGCCCGATGCGCGGTGGCGAATTGACGGAAGACGAGCCCAGCCTCGACCAAGTCCGCAATTGGATCGTCACTGCGGGCAAGCGCTTCGACGCCGGCCCCGAGCAACAGGAACGCCCGCGCCCCCAGGGCCGCCCGCAGTGCGTCCGCGGAACCAAACAGGCTGTACACCGCACGTGTCGTGGTCTTCGCCTCGACGGCGATCCGCCGGAGAGAGAGAGCCTGTTGCCCCTCCGCCTCCACCACCCGCTCCGCCGCGGCGAGCAGCAGGGCCCCCGTCCTCTCGTCATGTTCCCTCGGCCTCCCCACGTTTGCCATCGTAACGAATCAGCGTTACGTTACGTTGTATCAAAACGTCCGGAGCCGCCGGGGCTTCGGGTCGAGTGGTCGTTCCATTTCGGCGATCCGGCCAGCGTGCACCCACGAGCTGGCGGAGGTGGCGCTCGATGAACCCATCCCCGAAGCATGCCCGGCCCCAGAATCCGGCCTACGTTCGCGCCGAGGCGGAGCTCTTTGACCGCTACGGTTTGACCGTCACCAGCCGACCGCTGGAGCTGACACGGCCACCGATGCGGCTCCGACTGGTCCAGGTCGGCGATGGCGAGCCAGTGCTGTTTCTCCATGGGTTCGGGCATTGCGTCGCGGCCTGGGCTCCGCTCACCAAGCACCTCTCGAACGTGCGCAGCCTCATGCTGGATCTCCCAGGCCATGGAGGTGCCGACCCGGTCGACTTTCGCGGTGTCGACCTGCGCAAGTGGTTCAACGCCCTGCTGCTCAGCTGTCTCGATGAGCTCGGTCTCGAGAAGGTGTGCCTCGTCGGGCATTCGCAGGGAGGGATGTTCGCGCTTTGGCTGGCCCTCGCCGCGCCCGAGCGCGTGCGCTCAGTGGTGGTGATTGGAACTCCGGCAGTTGCCTTCGGCGCCCGGATCGAAGCGTTGCGGTTCCTGACGTGGCGCGGGCTGGGGAAGCTGCTGTTCTGGATGCCCAAGCCCCGCCATGCCTACCGCAACATCCTTGCGGGGACCCTGGGCCGGGCGGCGGTCGAGGCGTTTCCGGATCTCGTCACCGCGACCTACTTGGCAACCCACCGCCCGGGATTTGCGCGGACCGCCTACACCGAGATGCGAGAACTCTTCCGAGGCGTTGATGCGGAGCCGCGGCGCTATGCGCTTGCGGACAGTGAGCTGCTGACGATCACCCAGCCGGTCCTGGTGCTCTGGGGCGAGGGCGACACACGCTTCCAGGCCACCGCGTACGCGCAGGCCAGAGCTGCGCTGATGCCGCGCGGCCGTTTCGAAGTGATGCCTGGCGATCACACTCCTTGGCTGGATGATCCAGCGGGGTGCGCGCGCCGGATCGCCGCCGCCGTCACAAGCCCTTTCCTTCCGAAGAGCCAGTCCTTGGCCGGTTCGCCTGGCGTACGACCTGGGGAGCTCTGACGGCACGGCGAGAGGTCTCCCGGATGCAGGATCCCACGGTTCGGCTCACCTGGATCGCAGGCCCGATTCCACCCCGAGGCCGGCCGCAGCCGCTCAGCCGCGCAGGAGCTTGAGCCCGATCTGCGTGCCCATCTTGAGCACGTACCCGAGCTGGATGTTGAAGTACCCGAGCGGTTCCAGCAGCCGGCCGTTCTTCAGTGGTCCCGCGTCGACGGCATCGAACCCGATGTCTCGCGCCAGCGCGAGCACGGCCGTCCTGGCATCCGTGTCGTCAGCTGCGACGAACGCCGTCAGCCGCTGGTCTCCCAGCTTTCCGCTGTCCATGTGCTGCGCGAACACCGTGTTGAACGCCTTCACCACACGCGCCCTGGGTAGCTTTCTCTGCAGCTCCTCGACGCCGCTGGTCTCGTATCCGAGCGCCAGGTTCATCTCGGCGTCGAGCGCATTCGTCACGTCGACCACCGTCTTCCCGTCGAGCACCTCGCCGGCCGTCTTCACCACGTCCTCGAGCGCGCCAAACGGCACCGCGAGGACGACGACCTCGCCCCAGCCCGCCGTGTCCCGGATGGTCGCCCGGTCCTTGCCGGCGGAGCGCACGTCGTGACCCGCACGCTTCAGCCCCCGCGCGAGCGCACCTCCCACGTTCCCGTCCCCGATAATTCCGATCCTGGTCTTCGCCATGACGCGTTCCTTCCTCGTTCGAGATGCCTGCGTGCTCGCCCATCGTGAAGATGCCGGTGCCTGGCACGGCGTCTACTGGGCCAGGTCGCCGCTGTCGACGGCGTAATAGGCGCCCGTGACGAAGGCCGCCGTGTCTCGCCGGGTTTGGACGTGTCGGCCTTGAAGGAGGCCGCCTCTCCCCCGGACGAGGCGATGTGGCGAACGGTCGAGTGCCCGCCATCCTCGTCGATGTCGGAGACGAGGACCCGGACGCCGGCCTCGGCGAGCTTGTGCGCGATCGCGCGACCGATGCCGCTGGACGCACCGGTGACGACGGCGACCTCGTTCTCGAGCATATGGGCTGTCCTTCCTCCTCGGAACCTGGTGCCCCGAGGCCCGTTTGCCATCGATCACGAGCACATGCGTACGCGCGCGAGGCGATCTAGCACCTCATCCAGGCGGCGGCCGACCCCAGGGCCCCGTGAAAGGGGCCCAGACCGGCAGACGCGGCGGCGTCGGGGAACACGCTCGGACCTCCGGAGCCGGGCGGTGGCGGCGCGCCGAGCGTCGCCCTGGCCAAGGCTGAGGGCGGCACGGAGGTGACGCTCAGCTACCGGGTGGGTGGCTTCTCTCCCGACCGGCTGGACAAGCTCGCTTCCGTCGTGGACCAGGTGCTGGGTGCGCAGCTGAAGCGGTGCCGCGCCTGCTGCGCGCTGGACCCTCGAGGCGACCCCGGCGGCAGCTCAGGGGTCGACGACGAGCGTCCCGGTCATGTCCTCGTGTCCGTCGCCACAGAAGACGTCGCAGGCGAAGGGAAATCGCCCCGCCTTCTCGGCGGTCACCTCGATCCGCGCCGTCGTCCCCGCGGGAACGTCGGCCCGGATGCCGAGCTCGGGAAGCTTGAAGCCGTGCTTCCGGTCCAGCGAGGTGAGCTCCAGCACCACGTGCTCGCCCCGCTTCAGATGGACCTCGGCCGGGGAGTACTCGAACTTCTTCGCGGTGATCTTGATGGTCCGCGGGGACGAGATCTGCGTTGCGCCAGTCCCCGTGCTCCCGACGAGCGCGAGGGTCACTCCGAACACGAACTTCCTCACACCCGGGCGCCCTTCACGTCGTACTCCTCCAGCTTGACCTCGGCGGTCTTCGCCGCGACCTCCACCTCGCGATACCCGAGGCCGCGCGCGGGATGCTGCGGATCCCAGGGGATCGGCTGCCGCTTGGGGACGCTTCCCGGCGCGGGCAGCGGAAACATCAGCGACTTGGCCGAATGGTGCGCGATGTGGCCAGTCATCCGGTGGTTCTCCTGGTGGATGTGCCCGTAGAAGACCGTCAGGTGCCGGTAGGGCTCGAGCACCGAGATGACCTTCGCCCCGTCGGCCGTGGCCCAGTCCCACTGGGGATAGAGGTCGAAGAGCGGCCGGTGGGTGAGGACGACGATGGGCGCGTCCTTGTCCAGCTTGCCCAGCTCGGACTTCAGCCAGTCGATCTGCGTGTCGCCCACCGCGCCGGACGGATCGGACACGTTGTCCAGGGCGATGAAGTGCACGCCCTTGTGCTGGAAGCTCTGGTGCAGCGCCCCGAAGTTCTCCTGGTAGGCCTGCCCCTTGTCGAGCGAGGCGTCGTGCTCGCCGGGGAGGAAGATCAGCTTCGAGACGTGGAGGCCAGAGACGATGGCCTTGAACTCACCCATGCGCTTCCGGCGGAGCGCATCGTCATCCGTGGTGTGGGTGAGATCGCCGGTGAAGACCACGAAGTCAGGCTTGGCCTTGGTCGCGTTCACCGTCTGCACCACCTGCTTGAGCGTCCGGTCCGCCTCGGGATTGGGCGGACCGCTGAATCCCCAGTGGGTGTCGGAGAGCTGGAGAAAGAAGAAGTCCTCCGCGACCTTTCCCTTGCCGGCGGCGAGGGAAAACCCGGGAAGGCCCGAGCCGAGGACGACTCCTCCGAGCCCGAGAAGCTTCAGCAGCTCTCGTCGGTCGATGTGCATCTTGGTTGCTCCTTGCTCTGGTACCGCCGTGTGCCGACGAGACTCGGGGGTCGGCGGGCGCTATTCCGTCCGCTCGATGGAATGGATTCCGCGCTCGCGGAGTCCTGGAGACCGTGGACGACGATTCACGCGAATTCGAGCGATTCGCCCGGCCGCACGCCGCGGCGGCCCTGCGCCTGGCGCGGACCCTGGTCCGAAACGAGGCCGACGCGCAGGACGTGCTCCAGGACTCGTTCCTCCGCGCCTTCCGGCACTTCCGGGGCTTCTCCGGTGAGAGCCCGCGGGCATGGCTTCTGTCCATCGTCCGGAACGTCAGCTTCACCCTGTGGCGGAAGCGTGAGCGCGACGACCCGGGCGAGTTCGAGCCCACGCTGGACGCCGAGCCCGACCTGGCGCCCTCCGCCGAGGCACGGCTGCTCGAGGCGTGCGACGCTTCGGAGGTCCATGCAGCGCTGGGCCGTCTCCCGGGCCTCCACCGCGAGGTGCTGGTGCTGCGAGAGATGGAGGAGTGCAGCTATCGGGAGATTGCCGAGATTCTCGGTGTCCCGATCGGAACGGTGATGTCGCGGCTGTCGCGCGCCCGGGCGCAGCTGGTACGCGAACTGGTGGGCGACCCCCGGAGCAAGAACTGATGGAACCCTTCGACGAACATCCGCGCGGCGCGCTCCATGCCTACCTCGACGGGGAGCTCTCGCTGGAGGGCTCGCTGGAGGTGGAGGCGCATCTTTCGACCTGCGCCGCGTGCCGCCGCGAGCTGGAGACGTACCGGGCCCTCCGGCGCGTGCTGCAGCAGGCCCGGGCCGCGGCACCCGAGGCCGAGACCGCGCTGGTCCGGGTCACGCGGGGCGTCCGTGCGCGGCGCCGGCGAGCGTTCGCCATCGGTGGGCTGGGCGCCATGGCGGCCGCGGCAGCCCTGGCGCTGTTCCTCCTTCCCCGGACCGGCAGCGACATCACCCACGAGGTGGCGGCCGTGCATGCCCGGGCGCTCGACAGCGGACGTTCGGTGCAGCTCGCCTCGAGCGACCCGGTTGCCGTCGGCCAGTGGCTCTCGGCGCGGCTGCCCGACACCGTTCCCGCCACGGCGGGTGGGGACGGGTTCTCGCTCCGGGGAGCCCGGGTGGACTCCCTCGACGGGCGGCCGGTGGCCACGGTGGTGTACCAGGTGCGCAGCCACCTGGTGGACGTGTTCGCCTGGCCCTCGGCGGAGCGGGACATGGAGCCCCGTCCCTCCGTGGCCGGCCGGTGGACGGTGTGCCGGTGGTCCCACCGCGGGGTGGCGTACTGGATGGTCTCCGACGCGGGCACCGAGGACCTCAAGGCGCTGGCGGCGCTGATCAAGGAACGGCGCACGTGACCCGGCATCCCCGTGCGGCGCGCCTGCTGCTCCTCGGAGCCGGCGGGGCGGTCGTCGTGTGTGTCGCGGTGGCGCTCGGTGCGGTGAACCCGTCGGCCACCACCCGGCCCTCGAAGCTGGAGAAGTGGACGGCGCACGCGGTTCTCGACGCGGCGGTCCGGGCGCGCGCTCCCCGTGGGAGGACCGCTCCGGCGGATGCGGCAGGCGTCGAGCGCGGTCGACAGGCCTACCGGCAGCACTGCCTGGTCTGTCACGGAGTTCCGGGAGGAGAGCAATCGGCCATCGCCGCGGGGCTGAACCCGCCGGTGCCCGACCTCGCCGAGCCGGAGACCCAGGCGCGCACCGACGGCGAGATCTACTTCCTGATCAGCGGGGGAGTGCGGCTCACCGGGATGCCCGCCTTCGAGAGGTCGCTTCCCGAGAAGACGCGCTGGGAGCTGGTGGGCTTCCTGCGGGCGCTGCCGAGGCTCGGGGACGCCGAGCTGCAGGCGCTCTCCGGACGCTGAGGCACCGGCTCACCCCGCGCAGCTCACAGCGGTTTGCGCGGTCAGGCCGCTCGCGCGTCCTCGATGGCCCGGGTGATGATGGCGTCGGTGAACGCCGCGTCCGCCGGGCGTGACTCGCTCACCACCGCGGCAGTCCCCCGGATCCGTCGGCTGTACAGGCTCAGCGAGGGGTCGAGGAGGAACCGGAAGAGGAGCGCGGTCCACGAGCGGTGGTGCACCAGCCCGTCGTAGAACTCGGGGGCCATCGCCTTCAGCCTCGGCAGCCGCGACCAGGGCACCATCATCAGATCGTGGTGCTCGTTGTGATACCCAACGTTGAAGGCCACCCCGTTCAGCGGCCCGTAATACGAGAAGGTCTCCTGGCCGGCCTTCCCGCTGGTCAGGTAGTGCTCCTGGATCCACCGTGCTCCCACCGGATGGAGCCCGATGGCGAAGATGCTGGAGAGCGTGAGGTAGAGCACCGCCTTCCAGCCCGCGACCGCCCACAGGCCCGCCAGGAAGGCGACCTGGACCCCGACGTTCGCCAGGTACCAGCGGTCGAACATCCGCACCCGCTTCAGGCGAGGCACCCGCAGGCTCTGCCAGGCGAAGAAGGTGAGGAGCCAGAGCGCCTTCCGGAGCGTGCCGTTGCCCACCAGCCGCGCCTCCAGCGGCGAGGCGAGGTCCGCGTCCAGCTCGGGGTCGCCCTGGAACCGATGGTGGAGGAGGTGGAACTTCCGGAAGGAGATGGCCGCCGGGAAGACGATGGGGAGGTTGGCGAGGATCTGCAGCCACGCGTTCCACCGCGTCTTGCGGAAGACCAGGTTGTGCGTGCAGTCGTGGATCAGCGTCCAGAGCGCGTGGTCCGCCAGCGCCCCCACGAGGTACGCCGCCACAAGCAGCACCCACCAGGGCTGGTCGCGGAGGGCCCAGGCGATCGCAATCTGAACGGCGACGATCAGCACCACCCAGAACGCGGTGCTCCGGTCTCGGCCGAAGAGCGAGCGCACCTCCGGGTGCGCGGCGAGGAGGGCCCGGGTCCGCTCCAGGTGCGGCTCCGGATAGTCCACCACGTCCCAGGCGAGTGCCGGCGCCGACATGCACCGGCTCATAACATGTCCGACGTGAGTGAGCTTGCCGCTGCCCGCGGCCGGGCAGTGAACCGGTCGCTACTCGGTGTTTCCCGGGCGGGCGAGCAGGCCGATGCCGCCGCAGTTGGGGCTGATCTTGGCGTTCGGGCAATAGACCGCGTCCGCGGTCCCGTTCAGCGTGCCGCCGTCGAAGGTCAGGTTGGTCAGGGTGGCCTGCAGGTGCGTTCCGGTCGCCGTTCCGACCTGGTTGACGGTCACCGTGCCTGCGGTGGAGGCGCTCGCGACGCCCGTGTCACAGCTGGTCGGGATGACGAAGGCACCGTTCCAGTAGTGCCCGGGGGAAGGCGTCGGCCCGCCCGTCTGGATTCCGGGCAGGTCGAACCAGGTGTAGTCGCCGGTCACGATCGGACCGACGGAGTTCGGAGGTCCGACCCAGTTGAGCAACGCCAGGCCGAGCACCATGGTCTGCCCGCTTGGAAGCGAGTTGCCCCCGAGCAGCTCACACACGTGGGTGCGGTCGGCCATGACCAAGGTCATGAACGCCGCGTCGATGCCGAAGACCGCGTCCCTGACGACGAGCTGCTGCCCGTTCACGGTCCCGCTGATCGTCCCGGTTCCGGTCGGGAACCCGGCGTCGGGCGTGCCGTTGTTGTCACTGCCCCCGCACGCGCACGCGAGCAGGCCCAGCAGCATCCACCGCTTCATGTGTCCCCTCCCGAGTCCGTCGAGGACCGGCCCTTTCAGTCCTCGCGCTTCGGAGCCCGCGTCATCAGATCCAGCAACGCCTGCCGCGGGCTCTTTCCCTCGTACATGATGGCATGGACCTGGTCACAGATGGGGAGCTCCACGCCGACCTTCCGCGAAAGATCCCGGGCGCTCCGCGCGGTCTTCACCCCCTCGGCCACCTGCGTCATCTCGGCGAGGATCTGGTCGAGGGGGCGGCCCTTGCCGAGCTCGATCCCGACCCGCCGGTTCCGCGACAGGTCGCCGGTGCAGGTGAGCACCAGGTCACCGAGCCCGGCGAGCCCCATCAAGGTCAGTGGATTCGCGCCCATGGCCACCGCGATCCGGCTGATCTCCGCCAGCCCCCGGGTGATCACCGCGCTCCGGGCGTTGAGCCCGAACCCGAGACCGTCCGAGATGCCGGCGGCGATGGCGATGACGTTCTTCAGCGCACCTCCCAGCTCGACCCCGATGACGTCCACCGAGGTGTAAGTGCGGAAGGACTCGGTCTGCAGCGCGGCCTGGATTCGCTGGGCCACCTTCTCGTAGTGCGCGGCGATGGTGACCACCGTCGGCATCCCTGCGGCCATCTCCTTGGCGAACGAGGGGCCGGAGAGGATGGCGATCGAGGGGTGGTACTGCTCGGGGAGGCAGTCCTCGAGCAGCTGGGTCATGGTCATCAGGGTCTCGTTCTCGATCCCCTTGGCCACGGTCAGCAGCGGCACGTGCTCCCGGAGGTGCGGGAGCGCCTTGCGCACCACGTCCCGGGTGGCGTGAGAGGGGGTGGCGAAAACCACCAGCTCCGAGCCGGCCAGCGCCTCCTCCAGCGAGAGCATGGCCCGCACCCGCGGCGAGACCGCGATGCCGGGGAGGTAGGCGCGGTTCTCCCGCGCTTCATTGATGGACTCGACGACCTTCGGCTCACGGGCCCACGCCCGCACCTCGTCGGCGCGAGTGGCCAGGGTGTTGGCCAGCGCCGTTCCGAACGCTCCGAGCCCGATGACCGAAGCACGCATGGCAGGCCCTCCCGTGGGAAAGGCCGGTCACTCTACGCCAACGGCGCGCCCCGGGAATCCCGGCCCGCTCAGGGCGGCGCGGGCATCATGTTCCGGACCAGGTACACCTCGTCGTTGAAGTCGTAGTTGGCGAAGAAGGGAACGCCCGGGCTCGCGGCCTGGTGCATGTCGACGGCGACGAGCCAGCTATTGGGGACCGTCCCACCCGCTGCGTCCTTCACCGGCCAGAACCGCATCCGGTGTCCGCAGGGCCTGTTGTCGGTGATGCACCACGGCTCCTGCTCGGCCATGGTCGGATCGCTGAACTCCAGCTCGATGTGGAAGCCGAACTGCTGCGCGGCCGGGTCGAATGACGCCGTGGCCGGCTGGCCCGGGTCCGTCTGCGGCTGGGGCGTGTCCTTGTAGCTTCGGGGCAGGAGGCGCTGGATGTCCTCCTTCGCGCCCCCGAGGATGTAGTGGTCGTCTGCCTTCGAGGTCCGCCCCTTCGGGAACCACCAGGCGAAGCTCCCGTAGGAGACCGCTCTTGCGTCTCCACAGTCCCAGCCGCTGTGAAACGCGCTCAGCAGCTGCATGGTCACGGGCTGGGAGGAATCCGCCTTCACCCAGTAGGCGCTGAGCACCTCGTCGCCCACCGCGACGATCTCGCCGCCGCCGTTGATCAGCTGCTGCTTGGTCCCGACGACGGTCGAGTAGCCGTACACGCCGTTCACCATCTCGTCCAGATCCGGCTCGGTGGAAACGCCAGGGAAGGCCGAGTTCTGAGGAATGTCCTGCCGGAATCCCGCCAGCGCCATCGTCCGGGTCGGCGCGCTTGGATCGTCCGAATGAAGCGTCAGGTTCCCGTTGTGGACCCGGCCATCGGTCGCCACGAACTTCACGTTCACGTCGAACGAGCCACCCGCCGGGAGCGTCGCAGGCAGTGCGGTGGAGGGCATCGCGGTGAAGCCGGGCGGCACATCCATCGCGCTCACCGTCACGTTCGAGCTCCCCTGATTCTTGACCGTCACGGTTCCCGAGTCCTTCACCGTGAGCGGTCCCCAGCAGGGGGCGATGGTGGTGATGACGCTGAACATCATCCGGTCCGCGGACGGCTGGCCGTCCCGGTTGATCAGCTGGAGCGCGCCACCGCCGCCGCTGCTCCCCGGCGGCTTGACGTTCCGGACCACGTACACCACGTCGTTGTAGTCCGGCCCGACGGAGACCGGCGCCTCCTCCGTGGTCACGATGTACGCGTTCGCCGCGGGTGAGCCGTCGGGGTTCTTGTACGGGTACACCCGGAGGTGATGCTTCACGCTGTCCCAGGTATTGAGCGCGTCCTCCTGGAAGACGACGTAATTTCCGATCCCATTCTGCGGCGTTTCCCAGTAGGGCCACTCGTTCCAGAAGCCGAAGGCGGCCGAGCCTGGATCGAAGCTGAGGGTACCGCCGCCGACGACAGGCGGGTCCAGGACCTGTGCGTTCGCCTCCGCGATCCGGAACAGCTCCGATCGCGACGTGCCGTTCCCCGCGACGTACCAGCCATTGATGCTCGACGGCTCGGACGGTGGTCCGTAGGAGGCCAGGAGCTGCAAGGTCACTGGCCCGTCGCCCGCCTTGACGAAGGTCTGGATACCCGTTTCGTCGCCGGCGATCGGGTCGGGAGGCAGCGAGAGCTTGCTGGGATCCGGGTTCCCCGCGGTCACCGGGATGTTGTGAACGTCGAAGATCCACTGGAGCGACGGCTCGCTGCTAGTCGCCAGGCCGCCCAGCGGGACGTTTGTGGCTCCGCCGGCAGTCGCCGCCGCGAGCGTGGCCCGCGACACGCCGGCCGTGCCGTTGAAGTTGACGGTCAGGGTGACCGAGGCGCCGGGGGCGACGTCGGTGGGCACGGTGGCGCCCGAGACGGAGAACGCCGAGGCCTGAGCCCCGGTCACGTTGAGGCCCTGGAGGCTCACCGGGCCGGATCCCGTGTTCTGCAAGATGAGCTGGGCCGACTTCGCCGCGCCGGGCGTCGTTCCGATGACGATGCGGTCGGGCGACGCGGTCAGCGCGCCGACGCCCGAGTCCGGAGGTCCACCGTCCGGACCACCGGGACCTCCGTCGGGATTGCAGGCCGCACCGGTGCAGCCCGCGTCCGGCTTCCCGCCGTCTCCACCCCCGCCCCCACCTCCGCCGCTTCCATCGCCACAGCCCACGCCCAGCGCGAGGACCGCCACCACGCTCGTCAGCCACGCCCGTTTCACGGCGTCCCTCCATCCGGGCGCAGCAGGACGATGGCCCCGCCGTCTGCGCCGCCTTGCACCAGTTGGGCCACGTAGAGATTCCCGGTGGTGATGTCCTCGACGACGTCCAGCGGATCGCTCAGGCCCTCGGCCACCTGGAGCACCTCGCCCCGGTCGATCGCCCCTCCGCCCGCCGGAATCGGCAGGGCGAGCACGTCGTCGCCCGCGCTGTACTCCACCACGAACAGGTACCCCTTCAGCGCGCCACCGAACGCCGGACCCCTGCTCTCCAGCGCGCCGTCCGGGGACCGGTTGCGACTGAAGTCGTAGACCGAGCCCTTCCAGTTCTTGTCCGGCAACGTGCCCACCGGGTAGCCGACGCCGGCGTCGGAGGGGGCGACCTCTGCGGGGTCGATCGCCGAGGTGGGGTTCCCGCCGTTGAGCACGTACTGGCTGCGCGTCGGATTGGGGTGGCCGTAGTAGCCGCCCGGAACAACGTCGAAGAGGAAGTCGTCCTGGGTGGGGATGCTGGTCAGCGCCGGGACCGGCGGATCCACTCCCGGCGGGGAGGGGGGAGTGTTGCCGCCGGCCGCCGTGCCGTTTGCCGGCACGTACAGATGGCCGTTGCTGTGCCACACCAGGTCGTACGCGTTGCGAATCCCCTCCCCGTAGAGCGTCACCGGGGCGTCCTTTGCGAACGGGTCATAGATGCCGCCGTCCCAGACCGGGAGCGGGGGTCCGAAGACGGGGGGCGGCCCGGCATCCTGCGGGACCCCGGCGTCCATGTCCGGGGGCGGGGGCGGCGGAGGCACCTCGGTCTGCACGCTGATCGGCTCCTTCAGCTGCTTCAGATCGATGCGCAGGAGCGACGAGGAGAGCAGGTGCTCCGGGCGGTTGTACCAGGTGGGATCCGGCGCTCCCGCGGCGGTGGTGCTCCCCTGGGTGACGTAGAGCGCCCCGTCCGGCCCGAAGGCCAGGCTGTTGGTCATGTGGTCCTTCGCCGAGCGGGGAAGGCCGAAGACCATGTCCTCGAAGGTGGCGACGAAGCCGGGCTGCGACGGGTCGATGGTCACGCGGGTGACGGTCCCGGTCCAGTCCGGCGCGGGCTGGATGTACACCGGCGCGTTGGTGGTGACCCACATCACGTTCGGGTCATCCGGCTGGAAGGCGATGCCGATCAGGGTCCGTCCGGCGAGCCCTTCCCACTGCTCCTCGGGGCCGATCGTTCCTTCGCCACCCAGCGGCCAGCGCCGGATGATGCCGTCCAGCCCCACGCCGTAGAGCTTTCCGTCGGGTCCGAAGGCCAGGCTGCTGATCGGTGTCCCGTTCCACAGCGGCGGCTCGACGACGGCATACCGGTAGCGGGGATCCCTCTTGAGGTTGGTGAAGTCGCCGGTGGAGAAGGTGCTGGTGAAGGGGATGAAGGCGTTGCCGCCCTGGTCCGTCACCCGGTCCGAGAGCTGGAAGATGTAGCCCGTCCGCGCATCCAGGACCCCGCGCGGCTGGAGCACGATGGCGTCCCCGCCGCCGGTGGTGTTCACGGTCGCCGCGATCGGCATCATGTCCGACGCGCGCAGGAGCCGAACGTTGTCCCCGCCGAGGGTGGTCTCGTCGACTCCCTGGCCGACGTTGGGAAGGAACACGTCGACCTTCACGGCAGTGTCGCGCCCCACGAAGGTCCACCCGTCGGGCGGATCGATGGCGCGCACCGAAGGACGCGGAGGTGGAGGGGGCGGAGGAGGTTGGCCCGAGTCTGGAACACCCGAGTCCCCCGCGTCCGGCTGCCCCCCTCCATCAGTACAGGAGACGAGGAACCCGCATCCGCCATCGAGTCCGCCGTCTCCCCCGGGGCTCACACCATCGCTGCAGGAAGCAGCCCCCACCAGAGCAGTCACCATCGCCGCCGCCGCCCACCGCCCAGCACTCCTCATGTCTGTCGTCGTCCATCCCGCCCGCCGGCGCACCGGCCGGCCAGGCTCCCAGGGTCAAGGTGCCGCAAGGTGGGGTTGCCAGCGAGGACCGGGAACCCCTCTTCGGCGGAACTCTGTTCACCTGTGAGAGGGCAGGCACGACCCCGGGGCGATTAATCTCCCGAGGAGTCATGCCCCGGTCGGTTCCCATCGAGCTGTTGAGCTTCCGGCGCACCTTCGCCCTGCTGATGGTGCTGGTGGCCGTCCCGTCCGCCGGGCTCACCGGACTGGGGGTGGTGGCCATCCTCAATGAGCGTGCCGCGGTCGAGAAGCGGCTCGCCGTGGTGTGGCAGGACCGCCTGGACACCCTCTCCACCCGGTTGCGGCAGGCCCTGGAAGCCAGCACCGTGACCCGGACCGAGGAGGGGCTCCGGGTCGTCGCTCCCTCCGGGCTCGCGCTCACCGGATCGGGCTTCCGCCTGTCTCGCGACGTCCTCCAGTCGCCGGACACCGACCTGGTGGCAGCGCTCACGCCCCTGCGGAGCCAGCTCGCGTTCCTCCCCGAGCGTCCGAGCTTCCTGAGCGTCCCCGGCCCGGCCGGACCGGTGCTGATCGTGGCCCTCCGCGCGCCGGACGGCGTGGTGGGAGCCGAGCTCACCCAGAGCGGTCTCGACCAGCTGCTCGGCCAGAACGGGGAGGACCTGCTCGGCAAGGGGGAGCGGGTCCGGTTCCAGCTCACCCCGGTCCAGCCGATCCGACCGGGACTGGTGGGGAAGTTCATCGGCGGGGTCCCGGGCGCCCGGAACGCGCTCGAGGCGACGCCCCTGGCCGAGCGGCCACTCCCCGCCCCGCTGCAAGAATTCCAGCTCCGGGCCATGCCGGAGGCCGGCGACCCGGTGGCCTTCGCCTCCACCCGCAACCGGCTCGTCTATGCCGGGCTGCTCGGCGCCTTCTACGCGACGCTGGTGGTGGGCGTGGTCTACACCGCGCGCGCTCTGTACCTGCAGGCGCGCCTGTCCCGACTGAAGACCGACTTCGTCAGCCTGGTGAGCCACGAGCTGCGCACCCCGCTCACCTCCATCCGGATGTTCATCGAGACGCTGGCCCTGGGTCGGGTGAAGGACCCCGGCCAGACCCAGGAGGTGCTGGAGCTGCTCCAGAAGGAGACCGAGCGGCTCTCGGCGATGATCGAGCGGGTGCTCGACTGGGCACGCCTCGAGTCCGGCCGCCAGCGCTACCGGAAGGACCGCCTCACCGCGCAGCAGATCGTCGACGCGTCGATCGAGGCCTTCCGGGCGCAGCGGCTGGACAGCCAGGTGCAGCTTTCCTGTCAGGTCCAGGGAGTGCTGCCGGAGCTGGAGGGTGACCGGGAGGCTCTGGCCGGGGCGCTCCTCAACCTCCTCCACAACGCCTACAAGTACTCGGGCGCCGAGAAGCGGATCGAGCTCCGGGCCGACGCGCGGAACGGAGGCGTGGACATCGAGGTGGAGGACCACGGGGTGGGCATCGCCAAGCGCGACCGGAAGCGGGTGTTCGACCGTTTCTACCGGGTGGACAACCTCCTGACCCGCCAGACCGAGGGCTCCGGACTGGGGCTGTCGATCAGCAAGCGCATCATCGAGGCCCACGGGGGCAAGCTCACGGTGAGGAGCGAGCTGGGCAAGGGCAGCACCTTCACCATCCACCTTCCGGCGGCGAAGGAGGCACGGGCGTGAGCCGGGAGAAGCCCCGGGTGCTGGTGGTGGAGGACGACCTCTCCATCCTCACCGGGGTGTCGATGAACCTCCGCTTCGAGGGCTACGAGGTCCTCCAGGCGCAGGACGGCGAGCGCGGCCTGGAGATGGCGGTGGCCGACCGTCCGGATCTCGTCGTGCTCGACCTGATGATGCCCCGGCTCAACGGTTACGAGGTGCTGCGGGAGCTGCGAGCGCGCGGGGTGAGGACCCCGGTGCTCGTCCTCTCCGCAAAGGGGATGGAGCGAGACAAGGTGCTCGGGCTGGACCTCGGCGCGGACGATTACGTGGTGAAGCCGTTTGGCGTGGCCGAGCTGATGGCACGGGTGAAGGCGGTGCTCCGCCGCCGCTGGGGACAGGACGGGGAGGTGGTCCGCTTCGGCGAGGTGGCGGTGAACCTCGGGACCCGGGCCGTGACCCGGGGAGATGCTCCGGTGGAGCTCACCGCCCAGGAGTTCAAGCTCCTCGCGCACCTGGTCTCGAATCCCGGACGCACCTTCTCCCGGGAAGAGCTGCTCTCCGGCGCGTGGGGCATCGACTACGAGGGAACCCCCCGGACGGTGGACACCTTCGTCCGCCAGCTCCGCCAGAAGCTCGAGCCCGACCCCGAGGCCCCCCGCTACATCCTGACCGCCCGGGGGCTGGGGTACCGGTTCGAGCGTCCCCAGAGCTGATGCCATCCGGCGGCGGCGGCTGAGGGAAGATCTGCCATCTCCGGCCGACTCCCTGTGGGGACATGAGACCGGCCGTCACACTCCGCACGGACGCCTTGACCGTGGATCCGCCACGATGGCACCGTCGCGTCATTCCGGCGCCGTCGAAGTTCCGCAGTCCAACGACATTGGATCCCACCCTGCGGGCGGCCGTCGTCGCGCTCCGGCCCGTCCTGCTGGCCCTCGCGCGGCGGATGTGTGCGTCGGAGGCGGACGCGGCCGACGTGGTGCACGACACTCTGGAGAGCGCGCTCCAAGCCGGGCACCGGCTCGCGGCGGTGGAGAACCTCCAGGCCTGGCTGATCACCATCCTCCACCGGCGGATGATCGACCTGTTCCGCAGGCGCGAGCGCGAGCAGCTGGGTGATCCTCCGGAGGAGCCGGAGGTGACGCAGGATGCGCCGGTCGCCGACGCGCCGCTGTGGACCCGGATCGACGGCGAGCAGCTCCGGGCGGCGGTGCAGCGGCTCGAGCCCGAGTTCCGCCAAGTCTTCACCCTGCACGCCTTCGAGCGCCGCTCGTACAAGGACATCGCCGCGGCGCTGGACATCCCGCAGAACACGGTGGGAACGCGCCTTCTCCGGGCGCGAAAGAAGCTCCGGGTGCTGCTCCTGGGGGGGAGGGAGGTCGAGACATGACGTCCGAGGACCACAGCGGCGGACCGGTGCGCTGCGAGCAGCTGGGCCCCTTCGTGGACGGCGAGCTCGCTGCCGGCGAGGCGGCCGCCTTTCGCAAGCACCTCCTGATCTGCCCTCGTTGCCAGCAGGAGATGCACGGACTGATGCAGCTGTCGGCGCTCGCCGAGCAGGTCCGGACGCAGCCCGCCCCGAGCAAGGCCGAGGTCTCGCCGGTCGCGATCGCCGCTGCCGACCGGCGCGCACGGCCCCGTCGCGCGGCGTGGGTGGGGGTGGTGGGGGCGGTGGCCATCGCCGCGGCGCTGGTGCTCGCGGTCCGCGGACACCGCTCCGGCCCGGACGTGCCCACCCTGCTCGCCTCGCTGGATGCGCGGTCCGTCTCCGGCTGGCCGAGCGCCATGGGGCCGGGTCAGTACCGGCCGTATCAGACCAGCCGGGGCACCACGCTCACCCGCGGCTCGGACGAGCTGGCCCGGGCAGAGCTGCGCTTCGAGGCCAGCGGCGACCTTCGCGCGCTGGCGACCCTGTCCCTGCTCCGTCGCGATTTCGAGCGGGCCGACGGCTACCTTGAAGCTCTTCCCCAGACGCCGGACGTCCTCGCCGACCGCGGTCTGGTCCGCCTGGAGCAGAGTCGGTGTGCCGAGGCGCTCGAGCTCCTCGACCGGGCGCTGTTCGTGGACCCGGACTACCTCCCGGCCCGCTACAACCGAGCGCTGTGCCTCAAGCAGCTCCGCCTGCAGTTCGCCGCCGAGAAGGCGCTGGGCTCGGTCGCTGGCAGCGCCGCCGGTGGCTGGAGCCAGGAGGCGAAACTGGAGCACGACGGCATCGATCGGCTCCGTGCGGAGACGAAGCGCGAGGACCAGGCCAGCCGGAACACGGTCGAGGCGCTGGTTCGCACCCAGACTCAACTCCCCGAGGCCTTCGTCACCTCCCGTCCCTCGACCGCGCGCTTCGGCTACTACCACGCTGTCGCCGGTGCTCCGGACAGGCCCTCGCTCGAGCGCCTCCGTCCGATGGCCCGCGACCTGGATCGGGCGTTCGGCGGACGCAGCCTCGAGCGTCGGCTGGATCAGGTGCTCCGCTCGGTCCGTCCCGAGCGGCGGGCGCTGGCAGCCCAGTACCTCGAGTGGGTCCTTGCCCAGAACCCCCAGCCGGAGGAGCGCGTGCGCCCGGTGCTCGAGGCGGCGGTCCGCGCGGGACAGGACGACCTGGCGCTACAGCTGATCGATCAGTTCCGGAACGAAGAGGTCTCGCCGCTGCGAGAGCGCCTGGTCGAGCGGTTCGACGACCCCTGGCACCGCGTCCGCCTCGCTGCCGCGCGGGGACGGCAGCTGGGACTCTCCGGCGGGGCCGACGAGGCGGAGCGCGTTCTGCGAACCGCGCTCGAGGCCTGCGGGCCGGAGTCGCTCGCCGCGAGCTGCTTCTACGTGTCCGAGGAGCTGGCGGACGTGTACCTGAGCGTGGGTCGAGCCGCGGATGCCCGGCGCGTCCTGGCCAGCGCCGCGATCCGGACCAAGGCCACGGGGCTCTACCCTCAGGAGCGCAAGGCGCTCATGGGCATCGCGGAGATCACCGCACGGTCCGGAGACGTCGCCGTCGCCCGGGCCACCTTCGAGGATCTCCAGCTTCGGGAGCCGCAGCGGTGTCTGGCGTGGGCCTGGGCGCGGGAGCTGGTGGCGCAGGGATACGTCCGCGGCCGAGATGGTGCCCGCGCGCGCGCCGCCGTCCGTGACCGCGTCGATTGCAAGCTCGACCCCGAGCCCTGGAGGGCGGCGTGGCGTCTGGACCTCGGCTTGCTGGAGAAGGATCCCGTGACGCTCCGCGAGGCACGAGCGCTGGCGGCCTCGAACGTCGCCTTCGCCGACGCCTCGCCATCGGACCGGATTCAGGCCGGGATGCTGGAGGCCGAGGCGGACCTCGCCCTGGAAGTCCCCGGAGCGGCGAAAGCACTCGAGGAGCGGGTGGAGGCCGCGGGGAATCCGCGGAACGTCGCGGTGCGCTCGACCATCGCTCGGGAGCGAATCACGCTCGCGCTCGCCGCCCTCCGCCGCGGCGATGGCGGCGCTGCTCTGGCAGAGCTGTCGGCCCTGTACGCGTCCCCTTCCCTCCACTCCTGCGCCGCCGGCGTGGTGAGCGACCCCGCGCGGTGGGGCTGGGTCACCATCGGGGCGGACGGCGTCACCCACGTCGGCATCGAGGAGACGACCGGGACACCGGCGTTGCCGTCCGCGGAGATCGACCGGTTGAAGGCCTGCGGCGAGCCCGTCGCGGTTCTCGTCGCGGGAGAGCGCGCCTCCGCCGTCTCGCTGCCTGATTCGCTCTCCTGGGCCTTCCGCGTCGGTCCCTCGTCGGGATCGGGTGCACCCGGAAAGGACCGCCTCCTGGTGCGTGACGTCCTCCCTCCTGCGGACCTGCAACTCCCGAAGCTCGGCGCCTCCCCCCTCCCCGGTGCCGGCTGGACCGTTCTCGCCGGAGGCGAGGCCACTCCCGGGCGGGTGCTCGCCCGGCTTCGCGAGGCCGACGTGGTCGACTTCGAGGTCCACGGGATCGTGGACGCACAGGTTCCCGATGGAGCGATCCTCGTCCTGTCCGAGGACTCCCAGCGAAACTATGCGCTCTCTGCAACCGAGCTGCAGACCGTCCGTCTCGGGAGACGTCCGGTCGTCTTCCTGGGGGCGTGCCGTGCGGCCACCGGAAGCCGACTGCGCGCCGAGCCCTGGAGTCTCCCCACGACGCTGGTGCGCTCCGGCGCGAGGGCGGTCTACGCTTCGCTCCACGATCTTCCGGATCATGAGGTGGGCGAGTTCTTCCGGCGGGTGACCGCACGGCTGGACTCGGGAGAGGCACCGGCGGTGGCGCTGCGAAACGAGCGGCTCGAATGGGTGAACGCAGGGAAGCCCTGGGTACGGGACGTGGTGCTGTTCGACTAGGGGGAGCACGATGAGAGCAAGACGAGGCTTGGTGCTGGTCGGCTTCGCCGTCACGATGACTGGTTGCGCGACCACGGGGACCCAGCCATCAACGACGGGGACCGTCACCACCCGGTGCAAGGAGATCGACCTCTCCAACGTCTCGGTCGATCCGACGCCGCTGTCGAGCTGGGAGCCGAAGCCTCTCGCGCCAGGCTTTCTTCATGTCCACTACAGCTGGCCGGCCACCGGCGACGGCCCGGTCTACGCAGTGGGAATCCTCTACGAGAACCTCGAAAAGCAGACCGTGGCCTTCTTCGTCGGTCCCCTGCCGGGATTTCCTGCCGGTTGGCCGGACGCCACCAAGGGCGAGGCTCCTCCAGACGCGACGAACCAATGGAAGGCGTTCTTCACCAAGCTGCGCGCTGCCAGCCAGAACGCCAGGTTGGGAGCGGGAGTCTGCGGCGGCCAGGGCTGCGGGAAGCCACCCGACTCACCCCCTCCCGAGTTCCTGGGAGCCGGGAGCAGTGGTTCCACGGGCGGAATTTCGGCGCTCCCCCGGGTGCAGGATCAGAGGTACGCCCAGGTCACGCGGTCGCGGGAAGTCGTGAGCGACGCAGTCCTCGGTGCGACCTCGAACCGGGCGGACCGGGAGAAGGCCATCAAGGATCTGGTCCGGAATACCTGCCACGGCGTCCAGGCGCTGCTCGGGAATGAGTGAGCCTCGCGCTCGCCGGGTTCCTGGCCCTCGTCGTCGCGGATCCGGACCTTTGCCTCCTCCGTGACCCGGCGGTGATCGCCCCGCCGGCGCTCTTCGGGTCAGTTCGAGAGGCTGGGGCCACGGATTCCTGCCCACCCGACCGGGTCCGGAAAGCGGAGATGCCTCTCCGGGCGAGGCCAGCCGGTATGACGCCGAGGCCCGCCGACCGGCGCTTCACCTGCGAGCACGACGGATGCTGGGCCTGGGCCGGGGTGGGTGAGCGGGGAGCGCTGATCGGAGCAGCCGCGACACTGGAGGTCTGGAGCCCGGCGGTGGGCCCCACCGAGCACTCGCTGGCCGAGCTCGCGCTCCGCGGCGGACCGGACCTCCGCGAGGTCCTGGAGATCGGCTGGACCGTCTCCCCCCGGCACCGCGCGGATGGTCGGCCGATGCTGCTGGTGCAGCGCTGGTCCGGAGGAAGACTCCAGGAGGGCGCGGGCGGGCTGCATCCGTGGAGCAGCGCCCATGCGCCAGGCATGGACCTCTCGGCGTGGATCGGCCGCACGGTTCGCGTGGGCTGGTTGCGCTGGGAGGGCCGCTGGTGGGCCTGGTTCGAGGGGAGCTGGATCGGCTGGTACGGCGCGGAGGAGGAAGGGGTGCCGCTCCAGGAGGCGGGCGCGGCGCAATGGTTCGGCGAGGTGTTCTTCGCCGGCTCGCGCCCCGACCTCCCCATGGGAAACGGGCGTCATCCCGCCGAGGGCGAAGCTGCCCGGTTCCGGGATCTCTGCACCATCAGCCGCGGGCAGCAGGCGTGCACGCCGCCGCGCTCCCTCTGGCCTCAGGTGTCGGACGGCGCTGCGTACGGCCTCTCCCTCGACGGCCGGGACGGGTTTCGCTACGGGGGGAGCGGCACGGTCGAGCGATCGGTCAGACCGCGTCCACCACCTTCGTCAGCCAGCGAAGGAAGGCCGGCGGCGACAGGAAGGTGAGCGCCATCTCCCCCACGGTGATCCGCGTCGCGCCGCCGAGCGTGGCCGGAGCGTTCGGCGGGATGGGCACCCCGTCCACCAGCGTTCCGTTGCGGCTCGCGGCGTCGATCACGTTCCAGCGGGAGATCTGCGTGGGGTCCGGCGTGAGGTAGGCGTGGAACCGCGAGACGGACGCGTGCGGGAAGACCAGGTCGTTGTGCTCGGCGCGGCCCATCGTGACACCGGCACCGAACGGATTCGGACGCCCGGGGACCTTCTTCACCAGGAACACCACCGGGTTCTCTGGCGAGGGCGCGTGCTCCGGCGGCTTGGTCACCCAGTGCGCCTCCGCCAGGTCTCCCTCCCAGATCACCACCGGCGTCTCCAGCGCCGAGTGCAGCGCCGGCTCGTCATCCACCAGACGGCGGACCCAGTCGGTGAGCGGGGCGCTGGTTGGAAGTTCCATGACCTGGAGCTCAGGAAGGATTCCGCACCGCGCGGTGTAGGTTCAAGTTTCCGTCCGGTGGAGATATGTGGGTTCGCCATGTACCGGCGATACACCGTGCACCGCGACGGAGACCTCCTGGTCGAGGAGCTCGGCCCCGATGGCAAGCCCGTCGATCCCGAGCCCGTTCCCCCGGAGGATCGGCTGCCGGTGGAAGTCGTGCTCCTCGCGCCGGACTCGGTCGAGGCGCGGGCGCAGCTGCTGGATCTGCTGGAGATGGCGCTGGAGATGGAGTCGATGCCGGAGAGCGAGCGGCAACCGCCGAAGCCACGCGGCTGAGCGGTCGTCTCTCAGCCCTGCGGGTCTGCAGGCGCCCGCGCCTGCGCCACCACCACCATCCGGTCCGCACCGGGCTCCCAGGGACGGCCCTCGAAGTCGCGGTCGCGGGTGAGCGGCTCGAGGCCCGTGGCAGCCAGCGCATGATCCACCTCCCCGGCGGTGAAGTGCCGCAGGAGGAGGCGGTGGATGTCGCGGTGCCCCTGTCGGGTGCGGCGACTGTGGAGATGGGGCGTGAACACCGCGCGTTCCGGCTGGACGCCCTCGTGCGGATCCACGTCCTCGGGGAAGAGCCAGCGCCGCGGCGGCAGCGAGAGGTCGAAGGCGAAGCTGGCGCCGGGCGCCAGGTGCTCGCGCGCGGTGACGAACAGCGCCTCCAGGTCTCCGGGTGTCGCGACCAGCGCCACCGCGTCACGCGGCGCGAACACCGCCACGAATCGCTGCTGGAGCCGGAGCGAGCGAAGGTCCGCGTGCATCAGCTGCAAGCGACCCTGCAGCTCGGGAGGGAGCGTGGCCCTGGTCTCCTCCGCGCGAACGAGCATCCGCAGGCTCGGATCCACGCCGGTCACCGGAGCGCCTCGCCGCACCAGCGCCTCCGCCAGTCGTCCCTCGGCGACGCCGAGGACGAGCACCGGGCCGCCGGACTCGGGCAGGAGCGACGCATACCGCGTCACCTCGCCTCGCGCTCCGCCCACCACGGTGAGCGATCTCCGCCGTTCTCCGCGCGCCATGTGTGGGACCAATCCTGCGGCAGCGGACCTACCACACCGCCGCCCCGTCCGTTGTGCGAGAGGGTGTGTGCGACGGTAGCCGCGCGAGAGGACGGACCTTTCGTTGCGTGGCGAACTCCGTAGAATGGTCCCCTCCCCGCGATGACCACCGGTTCCTCGGCGACCATCCCCGCACACACCGTCCTCGGCCTGCGCGCGCAGACCGAAAGGCTCGGGTTCCAGGAGTTCCACCTGGTCCTGGTGAACACCGACGGAGTCGGGAAGTCGTTCCCCATCACCGACTCCAGCCTGAAGATCGGGAAGGCGACGGACAACGACGTGGTGATCGACTCGCCCACGGTGAGCCGCAATCACATCGTCATCCAGCGGCAGGGAGACCGGTTCCTGGTGCAGGACCTCCAGTCCACCAACGGAACCTTCATCGACGGGGCACAGATCCGCGAGGCGTACCTCAAGCCCGGACAGCTGCTGGAGCTGGGCGACGTGCAGCTCCGCTTCCAGTCCACCCTCACCCCGGTGCGTATCGCGCCCTCGGTGGAGGACCGCCTGGGAGAGCTGGTCGGCAAGAGCGTGCCGATGCGGCAGATCTTCGCCCTCCTCAAGCGGATCAGCTCCACCGACTCCACCTTGCTCCTGGTGGGGGAGACCGGCAGTGGCAAGGGCGCCGCGGCCAAGGCCATCCATCAGCTGTCGCCACGGCGCGAGGGCCCGCTGGTGGTCTTCGATTGCGCGGCGGTGAGCGACAGCCTGATCGAGAGCGAGCTCTTCGGCCACGAGAAGGGCGCCTTCACCGGCGCGGTCAACCAGCGAATCGGATGCCTGGAGCGGGCGCACGGCGGCACGCTCTTCCTCGATGAGATCGACGACCTGGCGCTCGACCTCCAGCCCAAGCTGCTGCGGGCCATCGAGGACCGCGAGTTCCGCCGCCTCGGCGCGAGCAGCTCTCCGGTGGCCTTCGACGCGCGGATCGTCGCCGCGAGCAAGAAGGATCTCTGGGCCGAGACCCAGGCCGGGCGCTTCCGCGAGGACCTCTACTTCCGCCTCTCGGTGTTCACCGTCAGCCTTCCGCCGCTCCGCGACCGCAAGGAGGACATCGCGCTCCTGGTGGACGCGTTCTCCAACGAGCCGCTGTGGGAGCGGCTGCCCGCGGCGGTGCGGGACCAGTTCATGGCCCACGCCTGGCCCGGCAACGTGCGCGAGCTGCGCAACGCGCTCGAGCGCGCCCGGCACATGGTCGACATCCCCGAGCTGTCGAGCGGCTCGCTGCTCCGGGAGTTCGCCAAGGACGTCCCGGCCGGCGGTGACTTCCTGCCTGCGAGCTACGGCGGACCGTTCAAGGAGTGCAAGGAGGACCTGGTCCGTCAGTTCGAGCGCGAATACCTCACCCGGCTTCTCGCGCGCTCCAAGGGCAACGTCGCCAAGGCGGCCCGCGAGGCGGAGCTGGACCGGAAGCACCTCTACTCGCTCCTCCACAAGTACGGCCTGGTCCAGTCCGACTCGGAGTGACCCACCGCCGCTCAGCGTTGCTCGCGGGGAGCTTCGCCCTCCTCGCCGTGGTGGCCGGGATCGCCTGGCAGGTCCAGCTCCGGCGACCGGAGCCCCGGCTGGCCGACGTGGGACCGCGCGTGGTGAGCAACCAGACGTCGCAGCCGATCTCTCTCTACGGCGCGCACTTCCGGCGGGGGATGAGGCTGCGGATCGGCCCGCCCTTCGATCGCCTGGTGCCGCTGACCGTGGTCGATGGCGAGCACGCCCACGCGCGGCTCCCCGCGGACCTCGTCCTTCCGGCCGAGACCGCGCAGGTGACCGCGGTGCTCTCGATGGAAGGGCAGAGGGCCCGATCGGAGGTCGGGCTCACGGTGGTGAACGACGCTGCCTTCGCCGACTGGACGCAGCTGGTCCGCGCGGGCGACCTGCTCTGGGCGGCCTCGCCCACCACCGACACGCTCGCCCGCATCGACCCGGTCTCGGCAGAGGTGACCCGGTTCCCCGGCGGGGACGGGCCCTCCGCGCTCGCCGCGTGGAACGAGCCGGACGGTTCGCCTCGGCTGGCCGTCGTCCATGCCTGGGCGACCGAGCTGTGGATCCTCGACGCGCGGTCGGGCGCCGTGCTCCGCACCCTGGCCGCCCCGGCCTACGCCTCCGGCGTGGTGGTGGATCCGGGGCGGCGGATGGCGGTGGTGTCGGAGACGGTGGAGAACACCGTTCGCGCCCTCTCGCTCGACGACGGGCGCGAGGTCTGGCGCCGCGAGGTGCTGCCGGACCCGAAGCCTCTGGCGCTCGCCGGCGACCGGGTGGTGGTGGGCAGCCAGGCCACCGGTGAGCTGGAGCCGCTGTCGCTGGCCGATGGCCGGCCCGGGGCGTCCATCGGCCCGCGTCCAGGCACGCCCATCGTCGGCGGCCACACCGAGCCGCACGTCCGGGACGTCATGGGTGGCAAGGCGCCGCGGTCCCTGCTCTGGTCCGCGCGGCTGGGAAGGCTCTTCGTCACCAGCATCGGCCCCAACATCGGCCCCAACCCTCAGAGGATGGAGGTCTCGATGAACGGGGGCGTGGGGGTGGTCGATCTCGGCGCGCAGCGCTTCGAGCGGCACCTCGGCTTCGGCGCAGGAGTCACCGAGGGCATGGCTCTCGACGACGCCGCCGGCCGGCTGTACGTCGCGGACATCGGGCTGGGGCTGGTGCGCGCGGTGGACGCCCGGGCGCTCGCGGCCGGGAATGGCCCGGCGCGGACCTCCGAGCTGTGGCACCTTCCGGTCGAGCCTCCCCCGGGCTTTCCGCTGGCTCGCGACGCCGCCGACTACGGGGTGAACGGACGGGCGGGCGTGGAGCTGCACTCGGGCCCGCGCGCGCTCGCGCTGTCCTCATCCGCCGGGCAGCTCTACGTGCTCGACCGGTTCACGGCGACGGTGGCGGTGGTGGAGGACGTGGAGACCGAGCGGCCCCGCGTCGCCCGGCAGATCGCGCTCGAGCCCTCGATCGGCCCCCGCGAGCGCCGGCTGGGTCAGGTCCTCTATTACGCGGACATGGGCCGGAGCGGGATGAGCTGCGACAGCTGCCATCCCGAGGGGCACGACGAGGGAGTCCTCTTCGAGAAGACCCACCCCTTGCGCATCTACCGGAGCCCGACCGTGCGGGGGGCCCGCGAGACCCCGCCCTACTTCACTCCGGCGAGCACCCGAAGCCTGGCCGAGACCGCCCGGATGGTCGGCGACCGGAACCGGTACATGAACCCGACGCTCACCGAGTCGGAGGTTCGCCAGCTCACGCTCTTCAGCGCGACCGTGACCAACCTGCCCAACCCCTACCGCGGCCCGGACGGGGCTCCGCCGGCAGCCGTCGCCCTCCCCGGAGGCGGCACGGGCCGTCCGCTGGAGGGCCGCCGCCTCTTCGATGGAAAGGCCGACTGCGCCCGGTGCCATCCCCCGCCGCTCTTCACCACCGACCAGGAGCTGACGACCCGCGGCCACTTCATCGACGTGGGCACTCCGCGGGCCTTCCCGCTCCGAACCGGAGATCAGGAAACAGTCTTCAGGGGCGTGGGCGTGCCCTCGCTGGTGGGGGCCTGGGACGTGTTCCCCATGCTCACCACCGGGCTGGCCGGCTTCCGGGAGGAGAACGGCCGCGCGGTGCCCTCGGACCGGGTGCCGCTGCGGGCGATGATCGATCGCTACTCCGCCCCGCCGCACGGGAACGCCGCCGCGCTCGACGCTCAGGAGAAGGCGGACCTCCTGGCGTATCTGCTGACTCTCTAGAGTGTGGGGCCGAGACCGGGGGGCGGGCGCCACAGCCCACGCGTGCCCACTGCGACCACCACCTCCAACTCCGCAGACCTCCAGCGGTCCGGCGCTGGATCGCTCGTTGCTAGGGCGCACCTCGGAGGATTTCCGATGACCCGAGCTCTCGCAAGCGCGGTGATCGCACTGGCCCTGCTCTGGGCCAGGCCGTCTCTCGCGCAGAACAGTGACAACCCCGAATGTCTTGGTACCCAGTGCGGTACGCCGATGGAGGAAGGCGGCGGCTGCGGCTGTGGCTGCGGCTGTTCGGTGTGGGTGAG